>Ga0129306_1003839_pt1 | contig 10603 bp, 8 predicted proteins | sample P827metagenome_FD_94438 | JGI IMG/M metagenome (GOLD analysis project Ga0129306, IMG submission 94438) | Capybara group fecal microbial communities from Wisconsin, USA - P827 metagenome | ecosystem: Host-associated > Mammals > Digestive system > Large intestine > Fecal | place: USA: Wisconsin...
GCAGTTTTGCCCCAAACCCGTGCACCTGAACAAAGCCAATTGGCCCTGAAAATCTTGGCTTTCAGGGCCTTCGTTTTGGTTCAGTACGCATTATAATAAATTTTAGTTTGACCGCAAAAGGAGTGATCTCCATGTTATCCTTTGAGAGCGACTATATCCAGGGAGCTCATGAAGCCGTCCTGCAGCGGCTGATCGAGAGCAATCTGGAGCCCATGTCCGGCTACGGCAGCGATCCCTGCTGTGAGAGCGCCAAATCCAGGATCCGGCAGGCCTGCGGCTGTCCGGAAGCTGACATCTTTTTCCTGGTAGGCGGTACTCAAACCAACGCCGTGGTCATCGACAGTCTGCTCCGCTCCTATGAAGGAGTGGTGGCAGCCTCCAGCGGCCATGTCAGCGTTCACGAGGCAGGAGCCATCGAGCACACCGGCCACAAGGTGCTCACTCTGCCGCAGCACAACGGCAAGCTGTGTGCCGGCGACCTGGAGCAGCTTCTCCGCACCTTTTGGGCCGACGGCACTCATGAGCACATGGTCTTCCCCGGCATGGTCTATATCTCCCACCCCACGGAGTACGGCACCCTCTACTCCGCCGGGGAGCTGGAGGAACTCTCCCGGCTGTGCCGCAGCTATCACATTCCCCTCTACCTGGACGGCGCCCGGCTGGGTTACGGCCTGATGAGCGATGAGACCGATGTGACGCTGGAGACCATCGCCCGCTGCTGCGATGTGTTCTACATCGGCGGTACCAAGGTGGGCGCCCTGTGCGGCGAGGCGGTGGTCTTCCCCAGGGGGAACATGCCTCCTCATTTTCTGACCATCGTCAAGCAGCGGGGGGCCCTGCTGGCCAAGGGCAGGCTGCTGGGCGCCCAGTTCGACGCTCTCTTTACCGATGATCTCTATTTCACCATCAGCCGCCACGCCATCGACATGGCCCGGCGGCTCAAGGAGGGCTTCCGGCAGCGGGGATACCGCTTCTATCTGGACTCCCCCACCAACCAGCAGTTCATCATCCTGGAACGGGGGGAACTAAAACGGCTGCGGGAGCAGGTGGTCTTCAGCATCTGGGAAGAGCTGGACGAGGACCACACCGTGGTCCGTTTCGCCACCAGTTGGGCCACCCGGCCGGAGGACGTGGACGCCCTGATGGCCATCCTGGACGGATGATACGCAAAAGATCCGGATACCCAGGCGGGTATCCGGATCTTTTCATCTTAACGCTCCGCGGCGGCCTGCTCCCCGCTCGGGCGGCGCATAGTCAGGGAGATGCGCTTGCGGGGCACGTCCACCTCTTTGACCCACACCGTCACCACGTCTCCCACCGAGAGCAGCTCGGAGGGGTGGCGCACCCGCCGGGGGAGCTGGGAAATATGGACCAAACCGTCCTGATGGACGCCCACGTCCACAAAGGCACCGAAGTCGATGACGTTGCGGACGGTGCCCTGGAGCTCCATACCGCTCTTCAGGTCCTTTATGTCCATCACATCGGTGCGGAGCATGGGGGCGGGCAGCTCGTCCCGGGGGTCCCGGCCGGGCTTGAGCAGCTCCTTCACCACATCCCGCAGGGTGGGCAGGCCCACGCCGCACTCCGCCGCCGCACGCTCCTCGCCGTACCCGGCCAGACGTTCCCTCAGATCCCCGATATCCCCCGCCCTGACCGCCTTCAGATCGTAGCCGCACAGGGACAGGAGCCGCTCGGCGGCGGCGTAGCTCTCGGGGTGGACACCGGTATTGTCCAGGACATTCCCGCTCTCAGGCACGCGGAGGAAGCCGGCGCACTGTTCAAAGGCCTTGGGTCCCAGCTTGGGGACCTTGAGGAGCTGCTTCCGGGCGGTGAACGCGCCGTTCTCCTCCCGGTATTTTACAATGTTTTTGGCCGTGGTGTTGTTCAGGCCCGACACACGGGTGAGCAGCGGGGCCGAGGCCGTGTTCACATCCACTCCCACCGCATTGACGCAGTCCTCCACCACGCCGGAGAGGGTCTCGTCCAGCCGGGCCTGAGGCATATCGTGCTGGTACTGGCCCACACCGATGGCCTTGGGGTCGATCTTCACCAGCTCGGCCAGGGGATCCTGGAGCCGCCGGGCGATGGACACGGCGCTGCGCAGATTCACGTCGTAGTCGGGGAACTCCTCGGCAGCCAGCTTGCTGGCCGAGTATACGCTGGCCCCCGCCTCGCTGACCACCATGTAGCTCACCCCGCCGCCCAGTTCCCGGATCATCTCGGCAGCCATGAGCTCGGTCTCCCGGCCGGCGGTGCCGTTGCCGATGGCGATGTGCTCCACCCCGTGGCGGCGCACCAGGGCCTTCAGCGTATCGATGGCCTCCCGGCGTTTCCGCTCATTAAAGGTGGGATAGACCACCGCCGTGTCCAGCACCTTGCCGGTACCGTCCACCACCGCCACCTTGCAGCCGTTGCGATAGCCCGGGTCCAGGCCCATGGTGACTTTGCCCTTTACCGGAGGCTGCATGAGAAGGGGCCTCAGGTTCAATCCGAACATTTTGATGGCCCCCTCATCGGCCCGCTCGGTGAGGGTATTCCGGATCTCCCGCTCCAGGGAGGGGTAAATGAGCCGGTCATAGGCGTCCTCGGCGGCCTCCTTCACGAATTCCATGGCCGGGGAGCCGGGGCGCACCACCTGCCGCCGCAGCAGAGGGAGAGCCTGCTCCCGGTCGGTGACCACGCTCACCTTGAGGAAGCCCTCCCGCTCGCCCCGGTTGATGGCCAGCACCTGGTGGTTCTGCACCCGGGGGACGCTCTGGCGGAAATCGTAGTACAGGCGGTAGACGCTGTCCTCCTCCCCGGCGGCGGACACGGCCAGGATGCTCCGGCGGAGCATCAGCTCCCGCAGGGCCTTGCGGATGCCCGCGTCGTCGCTGATGCGCTCGGCGATGATGTCGTTGGCTCCCTGAAGGGCGTCGGCCACGGTCTCCACGCCCTTTTCCGGGTCGAGATAGCCGGCGGCGGCCTTCTCAGGCGCAAGGCAGTCCCGCTCCTGGGCGAAGAGAAGGTCGGCCAGGGGCTCCAATCCCTTTTCCCGGGCAATGGTGGCCCGGGTGCGGCGCTTCTGCCTGTAGGGGTGGTACAGGTCCTCCACCTCGGCCAGGGTGGCGGCGGCGGCGATGGCGGCGGAGAGCTCCTCCGTCAGCTTGCCCTGATTCTCAATGGCCGCTGTGACCTCCTCCCGGCGCTTTTCCAGGTTCCGCAGGTACTGCAGCCGGTCGGCCAGGGTGCGCAGCGCCGTGTCGTCCATGGCGCCGTGAAGCTCCTTGCGGTATCGGGCGATGAAGGGGATGGTGTTGCCCTCATCGATGAGCCGGACCACGTTCTCCACGTGGGCGGCGTCCCGGCCCAGCTCCCGGGCCAGGATGGAAATGATGCTCTCCATGCGGTCACTCCTTTGGTAAATCAATGTCTCTGCTCTTCTCCGGAAGGACGGACGTCCCATCCTCCGCCGGCCGGAACCGGCAAAAAGGCCGCCGCGGACGGCAGATGTCCGCGGCGGCCCGGTCCGCGCCCCATATTCAGGGGAGCGTGTCGCTGTCTACCAGGATATTATCGGTACCGTGCTGGTCAAACTCCGCGATATAGGCGTCGATACGCCGGGTGAGCTCGTCGTAATTATTTTCGTCGATGGGCACGTCGTCCATGTCCCGGCGGGCCAGGTCCTCGGCCAGGATGTCGAAAAACACGTTGTTCTCATACTCCACGATGGCCTCGTGGATACCGCCCTCCACAAAGGCCCGGGAGGGGACCACCTCGCCCTTCCAGTCCTCGGCCAGGACGCCCATCCCCTCTTCCCGCGCCCGGGCAAAGAGCAGGCTCTCCACCTCGTCATAGTCCCGGAAGCGGTCGTCGCCCCGTGTGGAATTCAGGATCCAGTTGCCGATATAGGCCATGTCCAGCAGACGGCGGAATTGTTTCTGCGTCAGTTCCAGCTTCATCTCAGTAACCTCCTTGCTGTCGTGACCCGGAACGGCGGCCCTCGCCGCCGCTCTTGCTATCATTATATTATAGTAACTTTGCGGCGCTTGTCAAACCGGGGAAAACGATTTGGCGGGATGTCAAAAAAAGCTCTTGTCAATCCAGGGGATTTCGCATATCATTATAAGGATATCAGTCTATTTGGCCGAACTGCGGCCGGGAGGTAACTTTTGTGGACCAGAGAGCCATCGGAGTGTTCGACTCGGGCCTGGGCGGGCTCACCGCGGTGCGGGAGCTGACCCGTCTGCTGCCCGGAGAAGATATCGTCTATTTCGGAGACACGGGACGTGTCCCCTACGGCACCCGCTCCCGTGAGACCATCATCAAATACGCCAGACAGGACGTGGCCTTTCTGCGCCAGTTCGATCTGAAGGCCATCGTCATTGCCTGCGGCACCGTGTCCACCACAGCGCTGGACATTCTGGCCGCTGAGAATCCCATCCCCGTGCTGGGCGTGGTGGAGCCGGCCGCCCTGGCCGCCGCCCGCCGGACCCGCAACGGGAAGATCGGCCTCATCGGCACCCAGGCCTCCATCCGCAGCGGCGCCTATGAGCGCCTGATCGCCGGGGCCAACCCGGAGGCCCGGGTGCTCTCCCGGGCCTGCCCCCTCTTCGTGCCGCTGGTGGAGAACGGCCGGGTGGAGCCCGGCGACGTGGTCATCGAGACCGTGGCGGCCGAGTACCTCGCCCCCCTGAAGGAGGCCGGAGTGGACACCCTGGTGCTGGGCTGCACCCACTATCCCCTGCTGGAGCGGGTCATCGGCGCCTTCATGGGGCCGGAGGTGGCCCTTATCAACGCCGGGGCTGAGGGAGCCCGGGCGGTGGCCGGCCGCCTGCGGGAGCTGGAAGAGCTCTCCGACCGTCCCCGGGGGAGCTGCCGCTACTTCGTCAGCGATGGAGTGGAGGGCTTCTCCCGCCTGGCCTCCCTTTTCCTGCAGCAGGACGTGAGCGGCGAGGTCTCCCAGGTGGAGATCGGACAAAATTGACCCGCCGGGGACTTTACAGTTTTCTTTTCTCCATATATAATATTGCTCACATTCCGGCCCCGCGGGGGCTTTTGGCAGACAAGGAGCGGCACGCAGCCATGGACGAGAACAATGTCATCATTTCCATCCGGGGGATCCAGTCGGCCCCTCAGCAGCCCGACGACGTCATCGAGCTGGTGACCGAGGGGAAGCTGGTACACGACGGGGACGGCGCCTTCACCCTGAGCTATCAGGAGAGCGAGGTCACCGGCATGGAGGGTACCCTGACCACCTTTCAGATCGAGCGGGAACGCATCACCCTGATGCGGCTGGGGGAATTCAGCTCCCAGATGGTCTTTGAGCCGGGCCGCCGCCATCTGTCCATGTACAACACGCCCTACGGGGCCCTGTCCGTGGGAGTCAATACCCGCTCCATGTCCGCCGACGTGGACAGCCGGGGCGGTCAGATCAGCATCGCTTACGACATTGAGATCGACCACGCGGTGGCCGGCGTCAACCAGTTCGAGATTCAGATCCGGGAGGCGCGGAAATAACTCCGTCCCCCGTTTCTTTCAATCATTCAGATCAGATATGAGAGGGAATCAGCTATGTCGAATATGATCCAGGCGGCACGCGAACAGGTGTCCGCCCTCACCCAGGCCGCCTACGAGCGGGCGGCAGCCGCCGGGGTCCTTCCCGCCGGCGTGGAGGTCAAGGCCAATGTGGACATCCCCAAGGATGTGAAAAACGGCGACTACGCCTCCTCCTTCGCCATGGCCGGCGCCAAGGCCATGCACATGGCCCCCCGGGCCATCGCCCAGGCCATCGCCGACCATCTGGAGCTCTCAGGCAGCTATTTCGACCGGGTGGAGATCGCCGGTCCCGGCTTCCTGAACTTCTTCCTGGGCGCCAAGTGGTATGGGGACGTGCTCTCCCAGATCGAGGCGGAGGGTATGGAGTACGGCAAGAGCGACGAGGGCCATGGCCGGAAGGTGATGGTAGAGTTCGTCTCCGCCAACCCCACCGGCCCCATGCACATGGGCAACGCCCGGGGCGGCGTGCTGGGCGACTCCCTGGCCAACGTGCTCTCCCGGGCCGGCTTCGATACCTGGAAGGAATTCTACGTCAACGACGCCGGCAACCAGATCGCCAAGTTCGCCCACTCCATCTACGCCCGCTGCATGCAGCTCACCGTGGGGGAGGAGAACTACCCCTTCCCCGAGGAGGGCTACCACGGCGACGACATCAAGGAGCTGGCCCGGGGCTTCCTGGCCCAGGCCGGCGACTTCCCCGGCCAGACCTCTCAGGAGGACTGGGAATCCGCCATGGCCCAGTACGGCCTGTCGGTGAATATCCCCAAGATGAAGGCCGACCTGTCCCGCTATCAGATCGAGTACGACCAGTGGTTCTTCGAGTCTGAGCTCCACAACAGCGGCTATGTGGAGGAGACGGTGGGCATCCTGGCCGCCAACGGCTGGACCTATGAGAAGGACGGCGCCCTCTGGCTCAACACCACGGAGCTGCTCAAGAAGAAGTACATGGCCGAGGGCAAGACTCAGGAGCAGGTGGACAAGCTGGACCTGAAGGACGACGTGCTCCGCCGTCAGAATGGCTTCTACACCTACTTTGCCGCCGACATCGCCTATCACCGCAACAAGCTGGACAAGCGGGACTTCGACCTGGCCGTCAACATCTGGGGCGCCGACCACCACGGCCATGTGGCCCGGCTCCAGGCCGCCCTGGACGGGCTGGGCCTGGACGGCTCCCACCGTCTGGTGGTGGTGCTGATGCAGCTGGTGAACCTGCTGCAGGACGGCAAGCCGGTGCGCATGTCCAAGCGCTCGGGCAAGGCCATCGCCCTCCACGACCTGCTGGACGAGGTCAGCGTGGACGCTGCCCGCTACTTCTTCAACTCCCGCTCCTCCACCAGCCCGGTGGACTTCGACCTGGACCTGGCCGTCCGGGAGGACAGCGAGAACCCGGTCTATTACGTCCAGTACGCCCACGCCCGCATCTGCTCCCTGGTGCACCGCCTGGCCGAGGAGGGCTCTCCCGTCCCCGCCGCCGCCGGAGTGGACGCCGCCGTGTTCTCCACCCCTGAGGAGAAGGCCCTCATCAAGAACCTGGCCCAGCTCCCGGAGGAGATCCATCTGGCTGCCCGGGACTTCGATCCCAGCCGGATCAACCGCTACCTCCTGGCCCTGGCCGGCGATTTCCACCGGTTCTATAACGCCTGCTATATCCGGGGCGAGGCGCCCCAGGTGCTCTCCGCCCGGCTCAAGCTGGCCGACACCGTGCGCCTGGTCATCGCCAATTGTCTCAGCCTTATCGGCGTGTCTGCCCCCGAGAAAATGTAATCCCCTCTTCCCCCGTCCCGGCCTGCCCGGGACGGGGGATTTTTTCAGGTCGTTGTTACGTTAACTTTGTTTGTTGAAAAATAGACTATTTTGGCGGATATTATGCGTCAAAATAGTCTATTTTTTAATTGGTTTAATTGCATAAATGTCTGTTCTTCTCCAAGAGATGAACAAAATAAAACGAATTATTTAACATTTTATTAATTGTTTTGAAAAGCCCTTGTAATCTCTTAAATCGGTGTTATGATAGCCCGCGAAGAACCAGCGGGGCCGTGCGCCCCACGTCAAATCGAGGAAATGAATATGTTGTCATTTGTAAAAGAGTTCAACTTTGTGCTGGCCGTCGTCCTGACCCTGGCCTATTCCTATCAGCTGGTCTATCTGGTCCTGGGCCTGCGCCGGGAACGGGACCATACCCCTGAAGAGCCGGTCCGGCTCCGCCGCTACGCCGCCGTCATTGCGGCCCGCAATGAATCCAACGTGATCGGGGAATTGATACACTGTCTGAAAGAACAGAACTATCCCGCCCGGCTGCTGGATATCTACGTCATCGCCGACAACTGCACCGACCGCACCGCCGGCGTGGCCCGCGCTTCCGGCGCCTTTGTGTATGAGCGCTTCAACAAGATCCAGGTGGGCAAGGGCTACGCTCTGGACTATTTTTTCCGCCGCCTGCGCTCCGATGGCCGGGACGTGTACGACGGCTACTTTATCTTTGACGCCGATAATCAGGTAGATCCCAATTTTGTGGCCGAGATGAACCGCACCTTTGACCGCGGCGGCTACGACGCCCTGACCTGCTACCGCAACTCCAAGAATTTCGGCGACAACTGGATCTCCGCCGGCTACGGCCTGTGGTTCCTGCGGGAGGCCCGATTCCTCAACCGCCCCCGGATGCGCCTGGGCACCAACTGCCATGTGTCGGGCACCGGCTTTCTGGTGTCCGCCGGTCTGATCCGGGAGAATGGCGGCTGGCCCTACCATCTGCTCACCGAGGACATCGAGTTCTCCGTCAGCGCCGCTCTGAAGGGCAAGCGGATCGGCTACTGTGAAAAGGCGGTCATTTACGACGAGCAGCCCGTCTCCTTCAAGCAGTCCTGGGATCAGCGGCTGCGCTGGTCCAAAGGCTTCTTTCAGGTGGACGTGAAGTATGGCCTGGGCCTGATCCGGGGCTGCTTCCGGAGCAAGACGCCGGCCGCCGCCTTTTCCTGCTATGATATGCTGATGACCGTGGCCCCCGGCATGCTCCTGACCCTGCTGGGTATCCTGTTCAACGCCATCATTCTGGCTGCGTGCCTGGGGGAATCCACCTATATCGCCAAACTGGTCATCGACGAGACAGCCGGCTTTGTCTGCATGGGCGTGGTCAATTTCTATATGGGACTTTTCCTCTACGGTCTGCTGACCACCGCTGCCGAGTGGAAGCACATTCACGCCTCCTCCACTCAGAAGATCCTCTATCTCTTTACCTTCCCCCTTTTCATGTTCACATATGTCCCCATCTCCATCACCGCGCTTTTCAAGCGTGTGGAGTGGAAGCCCATTTACCACGGCGCCGGCCGCCGGCGCCTGCCGTCCCAGAGCTGATAAGAAGCGGGGCGCTCCGCAAGAGCGCCCCGCTTCTCCTCACTGGAGCCCATGTATGTTTCTGTCCGCCGGTCCTCTGTTACTCAGCCTGCTTCTTTTTCACCGGATAGCAGACCTCCGTCACGAACTCATTGGGGTCGGAGGTCTCATGGGGACTGACATGGTAGATCATAAAGGCGGGCCCGTCAAATTCATAGCCGTTGTCCACCACCCAGCCGGCCACCGACTCCATGACGTCGTTCATCTGGTCATAGGGACCCCTGCAGGTGGCGGTAGCCGCCGTTACCTGGGGCAGGGTCCGGAATTTCACATGCTCTGTGTCGGGATAGCGTCCCCGCACTGTTTTTTGCGCCTCCACGTCCACGTCGGACTCCCTGTACTCCTTGTCGTGGAACACCACGCAGCAATAACATGGCTCGTCCGGGACCAGATTCAGCGTCTCCGTCTCCCCTACCAGCACATCCCATACCATCCCCTCCCTCTCATAGGTGGGAATGGCCATGCGGACAGTGGCGGCATACCGCTCCGGGAAAGTCTTGAGCGTCACATCATACTTCATGGCTGTGCCATCCTTTCTCAGCCGTTCCAGGGCTGTGTCCAGAAGCCGCAGACGGTACGCCGTCTGTTCCGCCAGCTCCTGCAGCTCGGCCCGCCGGATCCGCAGGTACTGCTGCAGCAGTGCCCCATCGTCCCGGCACAGGAGGATCTCCCGGATGGCGGACAGGCCAAAGCCCATATCCTTTAAGGCGTTGATCCGTCCGGCGATGGGGAGCTGCTTCTCGCTGTAATAGCGGTAGCCGGTGAAGGGCTCGATCTCTGCCGGTTCCAGCAGGCCGATCTCATCATAGTGGCGCAGCATCCGAATGCTGACTCTGGACAGTTTTGAAAATTCTCCGATTTTTAACATTGCATACCTCGCAGATCCGCAGGAATTTGAGCTCAGGAGCATTGTAGTCCCTGCCATAATGGGAGAGTCAAGAGGGAGCTTCCATCGCACGGCGGATATCCAGGGCAGGCCGCCTCTTCTCCCTTGATTTTTACCCCGTGATTGTATATACTGGTTGTTGTATGTATACAGCCTGAACCGGTGTCGCACCCGTCTTACTGTGGGCCTGCCGCCGGTATCTCTATAACAGTTCGAGGAGGAACGGATCTCATGGACGATATCCCCTTGTCCCTGCCCCTTATGCTGGACGGCGCCACCGGCACCGAACTGATGAAGCGGGGCATGCCCGCGGATGCCTGCATGGAGCAGTGGGTGCTGGAGCGGCCCGGCGTACTGCTGGGACTCCAGCGGGAATACGTGGCGGCGGGCGCCAACGTCATTCTGGCCCCTACCCTGGGGGCCAATGCCATCCGGCTGGAAGAGCACGGCATTACCGGGCAGGTGGCCGAGTACAACCGCCGGCTGGTGGCCCTCTCACGGGAAGCCGCCGACGGCCGGGCGCTGGTGGCCGGCGACCTGGGTCCCACCGGCAAGACCCTCTCCCCTTTTGGGGATGACTCCTTTGAGATGCTGACCGCCGTCTATACCGAGCAGGCCCTGGCTCTGGAGCTGGCAGGGGTGGACCTCTTTGTCATCGAGACCTGCGTGTCCATGCCCGAGGCCCGTGCCGCGGTGCTGGCCGTCCGCAGCGTTTCGGATAAGCCTGTCTTTGTGACCTTTACCTGCAACGAGGACGGACGTACCCTTTCCGGCACCGATGTGCTGGCC
>Ga0129306_1003840_pt1 | contig 10602 bp, 11 predicted proteins | sample P827metagenome_FD_94438 | JGI IMG/M metagenome (GOLD analysis project Ga0129306, IMG submission 94438) | Capybara group fecal microbial communities from Wisconsin, USA - P827 metagenome | ecosystem: Host-associated > Mammals > Digestive system > Large intestine > Fecal | place: USA: Wisconsin...
AAAATCCGCATCATCGACGGCAAGTGTGTTTCCTATATGGAAAATACACTATCTGAAAGCAAAAACGACTATGTTGTTAAAACTGAAGTAGATTTAGTAAACAACTATTTCCGCTATGAAACACCTAATTTAGAGTATTCTTTTCATAACGAAAAATTCAATTTTACCACCAACTCCCAGGCATTCGAAGAAGACTTCGTATCTTGCAAAGCAAAAATTACTGCTTTCAAAGATAAAATGAAGCATATTCTCGATTAACCATAAAAGCGAGGAGATTTTTCTCCTCGCTTTTATGTATTATTTATTTCGTACCTATCAGTTTTTAAAACCTTTTTCAACAAATTAGATCTATATGAATTTATTTTCAACATTTCTTTACCATCAAATATAAATTTAATAGCTTTAGTATAACTATCCTCTTTACATTCATTTAATTCTTCTAAAATAAAACTTGCTTTTGTTTCTTTTAAAGTTTCAAATGTAGTAATAAATCCAATACCACTTCCACCATCATCTTTATGAGTAGTAGCTGGTTCAATCCCTAGTTTATCTATAGTTTCTATTTCGAATTCTATTCCACTATCATATATACAAAATTCATAATTATCATCTTTTATACCCAAAATAGCAAGTATACTTTTATATTTATTTTTACTATAATTTACTGCTATTATTGCATCTCTTAAATGATCTCCTATCAAAGTTACTAATTTAGATTTTTCTATATAATTATTTACTAAAAAATTTATATTTCCACTAACTTGTAAAATAAATTCTATTCCACATTTTTTGCACTCCATTTGCATATATGTAAACATATCATCTATTTCTTCAACATCTGTTTTAGGTAAATCACTACCTACCCTATTTTCTAATGCTTTATTTGTATATTCATTTGAAAGTTCTTGAATTTTTTCTTTTAATCCACTCTCTTCAGCAGACTCAAAATTCATATTAGCTAAAGCATCTTCAACTTTTAACATCAAAGCTTTTTGTCTATTATAAAACTCATGATTTAATTTACTAATTTTATATTTTTCATCATCCAATTTCTTTAATTGCTCATCTTTTTCTTTTATTTGAGCTTCGTAATCTTTTAAAGTTTGTTCTATAAGTTTTTGTTTGTATGATAATTTTAATGTTTTTCCTATCACCCAAAAAGTTAAAAATACTAATATAATAAAACTGTTAAATATTTGCTTTTCTATAGTTCCATAGTAAGAACCAATCCAACAACCTAATAGCAATAATATCGCACATATATCAACAATTATTATATTTAAATATTCATTTGATTTTTGTTTTCTTAAAAAATAAAATCCATATTTAAATTTTTTTATTTTAAATAACATAATCAACATAAATGCATGTAATGAACATGTTACACTAATTCTAAAAATATTATTACTTATACCCAACTGTCTTCCTATAATAAAAACTATAAATAAACATAACATTATGAATAAAAGATTTACGGCATTAGAAATTATTACAATAATAAAAGTATTAAAAAATTCTTCTTTTATATAAAACTTCAAAAATACTGCTTGAAATATGATAAATATAAAAAGTGCAGAAAACACATTAACCATTTGTCTTAGAATAACATATACCGCAGTACATAATATCACACAAAAAATTACAATAATTTTATTTTTTATTGTTTTATTTTTATAATTCATTATTTTGAAAAAGATATAAACAGTACAAAAACTAAGCCAAATACCTTTTATTATTAAATTGATAGTATCAACATCCATAAAAAACTCCTTTATGGATTATTATATATCAAACATTCGGTATATACAATAAAAATAGAGTACAATAAGTACTCTATTTTTTCAATCTTATAAGCCGAAAAAATATCTTATCCATTCCCAGAAATCATCCCACATATTTCTCACCTCCGATATTCTTTATGACTAAAGAATATCAGCAGAAGTCTTGATTTTATTGACTTGCGGGACTTCAATTCAATTACATTCTTTTACAAAGAATGACATTTTATGATATTTTGTGACATAATAAAAAGCCGTTAATAAATTTCATAATTCATTAACGACTTTTCACCATTTTTTTATTCTTATAACATCTTTTTAATTTTATCAGCGTAATAATATATAAATTCAGTTGGTGTTGGTACACCAGTTTCATAATTTACTTTTGCAGTATAATATTTTGTTAAATCATCTATTGAAGAAATTCTCCAAGCGTGTAAAATACTATTTTGCATTGCTCTACTAATTGTACTACTTGATTTCTTATATTTCTTAACTAGATATTGAGTTACTGTAATATCAGTATTTTCACTATCCTCTAACAAAAAATATATTGCATCAAATAAATACTTTCTACCTTGTAAATGATTTCCTATACCAATTAAATCTAATTCATTATTTATCATATCTGTAATTTTATTTTTATCATCATCTTTTTTAGGAATATCCAAATTAGTATTTATATTTGAATTATAATCTCTAAGTAAAACCAACGTATTTAACACATTACTATGAGAATAATTTAATTGCTTTTTATAAAATATCAAATCTACTCCATTTGCATGTAAGAAATCATATACAGAATCTGAAGAAACATTTGTTGTTACTACAATTTTCGGCTTTACTTTCAATTTTAATTTTTTTAATTCTTCTAAAAACGTAAATCCATTTCCGTTTCCGGATCCTTTATTAAGCTCTAAATCTAATATAATACCTTCTACCAATTCACTTTTTATCACATCTATCGCTTCTATATCAGAATTTGTAATTTTTATAAATTCAACATCTTTTCTAGCTTTAGCCAACTTTCTAAAAACATCACATTCTTTTTCATCATCTTCTATTATAATTAATTTCATAGGCGACATAGCTTGTTCCCCCCACTACTATAATCTTTTTTTAAAATCATAACACCTTTTTATCACAATTTGTCACGAAATATCATTACGCATTTTCATATTCAACTTTTTTGGAAATTTTAAAATTTTATTAAAAAATTGAAAGGAAAAATTTGAAATGAAAGAAGAAATTGGATTAAGAATAAGAAATATTAGAGAAAATATGAGACTAACTAAAGAAGAATTAGCGAATATGTTAGGAATAAGTGGTCAATATTTGGGAATGATAGAAAAGGGTAAAAATTCAATATCTATAGAAAAATTAGAAATTCTATGCAATATCTCACATCTTTCAGCTGATTACATATTATTTGGAAAAGATAATAATTTAAAACCTGATACAAAAAAAGTTTTAGAAAACTATACTGATAAACAAATTGAAACTGCTTGCAAAATGCTAAAAGATATTGCTGTTTTTATAAAAAAATCTTAGTAAGTTTTACTTTGATATGAAAGTAATCATTTGACTTTTTTCACCCCAACTGTTAAAATATTTTTAATATTTTGCAAAGGGGAATTTTATGATTCAATGCCATAAAGAAAAATTTAATGAAATTTATTTTGAAACTTTAGAAAAAACTAAAAATTTATCTGAATATATTGATAATTCAAAAAAAATAGATTTATATAAAAAACTTTTAAAAAATAATTACAATGTCCCAACCGAAAAAATTGAAGAATTTATTGATTTAATTCATGAACAATTAGAACTAGAATACGAAAATGCAATAAATGAATTTTTAAATAATATAAATAAAGTGTGAAAAGCTTTTACATCTACTTTTCACGCTTTATTTTTTTTACTACAAAAACCATATTGCAATTTACATAAAAAAGTGCTATAATAAACAAGCACTTTTTTATTACCTACAGTGTTAATGAGAAATTTGTATCTTTATGAATTTCGCGGTCAGTCTTAACACTCTAAATAATTTTAGGTATTTAAAAATGCATATTGACCAACATAGAAAAATTTGTCATTTATTTTCTATGTTTTGCTTAAAATGACCCGTCTGAGTTAAAGGAGTAATTACAAATGATTTCAAGAGAAGTAACTATTAATTCCAAGGTAAAAAAAGGCTCATTTCCAATTACCAAGTTCATTGATAAGGCAAAAAAATTCAATTCAAAACTGGAAGTAGCCAAAGGCGATTTTCAAATTGATGCTACAAGCCTTATGGGCCTTCTTTCTCTTCAGCTCGCTGGTGGCATGAAAGTAACTGTCATAGGTTGCGGAAAAGATGAAGGAAAAGCGGTAAAGGAATTGGCGCAGTTTCTTGCTGAAGTATACTAATTACTTTTAAACTCAAGGATTCAATTGACGGATATTTATTTAGCTTGCTAAATTAAATACTCCGTCTTTTGAAATCTAATTCACATGAATGTCTTGTTCTATTCCAATGGAGGATTCTATGTATTTAGCAGAAGCAACAGTTAACAATATGTTAGCACTCAGTTCACACCACTCTTCAATGTTTTGCACAAAAGCACTAGAATTTAAATCAAGCATTTCTATTGAAAAAGAAAACAAAAGAGCGGATGGAAAAAATCTCTTATATGTACTTTCACTCGGAATTCATTTAGGAGACCATGTAACCATAATTACAGAAGGTTCTGATGAATATACTGCTGCATCAACATTGGCAGATATTCTAGAAAGTGATCTTTCTACAGAAAGCATCTAAATTCTTTTTCAATTATGTTATTTGGACTGAAAACTTAAGTGTTTTCAGTCTTTTTCATTTTTATATTGCTAATTGTAAAAAATTATTGTATTATATTCACAGTTTTATTCTATATTATCTTTAATTAAGTAATTCTACTTAATCTTTTCCAAATGTATAATCTAATTTAGGAGGTATTTTGAATTATAACAATATAAATAATTTAATTGATGAATGGCTAGATTTTAGAGAAGAATATTTGTCCATTCTTAATACTGATGACAAAAAACATTCTATTTTTTTTGATGAGCATACAGAAAAAATTTTAAATAATGTACCAAAAATTAATCAAAAATTTGTAAAACAACAACTATTTGAACTTGATAATGAATTTGTTGATTATACAAGTTATTGGAATAGAAAATATTATAAAAATGGATTTAAAGATGCATTTAATCTTATAAATTTCACTTTTCAAAAATAGTGAAAGAGCAGGAGTAAAACTCCTGCTCTTTTTGTAAGTTGTTAATAGTTAACCTGGCATGCTCCAAGCACCACACGGCTCTTCTTCTGAAGAATCAGAATTTTCACGAACAATGATATCTTCATTTCTAGGGCCTGTTCCGATATACTTAACCGGAACGCCTGTGATTTCCTCGATCTTCTCAATATATTTCTTTGCCATTGATGGCAGAGAATCATATGTGGTCATTTCTGGAGTAATCTCCCAACCACTTGGGAAGACAACGAACTTCGGCTTAGGAACCTCGCCGGTATACTCGATATCATCAGGATAATGTTCAATATCCTCTCCCTGATACTTGTAACCATAGCAAATCTGTACAGTTCCGCCCTGCGCACCCCATAAACCAAGAGTATCGATTCTGGTAATACACAGACTATCTACAGAGCCTCTCTCGCAGGAATCCTTTGTTATGATTGCATCAAAAGCGCCTACTCTTCTTGGGCGGCCTGTTGTTGCACCATACTCACCAGCGAAATCACGCAGCTTATCACCGATATATGCATCCTCAGGAGCAAATTCGATCATCTTGCCCTGTGAATCCAAATGAGCTTCATACTCTGTAGTGAAAGGTCCATTGCCAACTCTTGAGGAATAAGCCTTGTCTGCACCAACAATTTCTGTTACATCATCTATTGCAAGATGTGCTCCAGCGAGAGTACCGTTGATATTGCAGTCTGAACTTGTACAGTTCGGATAGTCGCCTTCTTCGATACTCAAACGGGTTGCCTGTGCACCTTCAACTACAATTGTGTTCAGAGGATCAAAAAGATAGTAATCAACAAATGCTTTGCCGTCTACTACCATATCTTTGATTTTGTCTCCGATTTCCTTGCACTTGATAGCCATTTCATGAGCATCTACTACGCAATCGTCCATTCCGAAAGCACTGAAAAGTACATTGTGAGGCTTCACAGCCATAGCAATTTTCTCTTCAATGGTTTCTACAGGAAGCAGAAGATCATAAACCTTGAGTACAGTTCTGTTAATTTTATCTGCATAACAAGGTCCGATTCCCTTCTTTGTAGTGCCCACGGCTCTCTTGCCTTTCATAACTTCATAAAGAGCATCAAGATCCTTATGATAAGGCAAAAGAACACTAGCAGTTCCGCTGATTCTGATTCTCTTGTTGAGATCTTCCATGCCGATGAGGCTTCCAACCTTCTCGAATTCATCGAACAGAATATCAAAGTCGATAACTGTTCCCTTACCGATAAGGCATACTGTCTGCGGAGAAGAAATTCCGCTAGGAATAAGATGAAGTGCGATTTTTTCACCATTGATATAGATGGTGTGGCCAGCATTGGCACCGCCTGTAGCACGAATCGCAAGATCTGCTTTTTTAGCTAAGTAAGCGATAACTTTGCCTTTGCCTTCATCGCCCCACTTAAGGCCAAGTACTACATATACATCAGCCTTTCCATGTAACCGAGCGAATTCTTTCCTGTACGGTCTTAAAGTCTTCAATTCAAATTCTCCTTTCGATAATTGAAAATGACATTGGGCTTATGACGGATGATTTATACTATTAACTATCTCACCTTCCTTAAGTATAATTATATATTGTAAGGTAAATAAAACACTTACTGCTCAAGATTATAACACAACTCTATGATTTTTTCAACATTTAATAAAATCAAGGAGTCAAGACAGAGGGACGGAGCTTTTGTCTAGTTTAACTAGACAAAAGCTCCGTCCCTCTGTCTTATATAATTTGTAATTCCTCTGCTAATTCTTTAAACGCACTTAGTGATCTTTTTATCATATCATTTGACACACAATATGAAATTCTTACATATCCAGGATATGCAAAAGAACTTCCTGGCACAACTAAAATATTATACTTCTTTGCAATCTTGCAAAATTCTTTATCATCTTCTATTGGCGTCTTCATGAATAAATAAAATGCCCCTTGAGGATAAATACAATCAAAATTTAAGGCTTTTAGTCCATTATATAGTACATCTCTATTCTCTTTATATTTTGAAAGGTCTGAAGTCAATCCTACGCATTTTCCAATAACTTTTTGAATAAGTGATGGAGCATTTACAGATCCAGTTATTCTATTTGCAATAGTAACTGCTTCAAAAACTGTACTACTATCTTCCATTTCTGTTGGAACTACAACATAACCTATTCTCTCTCCAGGAAGTGATAATGATTTGCTATATGAATAAACAACGAAAGTATTATTATAATATTTAGTTATATATGGTACTTCTGTATTATCATAAACTAATTCTCTATATGGTTCATCTGAAATTATAAAAATTGTTCTATTTAATTCTTTTTGTTTTTTATCTAAAATACTAGCAATAGCCTTTATTGTTTCTTTTGAATAAATTACTCCTGTTGGATTATTTGGAGAATTTATTATAACAGCTCTTGTATTTTCATTTATACTTTTTTCAAAAGCCTCTAAATCAGGTTCAAAACTTGGCTCTTTTCCTAATACCTCAACTATTTTTCCATCATAATTATTTATATAATTTCTATATTCAACAAAATATGGAGCAAATACTATAACTTCTTCTTGTGGATTTAAAATAGATTTTAAAACTATATTCAATCCACTAGCAGCCCCAACTGTCATTATTATATTATTTTTTGAAAAGTTAGTTTCAAATTTGCTATTTATATTTTGTGCAATATTTTCTCTTACATCCTCATAACCACTATTACTCATATAACCATGTAAAACTATTGGATTTTCATTATCTACCACTTCTTTTATTGCTTCATTTACTTCTTTTGGAGCTGGAACATTTGGATTACCTAAACTAAAATCATAAACATTTTCTTTTCCATATATTTCAGCTAATTTTTTTCCTTCTTCAAACATTTCTCTTATAACAGAATTATTGTTAACTAATATTTTCATTTTATCAGAAATCATACTCTATCTCCTTTCAGGGCATTTTATTATGTAAAGTAAATTAAATTTTTTAATATCTTCCAAGTATTTTTAAATATCTACATTCCTCTTTCAGCAATTCAATTGTTTCATCAATTCTATCATTTACTTCTAAATCTACTAAAAATATATACTCACCCAAAAATGTTTTTGCTGGTCTAGATTCTATTTTAGTTAAATTTATATTATTTCTATTAAATATACCTAAAACTTCATACAAAGCTCCTGGTTTATGACTAGTTGAAAATATAATTGACATCTTATTTCCAACATTAGTTTCTTCTTTTGATAAAACCCAGAATTTTGTTTGATTCAAATCATTTGTTTGAATATTATCTTGCAAAAGCTCTAAGCCATATTCTTCTATACAACTCAAATTTGCTATACATGCACAATATTCTTTTTTACTAACTTCTTTTGCAGCTAAAGCTGTACTTGATACTTGATTTATAACTGCATTTTTTAAACTGCTTTCTATAAAGTTTTTACATTGTGCAATCGCTTGAGGATGAGAATATACCTCTTTTATTTCATCAAGCTCATATTTTTTCATTGCCATCAAATTTTGAGCTATTTTTAGCACTAGCTCCTTTTTGATATATATTCCACCATTTTGTATAAGTGAATCTATTGTTTCTGTAACTCCACCTTGTATAGAATTCTCAATTGGAACAATTACTTCATCTACCATTCCATTTTTCAAACCCAAAATAGTATCTGTTATATTTTTAAATTCAACATATTCTGCATCTTTATTATATTTCTTACAAGCCTCAAATGAAAAAGTTCCTCTTGGGCCTAAAAAACCTAATTTCATATCTTATCTCCTTATAAATTTTGTAAAAGTATATCATAAAACCTAAAAAAACACAACTAGAGCACCTATTCTGAAAACTCTTCTCTAAGATTTGCCAAAAACCCCGTCCCCGTGGTTGGAATCAGGCCAAAATGTTTACATAAATTGATTTTTTTGCTAATTTATGTTATAATTGTATTGTAATCCTATATCTAATTGTTGGTAGTATATGCCTATTGGCATTTCCGACTTAATCTGGACGATGATTTTTTTACCCCGAGTGGTAAGAATTTTCAGAACTACGAAAGATTAAATGATATACGGATTAACACTATATTATTGGGAGGAATCTCTTATGAAAACCACATCCTATGACCGTCTTTCCGCTTTTCTTACAGACCTGAATGCAAATGGTACGATCAACAACCTTTTGCCGGCGAACAGCCACAACCGGGTTGAGCTCTCTTATGAGCAGAAGACCCAGTCTGGTTGGGTAATCGCTTACCTGCCGGTAAACCGCTCCGTTGACCTCGCATCTCTTGCTGCTGAGCTGGAAACCATGTCTGTCCCGGGTTGGATGGTTTCCCTGAGTGGGAACATGGTTCAGGTCGTATCCGCCTCTAAGCTTTCGGGCACTGAGCTGCTCGAAAAGTACATCAATGCGCAGCAGTGCGTCGTCACTGACAATCCCTCTGGGATTAACGTGTATTGATTACTAAGAAGTGTAAAATCCGTATCCCCCGCCTCACCAGGCGGGGATATATATTTTATAGCAATAAAAAAAACGTGGACATGATTTCCACGTTTCTTGTTTATTTATTAAGCATTCATTATATCTTCAAATTCTGGTCCATCGATTTTTTCTTTTTCAATAAGAACTGTTGCTACTGCATGTAATTTATCCATATTGTCATTTAATAATTTAACTGCTCTTGCATAAGCAATATCAATAATTCTTTTTACTTCACTATCTATTAAAGCAGCTGTAGCTTCACTATAATCTTTATGTTGAGCTAAATCTCTTCCTAAGAATACTTCTCCATCACTTTGACCATATTGAACTGCTCCTAAAGCTTCTGTCATACCATATTTTGTAACCATTGCTCTTGCTATTTTTGTAGCTCTTTCAATATCATTACTTGCTCCAGTTGAAATATCTCCTAAAACTAATTGTTCAGCAATTCTTCCACCTAAAAGTGAAACTATATTTTCTTCCATTTCAGTTTTTGACATGAAAGATTTATCTTCTGTTGGTCTATACATTGTATATCCACCAGCCATACCTCTAGGAATGATTGAAATTTGATGTACATTATCTTGTGTTGGTAAAAATCTACTTACTACTGCGTGACCAGCTTCATGGAAAGCAACTAATTTTTTCTCATGATCACTAATTACTTTTGTTTTCTTTTCTGGTCCCATTGTAACTTTAACCATTGCATCTTCTACTTCAAGCATTGTAATTTCTGGTTTATTTCTTCTAGCAGCAAGTAAAGCTGCTTCATTTAATACATTCTCTAAATCTGCTCCTGCAAATCCAGCTGTATTTCTAGCTATTGTAGCTAAGTCTACATCATTTGCTAATCTTTTCTTTCTAGCATGTACTTCTAATATTTGTTCTCTTGCCTTAACATCAGGACTTCCAACAACAATTTGTCTATCAAATCTTCCTGCTCTTAATAAAGCTTTATCTAATACATCTGGTCTATTTGTAGCTGCTAAAACAATAACACCTTCATTTGCAGCAAAACCGTCCATTTCAACAAGTAATTGGTTTAATGTTTGTTCTCTTTCATCATGTCCTCCACC
>Ga0129306_1003841_pt1 | contig 10599 bp, 6 predicted proteins | sample P827metagenome_FD_94438 | JGI IMG/M metagenome (GOLD analysis project Ga0129306, IMG submission 94438) | Capybara group fecal microbial communities from Wisconsin, USA - P827 metagenome | ecosystem: Host-associated > Mammals > Digestive system > Large intestine > Fecal | place: USA: Wisconsin...
AGCTCCAGATTCTTGGTATGGTAATCCCCGTGGAGCATATGGTCGTCATGGGGCACGGCCTCTACCATCGCCAGCAGCTTTTTGCCGGCTGCTTCCGGCAGATAATCCTGCATGAATGTTGCCCAGGAAATAACCGTTTCCCTCATATCCGGGAACTTTCCGGCCGGCACAAGCGTTTCATGGATTTTGCGGAGCATCTTCACATACTCCTGCACGCACCAGTCGATTTTCTCCGGCTCGTTCTCGAGAATTTTAGAGAAGGAACGCGCGTTCAGCATTTCAAATACGGAACCGTAGCTGTCCCCGATCCTGACCACATCATAGGAAATTGCCGTAGGAATGCCGAGAATCAGCGCCAGACGGGCAACCTCCCGCTCATGCTGGATGTCAGCCAGCGCGTCGGGGTTATTATAGACCTTGACAACATTATCCTTATCAATGCGGTAAATGGTGCCGTTCGCGCCTCGGCCGATCTCCTCGCAGCCTTCTACCGAAACCACGCGGTACGCCTTCTCCACCGTCAGAATCTCCGTGAAGCCGGTCATTTCCAGGATTTCATAGACTTCCGAGCTGACGTTGATAATCTTCAGGTCCGGATTCTTTTTCTTTAAATGCAGAAGCACCCTGAGGCCCGCGCTGGAAATGTACTCAAGCGCTGCCGCATCAAGCACCACAGGCGCCGGCATTTTTCCTTCCAGCTGCGCTGTGATCTCCTGCTCAAACTGTGCCGCATTGCCGGAATCTATGCGCCCGGACACCGGTATTGTAATAATTTCTTTTTCTTCAGCCATGCTTCCCTCCAAGGGTTTAATGCCGCCGGACTACACCGGTTTTATCGTCATGTTATCGTATCACGCTGTAAATGTCAAAAGAGTTTCCCGCCGGTAAATACAACGATCATCCACAGGATCGCCGCCGCGATAAGCAGTCCGGCAAAAATCTTCCAGAAAAGCTGCAGGACCTGTTTTTCACGCTGGGAATTATCCATGTGCAGCTCATCCGCAATCTTCCGCAGCCGGATAGCCTCTTCACTCAGTTCCGGCGGGTTCTGCTTCTGATAAAGGCGGATTCCTTTTTCCACCACAAAAGGCCTGCCGCAGTGGCTGCAGATGGCGGCGTCCTGCTGCGGATCCACCTCCGTCACTTCGCCGCACTCCGTGCAAATGGCCTGCGCTGTAAGTTTTTCACCGGTCTCATGCTGCTCCATGGACTGTTCCTCTCTGACTGTTTCATTGGCCTGTATAAAACAGGTTGTCTTATCTTCTTTTCGGATAATCCTATTTTGCCATGTCCGAAGCCTTCGCGCAAGACTATCTTGCGCTGATGCCGCGGCGCTTTGCCGTTTTCCTCATTTCCAGGGGCGGAAAATGCAGAAGCATCCGAAAACAGCTTGCAAGCCCGGCGGATTGCGTTTATAACGTTTAATACAATGAATTATTCTGTTTCCGCACAATCTGTTTCCGGCCCGGATGCCGCCTATGCGGACTGCACACTCTGCCCGCGGGCCTGCCATGCCAACCGTTTCGAAAGAAGCGGTTTTTGCGGTGCCGGGACCATGCCGAAGCTTGCCAGGGCGGCCTTACATCTGTGGGAAGAGCCCTGTATCAGCGGGAAACAGGGTTCGGGGGCTGTGTTCTTTTCCCACTGTACCCTGCGATGTGTGTTCTGCCAGAACCATGAAATTAGCGCGGGCGGGTTCGGCAGGGAAATCTCCGATGCGGAACTGGGTGATATTTTCCTCAGGCTGCAGGACGAGGGCGCTGCCAATATCAATCTGGTAACCGCCTCCCATTTCCTGCCTTCCTGCATTGCCGCCCTGGACCGGGTGCGTCACCGCCTGCACATTCCGGTCGTCTATAACTGCGGCGGTTACGAATCTGTTGATGCGCTCCGCATGCTGGACGGATATGTGGATATCTATCTCCCCGATATGAAATACGCGGACGACACGCTGGCTTTGTCCCTGTCCGGGGCGCCTCATTACCGGGAAACCGCAGAGGCCGCGCTTAAGGAAATGCTCCGCCAGACCGGCGCACCCGTGTTTGAAAATGCTGATAACCCGGAAATTGTTGATGGCCGCGGAAATGCCGGCGCCAAGGAAAACCTTGACGGTCCCGGCGCCCCGATTCTTATGAAAAAAGGCCTTATTGTGCGGCATATGGTCCTGCCCGGCCACAGGAAGGATTCCATCGCTGTGCTCAGGCTCCTCGCCAATCTGCTGCCGGCAGACCGGTTCATGATCAGCCTGCTGCGGCAGTATACACCATTCTACAGAGTCCGCACCGAACCGGAGTTCAAGTCTCTTAACCGGCGGCTCACCAGTTTTGAATATGATTCTGTCGTGCAGGAAGCGCTCCGCCTGGGCTTGCAGGGATTCATGCAGGAAAAGGACAGCGCGTCCGAAGAATACACTCCCTCCTTCCGTCTGGAAGGGGTGCCCTGATCACTTTGCCGGAAGAATTCTGTACAGCGGAAGCAATTCTTCCAGACTCACCTCCAAAAGCTGCAGGGTGCCGTCCAGCGCATATATGCTCACATCTGCCGGTTCCCTGCCGCTTTCCGGGTCAGATGCCTTACGGCCCTCTTTTGCAGATGTCTCACGGCTTTCCAATGCAGATGCTTCGCCGTTTTCCGATGCAGATGCTTCGCCGTTTTCCTTCATGGTCTTCACCGCCAGGACATTCTGCGGCGTATTGTCTTTGATATGCACCAGCGTTCCGCTGACACTGTCCGTGCCGATCCCGATCACCCGGTCCGTTCCGTCCCGCTCCGTTCCGAAAGGCCCGTGGGAAACCCACACGTGAAGCCCCCTGGGATCACCGCTGTCTTCTTCATTCTCCTCGTTCCCCGATGCGCCGTCACTGTCCGCAATCCGGTCCCTGTCCACATAAAACAGGGCTGTCAGGATTCCGTCCCCGGACTCAAGCTGATATTCCTCCACATACTCCGTGCCCAGCATAACATCGTAAGCATAGGCCTTTGGTGCCTGCATGTACTTTTCCGCAAAAATCTCCGGATGTTCGGAGAAGGACAGGTATATCTTTTCCGTGCCGCGGATCCCGGGCAGCTGGAACTGGTCAAAATAGAAAGTGACACCCTCATATCCCAGGACCCAGCTGAGCCCCGTCTGTCTGTCCTGCTTTGTCTGCTGTGTCTGCTTCTCCTGCTGTTCCTGTCCCGCCTGCGGTTTCTGTCCCGCATTCTCAGCCTGCTTTGTCTGCTCTTCCTTAAAGAGCTCTGCCAGTGCTTCCCGGATTTCTTTTTCAAAGCGAGGATATTTCTCCGCCAGGCTGTCTCCCGCCAGCTCTCCGGCAGCCCCGGTATCCTTCACGACTTCTGCCAGCAAAAGCCTGTGTCCGTCCTGGGTGGAATAATTGTATCCCCGGCGGCGGTCCGGCAGCTGCGGTCCCGCCAGCAGGTCGCAGGCGCTGTGCTCCATAAAGGAAAATGCCAGCGTATCCGCGCGCTGGATATAGTCCCGGATTTCCGCCTTCAGCGGGGGATTTTCCATATCATCGTATACGCCTTCCCCTGCCAGCGTCTCAGCCATTTCAAAACATTCTTCCGCATACGCGCGGAAACGTTCCTCAACATCCTTATTATAGAGCGCGGCAGACTTCATAAGCCCGCTCCACTGGTAATTATTGTCCTTCATCAGCTCCGGGTAATGCCCTGTGATCTCCAGGCCTTCCGTGCCGTATACATAAGTTTTTACTCTGGATGTCACGGGAATGGGATGGACGGTATTGTCCGGCTCCAGGTCATAAACCAGCACATCCCCGTCATATGTCTGCACCAGAATGTGCCCCTGCGCCAGGCAGATCCTTTCAGACGGGATATCGGCGGGCAGGTCAAAAATGTCCACAGGCCCGTCATTTTCCGCAAGGCAGACCCGCGTCGCGCCCAGCAGGTAGTCCGCGCCCTCTTCGGTGCAGCCTTCCGCCCAGGAAACGCCCTCAAATCCGCCGATATTAAATAATGCATCAGGGACAGGCTCCAGCGTCCGCAGGTCCACGTACTCCGAAACGAACTCCCCTCCGTCCTCTTTCGATCCGATCACTGCCAGGAAGCCGCGGACGCTTATTCCGTAAAACTGACCGCTTTCGATTTCCCTGGACAGCACTTCCTTCGGTTCGTCAATGTCCAGCCGCATCAGGCTTATATTGGGACGGTCCGCTTCCGCATCCGTTCTGCTGTACCAGACGGTGCCCATACAGCTGGCTACATTCCAGACCTGCGGCTCATCCGCCAGGGTGTTGCCCTGGAAATCATAAATCACCATCCTCCGTGGCGTTACATCCGTGCTGTATTCACAAACATACGTAACCCCGCCTGCACAGCCTCCTTCATAACCCTCCATGAAGGCTTCATACAGCCCCGTATCGCGGCGCAGGAAAATCACGGAAGGAAACGTCTCGCTGAGCAGCCTGCCGGAGGGCGCCAGCTCCTCCCGATACGGCGTCTGGATATACACATAATCCCGGCCGGCGCCGATGACCCCGGATCCTTCCGGAAGTATGTATTCATCTGAGGAAATCCGGGCCGGCACTTCCGGAGAACCAATTTCCATTTCCCTGACAAAGCCGTTTTCATCCACATAATACAGCACGCTGCCATCGGTGCAGATCCTGGTTTCCGGGGAGAATGATCCCTTCACCAGGCATTCTTCCTCCCGGTCCTTCTGTATCCGGTAAATGCCGTCGGCCCGCACAAAGAACGCCCGGTCCGTAAAATTGACAATACGTCCGGTTTCAAATCCTCCCTCGACCGGAAGCGCCGGCTGCCCGGGAAGGGGTCCCAGATAATCCTGATCCGCAATCAGCGGGGACAGGCGGCTCCTGATATCGCCATTCTCGGCGTTTTCCACTTTTTCATCTGCCGCTTCCGGACTCTTTTCAACAGCGTCCGGACGATTCTCCTTCTCAGCTGCCGGACTCCCGGCTGATTCCTTCGGGCCTTCCGATGACGGCACCACGCTTGCGGCGGTTTCTGCAGAGGTTTTTATCTCTGCAGTGGTTTCAGCGATCGTTTCCGCGTTGGCTTCCGCTGCGGTCTCTGCGGCGGTCTCTGCGGCGGTTTCTGCAGTGCTTTCCGCGGCTGGCTTTTCCTGCGCCGCCGGTACAGAGCCGGTGCTCTTCTGCCCGCAGGCCGCAAGCAGCAGGGATGCTGCCAGAATCCATACGGCTTTTTTCCTGAAGTTGAAATCCATTCCGAATCCTCCTTTATGATTGAAGCAATCCGTGGCTTATTGATAGTTTTCCGGATTCATCTTTTATGTTAGAATGATTTATATATCAATTTATTATACAACCGAAATGGGGTAAATATAAATGGAACAGACCTTAATGGACCGGAGAAATTTTGAAGAACTGTGTACGCAGTACGACAACGGAAGCCTGCCGGGAACCATACATGCCATCATTCTGGTGTCGGTCAATGAAATCGAGCGCATCCAGATGGGCTGCAGCCTGGAAGAACTGGACCGCCTGAAAGAAAAATTTGAGAAAAAACTGATGGCGGCCTGCCCTGAAGGATCTGCCGCCTCCCGTTTTATCGAAGGGCTGTATGTGATTGCGCTATGCAATCCCGTGGACTGGGATGGACTTAGGGAGATCTGTGAACGTCTGCAGAATATTTCCGCCTCCGATACCCTGAATAACGGGGAAACCAGAGAGACTGCGGAGGAACACAGTGTCAGTATCGGCGCTGCCCTCTGTCCGCAGGATTCGGAAACCGGATTCCGCGCGGCTTATGACCTGGCTGCCCAGGCCCTGAAGTTCGCAAAAGACGGTTCAAACGGACAGACGGTCATTTATGACCCGCAGAGGCATTCTAAAATCCCGGTGCCCCGCATTTTCCGCAAAAAGGTCATGATCGTGGAGGACCAGGAGCTGGCCCGCCAGTTTCTGGAAGGCATTGTGAACGGAAGCCAGGATTATGAGCTGGTAGCCTCCCTTCGGAACGCCGATCTGGCGGATGTTTACTGCGAGCGCAGCCGGATCGACCTGATCCTGATGGATGTCTATACTCTCGGCGGCGCCAGCGGCCTGCAGGCGGCCGAACGCATCAAGCGCAAACATCCGGAAATCAAAATCATTATCATCACCTCCATGCCGGAGGTTTCCTATCTGGACAGGGCCCGTGCCATCGGCGTTGACAGCTTCTGGTATAAAGAAGTCAGCAAGGAGCCCCTGCTTCAGCTGATGGACCGCACTATGGCCGGCGAATCCGTCTATCCCGACCGCACGCCGGAGCTGCAGTTCGGGGAGATCAGTTCCTATGAGTTTACAGACCGGGAACTGGAGATCCTGCGGGAACTGACCAGCGGCGATACCAATGAGGAAATCGCTGCCCGTCTTTATATTTCGAAAAACACCGTCAAGGATTATATCACCAAGATGCTCCTGAAGACCGGTTTCCATTCCCGTACGGAACTGGCTGTCAAGGCCCGGGAACTCGGGCTCGTGGTCAAGGAACCGCAGGGTAACTGATCCGCAGCATGAATTCGGGCGAAGTCAGGATTTCCAGCTTCCCGCCTTCGCCTTCCACCGTCCGCCGCAGGGAAGACAGGCCTCCGCCTTCCTTGACAGGTCCCTGCGGAAGGACGCCGTCATTGGTATATTCAATTACAAACCCGTCCTCATGGACCGGGTCTTTTTTTACGGATACATTCAGGCGGCCGGCCTGGGCGTGCCGGTATGCATTGGTCAGGCATTCCCTGGCGCCTGCCGTCAGCATCCGGACCAGCAGTTTATTCTTCCGGTCCACACTGCCTTCCACATACAGCTGTATGCCTACCGCGGCGGCCGCTTCCCGGATATCCTTCAGGTAGTTTGCCGTATCGTCCTCTTCCTCCTCCGGCTGGCTGTGCATCAGCATGCCGATGGAATCCCACATCTTCAGCAGCTCCCCGAGCTTTTCCTCCGAATCCCCGTTTTCCAGATAGTGCCTGGTGGCCAGCATTGTGCTGCCGGTTTCATTATGGATCCTGACCTTGGCTTCCAGCGTTTCCCTTTCCGCGGTAACCTCGGAAATCATTTCCCCCAGGCGCCGCAGACGCTGGTTCATTTCATACAGTTTATTGTTCTGCTCTTCCAGAAGCTGGCTCAGGTGGTACTCTGCCCTGATATTGGTCGCCAGGAGTTCATGCAGCACCTCTTCTTCCATCATCAGTTCCCTGTGGCGGAAGCTGTAAATGTCATCCCTGCCAATACCGACAATCGGCTCCGCTCCTCTCCGGATCAGCCGGCTCTTGCCGGTGTTGCCGCCGTTCTGCAGCTCCCGCCAGAACTGCTGGCCATCCTGGGGCTGCTGTCCGTACATGTTCCAGATAATCCCCTGCATTTCCGAATTGCACAGCTTGATCACGCCGTCATCCCAGTAATACAGAAGGCCGATGGGCAGGGCGTCCGTACCTTCTTTGATATCCATGCTGACGATATGGTGCCGCCGCCAGATGATCGTTTCATAATGAAGCCAGAAAGCCATGCCGGATAAAAGCAGCAGGAGGACCAGTACCGGCAGTGCCGGAATATTCAGCATCCAGTGGTACAGCGCGCCGCGGTAGCGCATGTCCGCCAGGCCGCAGATCAGTGATTTCTGCATCTGCAGCAGAATATAGCCGGAAAGAAACAGCGTCACAAGAATAAAGGGACGTCTTCCCGATCTTTCACGCTGGGTATAACGGAAAAACACATACGCATCAATCAGCAGAATCACCGCAGTCCATGTGCAGAGCACGGCTCTTACAATCTCAGAAAGTTCAGCGAACAGCATGCCCTGCCTCCTTTCCGGCCGCCGCCCGGCCATCGTTTCCGGTTTTTTCTCTTTCCGCGGCTGTTTCCGGGAATTCCAGGGTCACATAAGAAGTTTCGTCTTCTGTCTGGATCGTCAGCCTGCCGCCAATTCTCTCCAGTTCATCTTCGGAAATATGTTTTTCGGGCAGTGCCGAAGCATTATCCATTTCCATGCGCAGCTGGAAATGATCCCTGCAGTTCATGGTTACCTGTACCGCGGTCAGGCCGGGAAGAGCCTGTTCCATCGTATACTGGAAATAGTCATAGCACAGAAACACCTGTTCCCTGGACAGGACCGCACGGGCTGCATTTTCAGAATCCCCGACCACGCCGGCGGCGATGTGCTGCAGTCTCAGGTACTCGAGGGATTCCTTGATGGACAGGTATAATTCTTCCGCAAGCGCGTCGCCTTCCGATTCCGCCACCAGGGTCAGGTTGGCGCGCCGCTTGACATAAGCGCCAAGGAATGCCATCCTGGACAGTTTTGTTCTCAGCAGCGCCCTGTTCTGCGGTGTGTCAGGTTCTTTTTCCAGAGCCCTGGCCTCCTCTGTAAGCCGGCGGATTTCCTGCAGCTGCGGCGTAACCAGCTGGTTAATGCTGTCGTAAAGCCGGTCCTGCACCTCGTAGCTGATCTGCTGCTCCTGCCAGGCATTTTCCGCTTCCAGCAGCATGTTCTCCTCAGAAAGTCTTTCCGCGGTTTCCGCCAGCTCCTCATTCAGCCGGTTGACCACATGGATGTCTTCGGTCCAGAGAACGCCTCCGCCCTCCAGTTTGTGCCCATGGAGGATCGTATCTTCATCCAGCCGGACCGGCTCGGCCTGCACCGCCTCCACATCCACTTCTCCGGGAATGTAGGCATTCTCCGAAACCAGCGCCTCGCTGTTGTCGTCGTTCAGGAAAATCGCTGAGATATCCGAAATGTGCATGATTTTTTCATATTCACTGTTGGACTGGACCAGACCGATCTGGATACAGGCTTCCCAGAAGCCCATGATCATGAAGCAGAACATTTCCGGCCGTTCAAAAAAGCGCGGGATGTCCCACACAAATTCCCGGTACCCCAGAATCAGGTCCCACAGAAAATAAAGGCCGAACAGCAGCAGGATCAGGAACGGGATGCCGACATAGCGGCGGATATGGGGCATGCGGCACTGCCGGTAGATCAGGATGATCGTAGACGCAAGAAATACCACGGCCCAGGCCATTGCCATGAAAAAAGCCGGCCCATAGGTGTATGCGCCGTCATTGGGAAGCGTTCCGGGAAGAAACCGGAATGCCAGATGATGAATGTCATTGGTAAGGATCAGAAGGCTCAGAATCGTGCCCGGAACCAGAAGAGAATAAAGTTTATCCATATGCACGCGCAGACGGTCGCTCAGACTGGCGGCAGCATAGAAACAGAACAGGGAAATGCCCAGATAGGCGGGATAATATGCGTACCAGAAATACTGCCAGAGCCCGTTCACTTCCGCAAAATAGACATTCTTACAGCCCCTCAGGAGCAGCAGGGCCAGAATCATCATGCCCACCGCGACAAGGCTGTACCGGGTAGTTCTGTCCAGGATGCGGCTCTGGATAGTCATGGACCATGCCACCACCAGCGTACCGTAAAGCACGGTATTGGACTGTACAAACCAATACCGTGACGCAAGACTTTTAAGTGCTCCCCCCAGCAGGATCGCCATTATGAAAAGCACAATTCTGATTTTGGAGGTCGCGCTGATATGCAAAATCAATCACCCACTACATTGACGAAGTTTGTGAAATGGTTGTTTCTTTCATAGACCGGAATGCTTTCCGTGATCACGCCGGTGGAGGATTCGGAAGCATGCACGAAGTATCCGTCGCCGATGTAAATGCCGACGTGTCCGGGCCGTCCCACAATATCGCCGGGACGAAGGCCTTCGGCGCCGACCTGCTGGCCTGCGCTGCAAAGCTCCGTAGAGGTGCGCGGCACGCTGATGCCCACGGATTCCATCACATAATGCACAAAACCGGAACAGTCAAATACATCCGGTCCGTTGCCCGCATAACGGTAGCGGCAGCCCAGCAGTGCCATGGCATTGCGGACGATCTGGCGGCGGGTCTCATTGGCCGTATCCAGGTCCATCCAGCTCTGGGCCGTACAGTCGGATTTCTTCAGCCACAGTTCCGCGGGAACACTGCCATCGGGGGTAGCATAGTCGCCGACCTTGCGTCCGGCCATTGCCACCACATACCATGCCGTGCCCGTATTGTCTGTCTGCTCCCTCAGCAGTTTAAAGTAGGGGTAGCGGATGTTGGCACCCCGGGCAATGCTGTCCCAGCTTCCGTCAGACAGCTGCACGCTGCCCTCCGCCACCTTAAATCCGTTCATGGAAACCGCCGGGGAAACCAGCGTAAATCCCAGATCCAGTCTTAACTTCACGCCGTTGGCATAGATGCTGCCGTAGCCGCCGTTGCCCGCTGAAGGCCCGCCGCCCGTCGCGGATGCCGTGCCGGCAGCATTGGCTGAAGCTTCGTCCTGTGCAGGCGCGGAAATGACTGACGGGGGAACGTTATTGATTGCAGGAAGGGAAATGCTGTCTGCGGCCGGAGCGGAAGATGACGTCTCCCGGGCGGCATCCGCCGTACCGGATGACACGCTGTCCGGGCCTGCCGTTGTCGTATGGTTCTCTCCTGCTGACGGAATCTGCACGGAAGCCTGGGGCTGCGTCTCCTGCGGGGCTGTTTCCTCCGGCACAGAGATTGCCGGCGGGGCTGCTTCTGTTTCTGCAGATGCGGCCGGAGCGGAAGTTTCCGCTGCCGGTGCGCCGGAATTATC
>Ga0129306_1003842_pt1 | contig 10593 bp, 6 predicted proteins | sample P827metagenome_FD_94438 | JGI IMG/M metagenome (GOLD analysis project Ga0129306, IMG submission 94438) | Capybara group fecal microbial communities from Wisconsin, USA - P827 metagenome | ecosystem: Host-associated > Mammals > Digestive system > Large intestine > Fecal | place: USA: Wisconsin...
GTATATATATTTACTATTAATATATAATATATATATTATATATTAATAGTAACTTCTAAATTACCCCTACTTTGTCATTTCCAAACAGAAACTGTGATACTGAGATACTGAGATACTGAGATGGAGATGAGGTGTGTGACTGCTACGTAAGTGTAAAGTCTTTTGGGCGAGTAATGCCCTGTGGGCGTGTAAGGTGCTACGTACGAGAAAGCTGCTTTCTTCCCGCTGCATATCTAAGAACAATCCGAAATATAAATCTTTTTGCCACAAAAAACGGCAAACCTTTTCTGTTATGCGAAAGATTTTGTATATTTGCAGCAAAATAACCGTATCTTTTGACAAAAGAAGAACAACGAAAACAACAACTTGGGAAATAAGTATGATCAATATACGAAAACTTGAAGCCGAACTTTGGGAATCAGCCGACTTGCTGCGCCAGGGTAGTAAACTGACGAGCAGCCAGTACTGCATGCCTGTGCTGGCCCTGCTATTCCTGCGCTATGCCTACAGCCGCTTTAAGATGGTGGAGGCAGAGATCTTGGAGAACCGTCCCAGTCGTGGCGGACGCGTGATGCCCGTGGAGCCCAGCGACTTCGCGGCCAAGAGCGCCTTGTATCTGCCCCGTGAGGCACAGTTCGACTATCTGGTGAATCTGCCTGACAATATCGTGGCCGCAGGTCTGAAGACCAAGGACGGACAGGCCATCAACTCGCTGGGCGAGGCCGTGAACAACGCCATGCAACTGGTGGAAGACCAGAGCGAACAGCTGACGGGCGTGCTGCCTAAGACCTACACGATGTTCGCCGACGACCTCCTTCGCGAGCTGCTTCGCATCTTCAACAACAAAACCATCGACGAGGTGGGTGGCGACATCATCGGCCGCATCTACGAATACTTCCTCTCGAAGTTTGCCAAGGCCGTTGCCTCCGACGATGGTGTGTTCTTCACGCCTAAGTCGTTGGTAAAGATGCTTGTCAATGTGTTGGAACCCACACAAGGCGTGATGCTCGACCCCGCCTGTGGCTCGGGTGGCATGTTTGTGCAGACGGGTGACTTCGTAAATGCTTCAGGCTACAACGCCAACACCAATATGACCTTCTACGGACAGGAGAAGGTGGAATATAACGCCCAGCTCTGTCTGATGAACATGGCCGTGCATGGATTGAACGGGCGAATCATCTCTGGCGACGAAGCCAACTCCTTCTATCACGATGCCCACAACCTCGCCGGCAAGTGCGACTATGTGATGGCCAATCCACCGTTCAATGTCGACAAGGTGAAGGCCGAGTCGGCTTCTGCAGCAGGCCGTCTGCCCTTTGGCCTGCCTGGCGTGAATCAGAAGACCAAGGAGATAGGCAATGCCAACTATCTTTGGATCAGCTATTTCTATGCCTACCTGAACGACCACGGCCGTGCAGGCTTCGTAATGGCCAGTTCGGCAACCGACAGCGCCAACAAGGACCGCGACATCCGTGAGAAACTCGTGCGCACGGGTGATGTGGATGTAATGGTCAGCGTGGGCAACAACTTCTTCTACACGCTCTCGCTGCCCTGCTCATTGTGGTTCTTCGACCGCAACAAGCGTACCGACATTCGCGACAAAGTGCTGTTCATCGATGCCCGCAACTACTACACCGTTGTCGACCGCACCTTGAACGAATGGACCGAGTGGCAGCTGCGTAACCTGCAAGCCATCGTGCATCTCTATCGTGGTGAGAAGGAGAAATATCAGCAATTGCTTGCCGACTATCAATCTGTCTTAGGCAATACTACCGTTGCATCTGCTCAGGAAGCACTCGACAAGCAGAAGGCAGTAGCGAAAGAGGCTATAGCCAATGCCACCCGCAAAGACAAGAAGCGCATCGAGGCTGAGCAGAATGCCCTCATCGCAGATTTGGAAGACACGCTCGAAACGGCCCGTCAGCATGAATGGCTCACCTCGAAGTTTGGCGATGGTGAATACAAGGATGTGCTCGGTCTCTGCAAGATAGCCACCATTCAGGAGATAGAGGAAAAGAACTACTCGCTCACACCAGGTGCCTACGTCGGCGTAGCCGAGCAGGAAGACGACGGCGTGGATTTCCATGAGCGCATGAACGAGATTCATGCCGAGCTGGCACAGCTGAACGTGGAAGCCAACACCCTGATGGACGAGATACAAAAAGCATGGGAGGAACTGAAATAGAAATCGTTGAACTATGAGTGACCAACTATATATCAATTTCGACGAGTATATCCGTCAGGGCGAGCCTGCACAACGTGAGCGTGCTGATGCGTGGCGTGTGGCTATCGGTTTGCAGGCTGTAGATGGACTCAAAACCTCAGAATACTTGCATCAAACCGCTCGTAGGAATATTGAGGGCGAGATTACTATCGATGAAGCCCGTGAGTTGGTGAAACAATACTATGTCAGCAAAACCACTCATGACGAAGATGATGCCGATAAAGAGGAGGCCGACAGAGTTTCCGGCAACATCGCCAAGTTGTTACAAACAGATGCATTCACCTATAGTGTGGCAGGATTGGCAGCTATACACAGAGCCATCTTCGAGGGTGTGTTTAAGCATGCAGGACGTTTCCGCGACTACGACATCTCAAAGAAGGAATGGGTGTTGCAATGGGATTCAGTACTCTATGGACGTTGGCAAGATTTGAAAATGACCATTGAGTATGACTTGGAGCAGGAACGTCAGTTTGACTACACGGGCTTGGACAAAGGGCAGATCATTGAGCATCTTGCAAGATTTGTGGCAGGACTGTGGCAGATACATCCCTTCGCAGAGGGTAATACTCGTGCTACAGCCGTTTTCACCATCAAGTACCTGCGCTATTTGGGATTCAGCGTGAACAATGATTTGTTTGAACGCCATTCGTGGTATTTCCGAAATGCTTTGGTGCGAGCCAACTATCGCAATGTGGTGAAAGGTGTAGAACGGGAGCCTCTTTTCCTGATTCGCTTCTTCCGCAACCTGCTGCTTGGTGAGAACAATGAACTGAAGAACAGGTATATGATGATCAATCCACCTGAAGGACATCAGATGCCAGAGAACACCCCTCAAGTACAGGACAAGCACAGGACAAGTACAGGACAAGTTCAAGACAAGATTCACACAGACAATTATAACATTATTGGTATTATTAAAGTTATAGAATTCCAACAACTGTCTGCGAAAGAGATAATGACAGGCTTACAACTCAAGGGTAGAGATAACTTCTTGAACCTTTATCTGTTGCCTGCTATCGCAGAGGGCTATGTCCGTCTGCTCTATCCAGACAAACCCCGTCATCCACGTCAGAAGTACCTGCTGACCGTTAAAGGACTGGCACTATATAACGAGATGTTAGAAAGAAAGGAGGGGGAGGTATGAGTAAGTGGAAGAAAGTGAAGTTGGGAGAGATTCTTCAAATCAAGAAAGGAGATTATATCACCAAGAAAGATGCACGGGAAGGCATTTACCCTGTTATTCTTGGTGGTAAAGAGCCTGCTTATTATATCGACAAATACAATCATACAGGAAAAGCGATTGTTGTTTCAAGAAGTGGAGCATCTGCTGGATTTGTTTCATTTTGGAATGAACCAATATTTGTAACAGATGGATTTCTTATAGAACCAAAGGAAAATATAACATTCGAATTTCTTTATTACGCATTGAAAAGTAAACAAGCACTTTTGCACAATGCGCAAAAAGGGGCTGCAATTCCGCATGTAACCCCATTATTAATTTCTGATATCGACTTTTTGTTACCAAATGAGAAGTCTCGACACCGCATCGCCACCATCCTTTCCCGCTACGACTCTTTGATAGAGAACTATCAGAAGCAGATAAAGTTGTTGGAGGAAGCAGCGCGGCGACTCTATAAGGAATGGTTCGTAGACCTCCACTTCCCCGGCCACGAAAACACCAAGATTGTCGATGGTGTGCCTGAGGGGTGGGAGAAAACAGACATTAATAGGGTGCTTACATTCCATAGAGGGTACGACTTAACTCATAAAGAATTTGTTGATGGGCCTTATCCTGTTGTTGGTTCTACATCTATTATTGGAAACCACAATAAATATAAGATAGAAGGGCCTGGCATTGTAACGGGAAGATCTGGTAGCTTAGGCATTTATCAACTCATTTGGGAGAACTTCTGGCCTCACAACACCTCTTTATATATTAGTGATTTCAAAGGACATGATGTGTCGTACATCTATTGTATGCTCAAAACTGTCGATTTTACATCCTTGAATAGCGGGGGAGCCATTCCTTCGCTAAACAGAAATACACTTTCTAACATTTCTGTTTTAGAACCTACGATGGTTTTACAAGAAAGTTTTTCAAAGGAAGTAACGCCAATGTTTAAGAGGCAAAAGATGCTCCAGTCTCAAATCCGCCTCCTCACCGAAGCCCGCGACCGCTTGCTTCCGAAGCTGATGAGTGGAAAAATAAATGTTGAATGTTAAATTTAAAAATATATATTATGCGCGACATTGTAATTAATAATTTCAGATGCTACGAAAACAAAAGTATCGAGTTTCGTAATGGTATCAATCTACTGATTGGTGATAATGCAGTCGGTAAAACTTCACTTCTTCATGCTTGTAATCTTGTAATTAATACATTTTTTTCAGGCTATAGTGATGAAAATACAACATGGAAAAGTGCGAACAAAGACGATTTTAGAATAACAGGAATAGAAGAACTCCCTGTAGAAATTATTTTTCATGTAGGTAATGAAGATTTCAAGACCATTACAACTCAAAGAGGCACTCCGTTCAAGTTGGGATTTGACGAAGAATTGAAAATAGAAAAAAGATCAAAGAAAAACTCACGTAACCTTGTTAAGGGATTGGACCCTCTTAAACAATACGCGTCTTTACTTCAAAAACACTCCCATATTTTGAGAGACGGTAACATTGTGCAATTAAACGCTTTACCATTATATGCTTGCTTTACAACAGAAGACATTCATAAAGTTCGCAAATTTGACAAAAGCAGGTTTAGGAAGTATCAACAAAAGCCTTCGTTCGGTTATTATGAAAGTTTTGATTGCAAGGGTTTGATGGAATGTTGGATAAAGAGGCTGCTAGTGTTAAAAGAGGCAAAAAAAGGTGATGATGAAATCAATACTGTTCGAAACGCAATCATTGAGGCTTTAGGTCCTAATGGTTGTAACATTATAGATGATATGGAAATACGATACAATGTTGGCGAAGTATATTTCCATTTCATTGACGGAAGAGAGTCTAAGTTTGAACTTTTGTCTGATGGTTATCGCAGACTTGTCAATATTGTTATGGATATAGCATTTAGATGTGCATTGTTGAATAAAGCGATGTATGGTGACGAGGCATACAAACAGACTCACGGTACAGTCATCATCGACGAGATTGATGAGCACTTGCACCCAGAACTTCAGGTGCGCATCCTAAAGGCTTTGCATCAAACTTTCCCAAAGATTCAGTTTATTGTCAGTACTCATGCGCCATTGGTAATGTCATCTGTAGAAAATACTCCTGAGAATGTGGTGTATAAGTTGGAATACAAGGATGGCATATATAGTCACAAAGAACTTAATACTTATGGATTGGACTCTAATCTAATCTTGGAGGAAAAAGTGGGAGTTCAAAGCCGTGTCCCAGTAATTGATTCGAAAATGAAGGAGATTTTGGATCTTATATCTAAGAGAAATTTGGAAAAAGCAAGTACAATGATTTCTGAGTTAGAGACAATTACAGATCCTACACAACCTGAGCTCGTGAAACTTCGTGCAATATTAAATCGAATTGAAGCAATAGGAGTATGAGATATATAGATAAAGATTATTCTGATGCCGTGGTTGTTGCTTATGAGGATGAGTTAAAGGCAAATCAATTAGACAAAAGCAGTCTGGCAAATCCTAATATACATCCCACATTGAAAGGACCTGATGTATATGATCAGGTAAAAAGTTTTGTGCATTTTAATAATTTGAAAAACAAAATGCTTCAAGACCAAGGTGGCATCTGCTGTTATTGTGGACAAGTATTAGTATTTCAGAAACACCCTCCTTATATAGTAGAACATGTCTTCCCGAAAGAGAGATGCCGTGAATTAGCAGGAGAATATGAAAATCTGTTATTGTCATGTCGCCCAACAGACGAGGAGGAAAAAGAAAGGAAAGACGCGCACGATAAAGATGATAAATTTTGGCATTGCGACAAACTCAAAGACAACAAAGTATTAACATATACCCCATTGCAACCCGATTGTAGTAGTCATTTTCGTTTTTATGAATCTGGTGAGGTTGAGGGGCTTGACAATGAAGCAAAAAATGACATTGAAACATTGGGACTTAATTGTAAATATTTGGTAAATAGAAGAAAGGCTGCCATATTTGCCGTATTATATGATTTGGATGGTAATTTACTTCCCAATGACGAATTAGAAAAATATTGTGCTGTTGTTATGAATCGTAAAACAGATAATACTTATCCTGAGTTCTGTTTTGTGTTAGCAGGAGTTCTTGAGTCTTATATAAAGAAATAATAGTTTATGGCAAAGGACTATAGCGAAGACCAACTGATACAGCAGAGTGCAGCCGAATAGCTTCCAAAGCTGATGAGTGGGGAGATTACGAAATAATTTTATACATTATCATATTATGAAACAAATTGTCAATAATCCATCAGTTATAGATATTCGTTCATACGATAATCTACGTTATATTGATATCAATGCGTCTAATGAATTGTCTAATATTTGTGGAGTGAAAAATCTGGTTTATTTACAGTTTACTCACAAATTCAATTCAGAACGTTTAAATTCTTGTTTTTGGAAATATCTAGACTTGGAGTCGGCCTTACTATGCCTTAGAAACGGAAACATTCGTTTTGTTGAACCCACTAGATGGGAAGACAAATATGAAGGTCGTTTTTATAATGCTGATTACACCAATGTATGTTCGGATCCCAATGCATATCCTTTTCTCTATGCCTGTTGTATGTCCCATAAGCCACATAATGAAGCCGCGTGGAAGGTTTATTCTTATGGAAAAACAGGATTAGGTGCTCATTGTGTACAATTCAAGATAAACAGATCACGTTTACGCCTTGAACTTGTAAAAAATTCTGTAGACTTGGCTTATATCGTAGAAGGGAATGTTATATATTGTCGAGAAGAGATTATTAACAGAATACATGAAAAAGAGATTGACACAAGAAAGGGAAAAGTATCAAATATAAATTATAGCAATTTCTTTAATTCTTTTGGTTTCGGAAAGTACATAAATCTCTTGTTACTGAAAAGAGATTACTTTAAACATGAAAATGAAACCAGAATATTTTTAATTCCTAGAAATGCTCCACAGGAGAAATCAAAGGTCACTGGTGGTCAACATGGCATTCCCCAGGACATTCCCATTGATTGGGGAAATATTATTGAAGAAGTGAGAATTGATTCAAAATGTTCTAGCCTTGAATATGATTTGCTGAAAGAGGCTTGCCATAATCTTCTTCCCAAATTTGATGCAGAAAACGGAACCGGTGAAGATTTAAAAAATTGGCAGAAGCGAAGTGAACGCTTGACTCCAATCAGAACAGATATTTATGGTGTACGAAAGAATATAGTAATTGAAGGATAGAGTATCATCTTCAAACTAACGATTATGGCAAAGGACTATAGCGAAGACCAACTGATACAGCGGAGTGCAGCCGAGTTGCTGGAGAAGGAACTGGGCTGGACGAGTGTGTATACCTTCGACAAGGAGGTGCTTGGCGTGAATGGCACGCTGGGGCGCATATCCTATCATGAGGTGTTGCTGACAGGACGTTTCCGCAAGGCGCTGAAGACGCTGAACCCTTGGCTGACGGACAAGCAGCTGCAGGAGGCTACTGAGCGCATGACGGAGCACATGAGCTCGCAGACGCTGATGCAGATTAACGAGCAGAAGTATCAGTACATCAAGGACGGTGTGCCCGTGACCCGCGTAAAACCGAACGGCGAGACGGAAGAGGTGCGCGCCAAGGTCATCGACTTCGTTTCGCCCGAGAAGAACGACTTCCTGTGTGTCCGCGAGCTATGGGTGTATGGTGCCTTGTATCGTCGCCGAGCCGACATCGTGGGTTTCGTGAATGGGTTGCCTTTGCTGTTTATGGAGTTGAAGAACCACGACGTGGAGGTGAAGGTTGCTTTTGATGAAAACTATCGCGACTATCTCGATACGATTCCGCAGCTGTTCTATCACAATGCCTTCATCATGTTCAGCAACGGGCTGGAGGCACGCGTGGGAACCATCGAATCGAAGTGGGAGTTCTTCCACGAGTGGAAACGACTCACGGAGGAAGATGCCGGCAACATCGAACTGCCAACGATGCTGCGAGGTATCTGCCGGAAGGAGAACTTCCTGGATCTGCTGGAAAACTTCATCCTCTACGACCGTAGCGGAGGCCGTACGGCAAAGATTATGGCGCGCAACCACCAGTATTTGGGTGTGAACCAAGCCATAGAGATGTATCGTAACCGCCAGTTCCTGAACGGAAAGCTGGGCGTGTTTTGGCATACGCAGGGAAGCGGCAAAAGCTATTCGATGCTGTTCCTCTCGCAGAAGATTCGCCGGAAGTTTGAGGGCTCGCCCACATTCCTCGTGCTGACCGACCGCGACGAACTGAACAAGCAAATCAGCGACACGTTTGAGAACTGCGGACTGCTGGGCAATGTGAAGGCCAAGAAGTTTGTTGCCAGCAGCGGGGAGGACCTGAAGACGAAGCTGAAGGGCAATCCGTCGTTCATCTTCTCGCTCATTCAGAAGTTCAACGACCCGAAGGCAGAACCCATCTATCCTGACCACGACATCATCGTGATGAGCGATGAGGCCCACCGCACGCAGAACGGCATCTTTGCCGACAACCTGATGCACTTGCTGCCCACGGCCCATCGCATCGGCTTTACAGGTACACCGCTGCTCTCGAATGACAACATCACCGCACGTACATTCGGCGGCTACGTGAGCATCTACGACTTCAAACGGGCTGTGGAGGATAAGGCCACCGTTCCTCTTTACTATGAGAACCGAGGCGAGAAACTGCAGGATCTGAAGAACCCCGAAATCAACGATGAGATAGCAGCCGCCCTCGAACAGGCTGGCGAGCTGGATGCCTCGCAGCTGGCCAAGCTGGAACGTGAGTTCGCCAAGGAGGTGCATCTGCTGACGGCCGCCAAGCGCCTAAAGCTGATTGCCAAGGACTTCGTGCATCACTACAGCGACCTGTGGACTTCGGGCAAGGCGATGTTTGTGTGCTATAACAAGGTGACGTGCGTCCGCATGTTCAACTATGTGCAGGAGTGCTGGCAGCGCGAAATCAAGGCACTGGAAGAATCCATCGCCAAATGCACCTCATGGCAGGAAGCACAGGAGATGCAGCGTAAACTGGAATGGATGCGTGAGACGGATATGGCGGTAGTGGTTTCGCAGGAGCAGAACGAGATACAGACGTTCCAGAAATGGAAACTCGACATCAAGCCGCATCGCGAGCGGATGGAGAAGGAGGAGCTGGACAAGGCTTTCAAGGCCGACGACTCCCGACTGCGTGTGGTGTTTGTCTGTGCTATGTGGCTGACAGGCTTTGATGTGCCGACGCTCTCGTGCCTCTACATCGACAAGCCCATGAAGGCGCACACGCTGATGCAGACCATTGCCCGTGCCAACCGAGTGTCGGAAGGAAAGACCAACGGTCTGATTATCGACTATATCGGCATCGTGAAAGCCCTGCGCCAGGCATTGGCCGACTATACCGCCAACCCGGAAGGTGGCACAGGCGGCAACGACCCGACCATCGACAAGAAGGAACTCATCAAGCATGTGCTGGAGATGATAGCTGCTGCTACGGCTTTCCTGAAAGAGCATGGGTTTGAGTTGGACGACCTCATCAATGCTGAGAATTTCGAGAAGTTGTCGTTGCTGAAGAAGGCAGCCAATGCGATGTGTGAGACGGCCGAAATCAGGAAGTCCTACTGCACGTTTGCCTCCACGCTGCTGAAACTCTGGAAATATCTCGACCGCGAGGATATCACACTCGAGGTCAAACAACAGAAGGATGCCATTGAGGCTATCTACAAGGAACTGCTGCAGAAACGCAAGCATGCAGACATCACCGACCTGAGCGTGGCCATCAACGAAATCGTGAATGAGCATCTGGAACTCGATGGCGATGGGGCGATGGCTGCCGAGTCGCGACGTTTCGACATCAGCGGCATCGACTTTGATTTGCTTCGCCGTGAGTTTGCCAAGAGTAAGGAGAAAAACCTTGTGCTGAAAGACATTCAGGAACTGCTGCAGGAGCGCATAGCACTCATGCTGGCTGAGAATCCCTCACGCATCAACTTCTATGAGAAATATCAGCAAATCATCCACGACTACAACCAAGAGCAGAACCGCGCTACCATAGAAAAGACGTTCACGGAGCTGATGGCCCTCTCGAACGAGCTGACCGAGGAGGAGAAGCGCTACATCCGCGAAGGGTTTGAGAACGACGAACAACTCTCTATGTTTGATGTGCTGATGAAAGACGACCTTTCAAAGGAAGAGATTAAAAAGCTAAAAAAAGTCGCCGTAGAACTGTTAGAGAAGATA
>Ga0129306_1003843_pt1 | contig 10593 bp, 7 predicted proteins | sample P827metagenome_FD_94438 | JGI IMG/M metagenome (GOLD analysis project Ga0129306, IMG submission 94438) | Capybara group fecal microbial communities from Wisconsin, USA - P827 metagenome | ecosystem: Host-associated > Mammals > Digestive system > Large intestine > Fecal | place: USA: Wisconsin...
GGATAGTAGGGCTCGATCACGCCGACCCACTCGTCCCAGGGAATGATCTCGTCCATGATTTCCAGAAATTCCTCCCGCTTCGTTTTCTTCTTGCGGAAGCTGTATTCGATATCCGTAAATGTTACCTGTTTCTTCATCACCATACACCACCATTGCTTTGATAGTGTTATTATCCCACATCCGAAGCCTTTATGGTAGTGCGGATTAAATCAGAGATTCCCTAAGCTTTCTGATACACCCCATAGGCTATCGGATTCTACCGCTGGTCGGTTGTCTTTTGGCAGTGGAAAGGGTTACACTGGACGCGAGGTGAGAATATGGACAGAGAAAAGCTGGGCGCGTTCATTGCCGAGAGCCGGAAGAACGCTGGTATGACACAGAAAGATTTAGCGGCACGGCTCCACATCACGGACAAGGCTGTCAGCAAATGGGAACGCGGACTGAGCTATCCCGACGTGACGCTGCTGGAGCCTATGGCGGCGGTTTTCAATTTGAGTGTGGAGGAATTGATGTCCTGTCGAAAAAGGGGATCAGCGGAAAAGGAGGGGGAGAGCGTGAACGCACTTCTGGACATTTCCAGGGACAACCTGAAAAAGGAGCGGTTCCGCTCCCGGTCCCGGCTCATCGGCGTGATAGGCCTGCTGCTGGTGACGGTGCTGGTGATCCGGTACGCGGACACCTGGATCAGCGAGCAGCGGACGAACTCCATCTTTTTAAAGGAGACCGTGGACGGGGAGAACTATCTCTATGTGGAGCTGAAAAACGAGGGGCATCTGCTGAAGCTGAAATGCGGCCCGGGGGTGGATTTCGACGCTATCACTCCCGTGGATGACAGGGGAGACCACCCTCAATACCGCCTGAACTGCCGCTGGAACCAAAAGACGTATACCGGCGCTGTCAGCCACTGCGAACCCACCGGAAAGATCTCTCTGGGCGGGCTGGAGGACACCATGTTCGCACCGGATGAAGCCCGGATCTTCGGCATTCCGAGTGTGCTGTACGCACCGGAGAACTATTACCGGAACCCCTATGGTGAGGGCTATCTCTGTGACTACCGCTTTTGGCTTACCGACGGGGCGATCCGAGAGGGCTATCTCAATGTAGTAGAGGATGGCAGTATACATTACACCGCTGGGATGGACAACCCGATTCTGATGATAAAGGGCTGCGTGAACGCCGCAGTCTATGATTGGGACGGAGATTTCATCAACGAAGTAATTGTCCGCACCCGCTGGCCGGAGAAGCCCTACACGGTCTACGACATGGTGGACGGGGAGATCACAGAGACCTGGCCTGACACAGTGCCGGATGAGGTTCAGGAAATGCTGGTCTGCATCTGGGAGTAAGCTAATGAGAGATGACGAACAAACCTATCCGCTGCGTCGTGTCTGGGTGGACACCCGGCGTCGGGTAGTCTCTTTCCATCCAGCGGAGGACTGTGAACTGCTGGAGTTCCGTAACCGAGAGCTGTTCCTGCACTGTATCGACCAGTACACCGCCGACCAGTATCGCTATCAATAAAATCTTCAGGATTTCTATGAGAGCATAAAATGTGCCCCAGCCGCGTATTCCGCAGCCGGGGCCATATCATAGCGCGAGCAAAACTGTAAGCCGGGTTCTGTATTTGACAGTCATCTATCTCGACGCACCGTTGCCGGTACGCTCAAGCCACCCCGGGAGCGGCCGGGCCAGCCTATCTGCTCCCATACCGGTGTTGCTCCGGATAGAGTTTACAGCGACGGACACTTCCGCACCGTCGGGTGCGCTCTTACCGCACCTTTCCACCCTTACCTCGTCGGCACAAGCTTCATATCCCTCACTTTGCCGCAGGCGGCAAAGCGCAGTCACTCCGCTGCGCTTCCTCTCCCCACAAAAACTTCGTTTTTGCGGGAGGCTCCAAAAAGGAGCCATGAGGCGGTATATCTCTGTTGCACTTTTCCTCAGATCGCTCTGGGCGGGCGTTACCCGTTATCCTTGCCCTGTGGAGCCCGGACTTTCCTCATAGACGGCCTTTCGGCCTGTCTACGCGACTGTCTGTCTTACTCGCGTCGTTTATTGTACAAGATGAAAAAGGAATTGTCAATGGCGGAAAATTTCCTCCCCGCGTTGTATTTTGAAGCCGCTTGCGGTATAATTTCCCCATGCACAAAAAACCGCTGTCAGGCGGAAGAATACAAGGAGCGATTCCTATGAAGTTTCAGGAATATCTAAATTCCCTGCAAAACAAAACCGTTGCTGTCATCGGTATCGGCGTCTCCAACCGGCCGCTGATCGAAACGCTGCTGAAGGCGGGGATTGATGTGACCGCCTGCGACAAAAAGGACCGGGCGGCCCTGGGAGAGACAGGGGACCGGCTGGAGACCATGGGCGCCAAGTTGCAGCTGGGGCCGGACTATATGAAAGGTCTGCGGCAGGACATTATTTTCCGCACCCCCGGCCTGCGTCCCGATGTACCGGAGCTGTTGGACGCTGTCAGCCACGGCAGTATCATTACCTCTGAGATGGAGGTGTTCTTCCAAGTATGTCCCTGTCCCATCATCGCCGTCACCGGCAGCGATGGCAAGACGACCACCACCACCATCATTGCCGAGCTGCTGAAGCGGGCAGGGAAGAACGTCCACTTGGGCGGAAACATCGGACACCCGCTGCTGACAGAGGCAGGGGGGATGAACGCCGATGATGTGGCGGTGCTGGAGCTGTCCTCCTTCCAGCTGCTGACCATGACAGAGCGCAGCCCGCACATCGCGGTTATCACCAATTTAGCCCCCAATCATCTGGATGTCCACAGGGATATGGCGGAGTATATTTCTGCAAAGGAGAATATCTTTACACATCAAACTACACAGGATATTGCGGTATTTAATGCTGACAATAATATTACGCGGGAGCTGTCCAAGAAGGCCAAAGGCTCCATGCGGCTGTTCTCCCGTCATGTGGAGCCCGCCGAGGGCGTGTTTCTGCGGGGCGACGCCATCATCTCCCGGAAGAGCGGACAGGAGCGGCAGATTATGACCACGGCGGATATTCGGCTGCCCGGCGTCCACAATGTGGAGAACTACATGGCCGCTATCGCCGCTGTGGATGGGCTGGTGCCGGATGATGTGATCTGGGCATTTGCTCGGGAATTTTCCGGTGTGGAGCACCGTATTGAGCTGGTGCGCACTCTCCGAGGCGTCCGGTACTATAACGACTCCATTGCCACGTCGCCCTCCCGAGCCATAGCCGGCCTGCGTTCCTTTGATCAAAAGGTCATCCTCATCGCTGGCGGCTACGACAAGCACATTCCCTTTGAGGTGCTGGGGCCCGAGATTGTGGAGCATGTGAAGGTGCTGGTACTCTGCGGCGCAACGGCGGAAAAGATTCGTCAGGTCGTGATCCATGCGCCGGAATACCAGGAGGGTAAACCGGAGATCCTGATGGTGGACGACTTCCGAAAGGCTGTGGAGACCGCCTCCGCCCATGCTGTTGAAGGGGATGTGGTGACACTGTCCCCGGCCTGCGCAGCCTTTGACCGGTTCCAAAACTTTATGGAACGCGGAAAGGTCTACAAGGCCATTGTCAATGAATTGAAGTGAAATAGGGAAAAGCCAACCCCGCATAGGATAAGGAACAGAGGAGTGGTTCTATGCGTGGATTTTACGGCTACCGGCGCTATCTGCCGAGGCGGATGATCTTTCGGATTGTCCTGATGTTGCTTTCTGTTTTTTTGATTATCCTGACGGTCACCGGCACAATCCGGATGAAGTCCGTGCTGACCAGCCTGGCGACTTCAAGCGTTGCCAATACAGTGAACCAGATTGTATCGGACTCTGTCAATGAGGCTGTCAACTCGGGCGTTTTTCAATACGACAAGATGATCTCCTTTGAAAAGGATAACGACGGGAAGATCACAGCGGTGAAAAGCAACATGCCGGAATTCAACCGCCTCCAGCACGCCATATTATCAGACATTCTGGATCGGATTGACCAGGTTTCCACTCAGGATTTGTCCATTCCGCTGGGCAGTCTGACAGGATCCAATCTGCTGGCAGGACGTGGGCCGCTGATCACCGTACGGATGCAGTCCATCGGGTCCTCCAAGGCGGAGCTGGAGAATGCGTTTACCTCAGCTGGCATCAATCAGACAAAGCACCAGATTATCCTGAATATTGATGTCTATGTCAGCATCCTGCTGCCTGGCTTTCGGACTACAACAAAAATCAGCAATTCCATGGTCGTGGCTGAGACGATTATTGTTGGTTCTGTGCCGGAGACCTATACCTATTTTCAGTCCAGTGATCCCATGTCAGAAACGGCAAAAGATTATATTATGAATGGAAACTAACAAAAGAAAGGGCTTCATCATGGATTATCGGGAGGAAATGAAAGAACTGCGGGACAGATTGAACCGCAACGCCTATCTCTACTATGTGCTGGATGCTCCCACCATGTCCGACTATGAGTACGATATGCTGAACCGCCGCCTGGTGGATTTGGAGCGGGAGCATCCGGAGGAAATCACCCCGGATTCACCGACCCAGCGGGTGGGAGACCGGATTCTGGAGGGCTTTACCCCTTATCCCCATCTTGTGCCGCTGGAGAGCCTGCAGGATGTGTTCAGCGCTGAGGAAATCGCGGAGTTCTGCGAACGGATGGAAAACGCCCTGGGGGCTCCGGTTGAATATTCGGTGGAGCCAAAAGTGGATGGCCTGTCCGTGGCTCTGGAGTACCGGGATGGCGTGTTTGTCAGCGGCGCCACCAGAGGCGACGGCCATGTGGGGGAGGATGTGACAGAGAACCTCCGCACGATTCGTTCCATCCCCATGACGCTTCCGGAGAAGCTGCCGCACCTGATCGTCCGAGGAGAGGTCTATATGGCTCGCAGCGTGTTTGAGGAGCTGAACGCGGAGCGGGAGATCAAAAGCGAGCCGTTACTGGCCAATCCCCGGAATGCGGCCGCCGGCTCTCTCCGGCAGCTGAACCCCAAGATTGCTGCCCAGCGGCGGCTGGATATCCAGATCTTCAATCTGCAGCTGGCCGAGGGGAGGGAGTTCGCCACCCACACGGAGACCCTGGAGTATCTGGAATCACAGCATTTCAAGGTGATCTCCCATAAGACAGTTCACTCCACGGCTGCCTGTCAGCAGGAGATTGTGGATATCAACGAGCGGCGTATGCGCTATCCCTATGATATGGATGGCGCGGTTGTCAAGGTGAACAGCTTGTCTGACCGTGAAAAACTGGGCAGTACCGTGAAATATCCCAAATGGGCTGTCGCCTTTAAATATCCGCCGGAGAAAAAGCCTTCCAAGGTTCTGGATATTGTGGTTCAGGTGGGCCGTACCGGTGTCCTGACGCCAAAAGCCACCCTGGAGCCGGTACATTTAGCCGGAACCACTGTCCAGAGTGCCACGCTCCACAACCAGGACTATATCACGGAAAAGGATATCCGTATCGGTGATACGGTCATCGTTCAGAAAGCAGGGGAGATTATTCCCGAAATTGTTGAGGTGGATTTCTCCAAACGCCCAGAGGGAACGGTACCCTACCATCTGCCGGAGACCTGCCCGGTCTGCGGTGCCCCGGTGTCCCGGGACACGGACGGCGCGGCCATCCGCTGCACCGGTGCGGAATGTCCCGCTCAGCTTCTTCGGAACATTACCCATTTCGCCAGCCGGGACGCCATGGATATTGACGGTCTGGGCCCCGCTGTGATCCAGCAGTTCATTGACAGCGGCCTGGTCCACAATGCCGCGGATCTCTACGATCTCCGCGCTCAGGATATCGCCCGTTTGGACAGAATGGGGGAGAAGTCGGCGGAGAATGCGGTTAAGGCCATCGAGAAATCAAAAGCGAATGATCTCTCCAAACTAATCTATGGTCTGGGAATCCGTCAGGTGGGCGTTAAGGCGGCGCGGACTCTGTCGACTCATTTCAAGACCTTTGACGCCTTTGCCTCTGCCTCTCTGGATGAGCTGACAGAAATCAGCGACGTGGGCGCTATCACAGCCCAGTTTATTCTGGATTGGCTGGCAAGCCCCCAGTCCCAGGATCTGATCCGACGGCTGAAGGCAGCCGGTGTCAACATGGAGAGTACAGCGCAGCTGGTAGATAACCGCTTTTCCGGCATGACCTTTGTGCTGACGGGGACGCTCTCTAGATTTGACCGAAAGACGGCAGAGGGGATGATTGAGGAACGGGGCGGCAAAGCCGCCGGTTCCGTCTCCAAGCGTACCACATATGTTGTGGCAGGGGAGGAGGCCGGCTCCAAGCTGAAAAAGGCCCAGGAGCTTGGTATTCCTGTTCTCTCCGAAGAAGAATTTTCCAAAATGTTGGAGTAATGAAAAAGGTGCTGCAGCTATCCTGGCTGCAGCACCTTTTATTTGCTGAAAAATTTTATCTGTCAAAACTGGGATTCATATAGTAGACGTTTTTCTCATCCAACCGGTCCTTTACCAGACGCAGACCTTCGCCGAAACGCTGGAAATGGACAATTTCTCTTGCCCGCAGGAATCGGATGGCATCTGTCACATCCGGATCATCCGAAAAACGGAGGATGTTGTCATATGTCAATCGGGCCTTCTGCTCTGCTGCGACCTTACAGGAACAACATTTTTGCTTTTCTCAGTTCCCAAGATTTGTTAGAGCACCAAGGCGGCATTCTCCCAATTTGGATTGTCCCAGTATCCTAAAAGAATTTCCTTTGAATTGTACGTGCGTAAAAGACAATAGTCCTGTATATATAGACAAATAGCACAAGAAAGTTTACGCAAAAAATTGGAATATTTTCCGAAAATGCAGAATGGCACAGAAAATCCATTGCAACTACTAAAATTACAGGAGTATAATAGCGGAAGTCAACGGGCTTTTGTGGGCAATTTAGATAAAAGAGGAGGAGACTTTATGAGCAAAATGTTTAAAAAAGTACTGGTTGCAAACCGTGGTGAAATCGCCATGCGTATTTTCCGGGCCTGTCACGACCTGGGACTGCAGACTGTTGCCATTTACTCAAATGAGGACACTTACAGCCTGTTTCGTACAGCCGCCGATGAGTCCTATCTCATCGGCGAGAATGAGAGCCCTCTCGGGGCCTATCTGAATATTCCGCGCATTATTCAACTTGCTAAACAGCACAACGCTGATGCTATCCACCCCGGCTACGGTTTTCTCAGTGAGAATGGGGACTTTGCCCGGGCCTGTGAGGAGGCTGGCATCCAGTTCATCGGCCCCAGCTCCCGCATTCTGGACATGATGGGTGACAAGCTTTCAGCCAAACAGATGGCGTTGGAGTGCGGTGTACCCACCACTCCTGGTACCGCCGAGCCATTGAAGAGCAGAGAGGAAGCACAAAAGCTGGCCATGGATTTCGGCTTTCCCGTCATTCTAAAGGCAGCAGCAGGCGGCGGTGGACGCGGTATGCGTCGCTGTGACACCGTGGAGGAAGTCGGTCTCAACTTCGATCTGGTAAAAGCAGAGGCGAAGAAAGCCTTCGGCAACGACGACATTTTCATGGAAAAGTTCCTGGTGGAGCCGAAGCATATTGAGGTTCAGATTCTGGGTGACGAATATGGCAATGTGATCCACCTGTATGAGCGCGACTGCTCCCTCCAACGGCGGTATCAGAAAGTAGTGGAATTCACCCCAGCTTTCTCTGTGGCGCCCGAGGTGCGGCAGGCCCTGTATAATGACGCGGTGAAGATTGCCAAGCACGTGGGCTATGTCAATGCGGGCACTTTGGAGTTCTTGGTGGACAAGGAGGGCCACCACTACTTCATCGAAATGAACCCCCGCATCCAGGTAGAGCATACAGTTACCGAGATGGTGACGGGAATCGATCTGGTCCGCTCCCAGATCCTGATTGCCGAAGGGCGTCCTCTTGACGATCCGGAGATCGGCATTACCAGTCAGGCGGATATCCATCAAAATGGTTACGCTATCCAGTGCCGCGTCACAACAGAGGATCCTACCAATAACTTTGCCCCGGACACCGGAAAGATTACTTCCTACCGTTCCGCAGGAGGTTTCGGTATCCGGCTGGACGGCGGCAATGCCTATACGGGTGCTGTCATTTCCCCTTACTATGACTCCCTGCTGGTGAAGATCACCACCTGGGACAATACCTTCCCCGGAGTATGCCGGAAGGCGGCACGTGCTATTAACGAAGTTCATGTCCGGGGCGTCAAAACCAATATCGCCTTTATCACCAATATTCTGAAGAATCCCACCTTTATTGCTGGCAAGTGCCACACGAAGTTTATCGATGAGACGCCCGAGCTATTCCAGATCGATGAAGGCCTGGATCGGGCCACCAAGATGCTGAAATATATCGGAAACATCGTGGTTAAGGAACAGGATGGTCATAAATTTTATGACACGCCCCGGTTCCCGCCAGTCACCGGAAACCGTCCCGACGGTTTGAAGCAGATGCTGGATACCAAGGGTCCGAAAGCTGTGGCTGACTGGGTTCTGAATCAGAAGAAGCTGCTGATTACCGACACCACTTGCCGCGATGCCCATCAGTCTCTGCTTGCAACCCGTGTCCGCACGCGGGACATTGTGAAGGGAATGGAGGGTACCTCTGAGATTCTGTCTGACGCCTTTTCTCTGGAGTGCTGGGGCGGTGCAACCTTCGACGTAGCCTACCGATTCCTCCACGAGTCTCCCTGGGAGCGGCTGGATTTGATCCGGGAGAAAGCGCCCAATCTTCTGCTTCAGATGCTCATCCGAGGTGCCAACGCTGTTGGCTACACCAATTATCCCGACAATGTTATCCGGGAGTTTATCAAAGAAGCTGCCCGCTCCGGCATCGACGTATTTAGAGTTTTCGACTCTCTGAACTGGTTGCCTGGCATGGAAATAGCGATGGACGAGGTGTTGAACCAAGATAAAATCTGCCAGGCCACCATCTGCTATACCGGTGACATTCTGGATCCCAAGCGAGACAAATATACGCTGGATTACTATGTGAAGCTGGCAAAGGAGTTGGAGCACCGTGGTGCCCATATGCTGGCAATTAAGGATATGTCCGGTATCCTGAAGCCCTATGCCGCTAAGAAGCTGGTCTCCGCTCTGAAACAAGAGGTGGGTATCCCCATCCAACTTCACACCCACGATACCTCAGGAAATCAGGTGGCGACCTGCCTGATGGCGGCGGAAGCTGGCGTGGACGTAGTTGACCTGGCGATCAGTTCCATGGCCGGTATGACCAGTCAGCCCTCCATGAATGCCGTGGTGGCGGCGCTCCAAGGCACGGAACGGGACACTGGAATGGATCTGGACCGCCTCCAGTATCTTACCGATTACTGGGAGGACGTGAGAAAGCGTTACGACTCCTTCGAGGCAGGTATCAAATACAACAACACCGATATTTACCGCTATGAAATTCCCGGAGGTCAGTATACGAATCTGAAACCCCAGGTGGAATCCCTTGGCCTGGGCAGCCGCTTCCAGGAGGTCAAGGAGAACTACCGCGTGGTTAACCAGATGCTGGGTGACATCGTGAAGGTGACCCCCTCCAGCAAGATGGTAGGCGACATGGCAATCTTTATGACCCAGAATGGTCTGACACCGGAAAACATCGTGAAAAAAGGGGAAAGCCTTGCATTCCCGGACAGTGCCGTCAGCTATTTCTCCGGCATGATGGGCCAGCCGGCCGGTGGTTTCCCCAAGGATCTACAAAAGGTGGTCCTGAAGGGTAAGGAGCCCATCACCTGCCGTCCCGGCGAGCTGTTGGAGCCGGTGGACTTCGAGGCCAAGAAAAAGGAGATGCAGTCCTTCGACCCAAATCCCAGTTGGCGCGCGGTCCTGAGCTATTGCCTGTATCCCAAGGTGGTGGAGGACTATGTGAAGCAGCAAAAGGAGTACGGCTACATCATGCGTCTGGGCAGCCATGTATTTTTCCATGGCTTGGCAGTGGGCGAAACCAACAAGGTCAACATTGCCGACGGTAAGACCCTGGTCATCAAGTATCTGGGGCTCGGCGACGTGGATAAAGACGGTATGCGCACCGTCAGCTTTGAACTCAACGGTATTCGCCGTGATGTGCAGGTACCCGATGAGGTGGCCCAAAAGAATATCACTAAAGTTCCCATGGCGGACCCGGAGGACAAGAGCCAAGTAGGAGCCTCCATTCCCGGCGCAGTAAGCAAGGTCAGCGTCAAGGTGGGAGACCATGTGGAAAAGAACCAAACTCTGGTGACCATTGAGGCTATGAAGATGGAAACTGCCATCACTGCCCGCATAGATGGTACAATTGCTTCCATTGAAATCAAAGAGGGCGACACCGTGAAGGGAGGACAACTGCTGCTGACCATTAAATAAGTCCCCTCCGGTGAGTCGGATATCCGGACAAAAGAAACCTCCTGTGTCAGATGACTCTGCGACAGGAGGTTTCTTTCTGCCAACATGGTATGAGAAATCAAGATTGCCTCAATCAGAGAATCTCTACCGTTGATAACCCCTCGTTGGACGTATCTGCACCATCAGCTTGACTGCAGTAGTCAACAAAAATTGGACACGGTTTTCAAAATAATGTACCAACGGACAGCGTCATCGGTCAGCACATACTGCAAGATTAGACTCGCGGTATTGTACCGGTGTCAGATAGTTCAGTGA
>Ga0129306_1003844_pt1 | contig 10587 bp, 8 predicted proteins | sample P827metagenome_FD_94438 | JGI IMG/M metagenome (GOLD analysis project Ga0129306, IMG submission 94438) | Capybara group fecal microbial communities from Wisconsin, USA - P827 metagenome | ecosystem: Host-associated > Mammals > Digestive system > Large intestine > Fecal | place: USA: Wisconsin...
TATAAAGAAGCATATTAAAGATATTAAGGACGATGAGGAAATTGAAGACTATCTTACTAAGATAGTTAGAAAAGAAGTCTTTGACAAACAGGGCTTAATATACGGAATGGGACATGCGGTTTATTCACTTTCCGACCCCAGAGAAGAAGTCTTTAAAAGCTATGTTCAAAACCTTGCCCACGAAAAGGGTAAGGATAAGGACCTTAGCTTATATGAAAGCATCGAAAGAATCGCACCTATGGTTATTGCAAGAGAGCGTAAGATTTATAAAGGTGTAAGCCCCAATGTGGATTTTTACTCAGGCTTTGTGTATGAAATGATGGGAATCCCAAGAGAATTATTCACACCCCTTTTTGCCGTTGCAAGAATAAGCGGATGGAGTGCTCACAGACTTGAAGAACTTGTGGCCGATAATAAGATAATCCGCCCTGCTTACAAGAGCCTTGTGGCAAAAAAGAAAATGAAAGATATAGAAAAACGATAATAGAATCGCTTCCCTCCAGCTTTAATTGAAAAAACATTTCTTAAGCCTTATAAGCAGGCAGACATAAACCTAATGATGAACCACATCAACAGCTACAAACGGAAAGCGTTGTTCGGAAAGAGTGCTTATGATTTTTCAAAAGGCTCTTTACCCGAAGATTTCTTTATCCTTTTAGGATTAGAACCTGTTGAGCCAGGTTTCTTGTTTTTTTTATTTGTTATGATAGAATGTGTAAAAATCTTTTAGGAAGAAAAGCGAGAACATAGTTTATGATTTTCGAAACACACGCACATTATGACGATCCGGCATATGATGAGGACCGGGATTATCTTCTTTCGCATATGGCGGAAAACGGAATAGGACATATTGTTTGCGCCAGCGCGGAATGGGATTCGTTTGAGGCGATCTTTGATATCTGCAACCGATATCCCTTTTGTCATCTGACACTCGGAATCCATCCGAGCAACTCCCTTGAGCTTACAGCCGAAAGAAGGCCTGTTTTTGAAGCCCTCATAAAAGATAAGAAGCCCGTTGCCATCGGAGAGATCGGCCTTGATTATCATTACGACGAGCCCGCCCGTGAAGTACAGCGAGAAGCCTTCATATATCAGTTAAAGCTTGCAAAGGAATTCGATCTTCCCGTCATCATTCATTCAAGAGATGCAGCAGAAGAAACCTTTGAAATAATCAAAGAGTACATGCCCCCGAAAAAGGGCGTGATCCACTGCTTTTCCTCTTCAGTCGAACTGGCTACGGAATATGTCAAGCTTGGTTTCCTTATCGGAATCGGCGGAGTCGTGACCTTTAAAAACGGAAAGAAACTGAAAGAAGTTGCCGCAGGAATTCCCCTTGAATCCATTCTTCTTGAAACGGACTGTCCATACCTGGCGCCGGTTCCTCACAGGGGCGAGAGAAACTCATCTCTTTACATTCCCCTTATCGCGGAAGAGATCGCCGCTCTCAGAGGCATCACCAAAGATCGCGTGATCGAAGCCACCGAAGCAAATGCAAAGAAACTTTTTAACATAGAATAAACGGTATAAAACATGGCATATCTCGGAAATTTTACAAACACTAAACAGATACTGGATAAGTACGGGTTTTCGTTTCAGAAAAAATTCGGGCAGAATTTTCTTATAGATTCGAATATCCTTGAAAATATCGTAACGGGAGCAGGTGTCACCAAGGACGATTGCGTGCTTGAAATCGGCCCCGGTATCGGAACCATGACCCAGTATCTTTGCGAAGCGGCAAGGTTCGTGATCGCGGTGGAGATCGATAAAAAACTGATTCCCGTACTCAATGACACGCTCTCTGAGTATGACAACAAGGTCATCATCAACGAAGATATATTGAAGCTTGACCTGAATGAGCTTTCAAAGGAATATAACGGCGGGAAACCCATCAAGGTGGTCGCAAATCTTCCCTACTATATTACGACCCCGATAATCATGGAACTTTTTGAAAGCCACGTTCCCCTTCACAGCATCACCGCCATGGTGCAAAAAGAAGTGGCTCTTCGCATGCAGACAGGCCCCGGTTCCAAGGATTACGGCGCACTTTCTTTAGCGGTCCAATTCTATTCAAAACCCGAGATCATCATGAATGTGTCAGCCGGTTGCTTTATCCCGAGACCCAATGTTGACAGCGCAGTAATAAAAATGGAGCTTTACAAAGAAAACCCCGTTTCCGTCAGAAACGAGGCCTTCATGTTTTCTCTTATAAGAGCTTCCTTTAATCAGCGTCGAAAAACTCTCGTAAATTCCCTTTCAAACGCAGGGATCGACGGTGTTACAAGGGAAACCGTCGCAGACGCACTGAGCACCATGGAGCTTTCTCCTTCAATCCGCGGCGAAGCGCTTTCCCTGGCGAATTTTGCAAGACTCAGCGATCTGCTGCTTAATTAGATTCGAGCTTTAAATTCTTCTCGATGATCTTCTGTAACTGAGTGAGGTTAAAGGGCTTCGAAACGTAATCCGAGAAGCCGAGGCCCATATATTCCTCTCTCGCACCGTTCATGGCGTTTGCAGTCATCATTACAACAGGCGTGTCGATATTGATGTTGCCTTTGTCTCTTCTCAAATCCCAAAGAGTCTGAATACCGTCCTTTTCGGGCATCATGTGATCCAACAGAATGATGTCGTATTTGGTGTTCTTGCACTTTTCAAGGCATTCCATGCCGCTTAAAGCACTGTCGATCTCCATTTCGGATTTCTTTAAAAGACTGAGAACAACCTTGATGTTAAGCTGCACATCGTCCACAACAAGCATCTTTACACCGGGGTATTTCTTTACGTCGGACAGGGTTTTGTGTTCTTCCTGACCGTCTGCACCCACCAGGGTAAACTTTCCGAGAGGATTTTCGGAAATGATCTTCTGCGGAATGACAACCGTGAATTCCGAACCTTTTCCGTACTCGCTCTTTACGTCTATGGTGCCTTCCATGAGCTCCACAAACTTCGCGGTAATGGCAAGTCCGAGGCCGGTTCCCTCAACTCTTCCCACGCCGGCATCTTCGACGCGCATGAATGCATCGAAGAGTTTGCCCAAATGTTCTTCCTTTATTCCGCGACCCGTATCCTTGACCGTCATCTTCAGATTGATGGTTTCTTTTTCCCCGGGCTCAAATCCCACTTTAAGATTGATGCTGCCGTTTTCCGTATATTTTACGGCATTATTGAGGATATTGATAAGGATCTGCTGAATCCTGACCTCATCGCCGTACAAAACGGAAGGCGTGTTTTCATCCACATCTATATCGATCTCCAGGCCCTTTTCCCTGACCTTGCCGATTATAAGGTTGTAACTCTTGGAAATCAGTTTCTTTACGCTGTATGCGGCATAAACAAGATTCATCTTGCCGGATTCCAGTTTGCTGAAATCCAGGATATCGTTTACAAGGTAAAGAAGGAGTTTTCCCGCATTTTCGACGTCATTTGCGTATGCTACTATGTTTTCTTCGGAGCTTTCGCGGATTATTGCTTCGTTCATGCCCATTATGGCGTTGATGGGAGTTCTGATCTCATGGGACATGGTTGCCAGGAACTGAGACTTAAGTTCGGTGGTCTGAATGGCGGCCTGTCGCTCACCCTGCATGAGAACCATCTTCTTAAGTGCATTTATGAATGCGGCAAAGGTAAGGGTTGCAAATCCTCCCGCAAGGAACATTCCGTCCGACTTGGCGCCCGGAATGTAGAAGTTGCAGATCTGGAAAATGCCGCAGAAAGATACGATAACATATCCCACCAGGATTTCCGAATATGTTATCTTTCCATACTTTTTCTTGTCCTGATAAGCGGTCAAAAGCGCAAGCACCAGTTCTCCGTAAAGGAAAACAAACGAGGTCTCGACGGCATGCTCGGGACTGATGATCCTGGAAGCCGAAAGAAGAACCCAGAAGAATGTATTAACGATACATGCACCGACAAAAATGGTGTGAGCCTTCTGGTAACGACGTTCCTGAATCCAGTTCATATAAATGGACAGATGCATCGGAATCAGCATCAGCGCCATAACCGGAACCGCGTAGATCAGGTTCTGATTGGAGAAAATGAAATCACGGAAGTCGGACTGGGTCAGATCCCAAAGCGACATGATGAGCATCGCCCATCCCATGGATTCGAGGTGCATTTCGGCTTTTATCATGACACGCATAGTGTATCCCGCTATGATCGTCGCGATACCGAGGGCAAAGAAAGATGTCGCCAGAATAATGCCCACCAGCTGGTCGCCCATGTATTTTGTTTTGATCGCCGACAACTCGCCGGTGTAAACCTCCGTGAAGGTCCTGTTTCCTTTGCTGTTGTTAACACCTTCGATACGGATCTTCGCGCCGGAATCCTCGGAAGTAAGGGGAACATACAGGTATTTGCTGATAGGCCTGTCCCATATGAGATATCCCGGATCGCTTGCGTACGAAGCCCTGAGCTTATCGTTTATGAATATCCTTATTTCCTGATCCACCGCACGCAAAGAAACATACTCACCGGGATTAATTACACTCGGCAGTACGTTTTCGATTGTAAGAACTTCTCTGTCCCTCGCCCTTTCCACTATGGGAAGAGTAACCTCAGTTGTCCTTCCGGTACTTCGAATAAAGGACCAGCCTGTATTAAGGGATTCGTAGTTTCCTCTTGTACTTCCCTGTCTTGACAGAATAGTTGCGGTAAAAATGTATACGAGTAAAAGAACTGCCAGAATTACGGCGATTATTTCACAGACAACAATGCTTTTTTTACCAAAAGTCTTTTCTTTTTTCATCTATTTAAGCCCCCACAAGCATTTCAGACCGTTTAAGATTATAACACAGTTTTATTAACGGGAAATGATAATTTGCGAGGGCTTTTAATATTATTCTCTGTTTTTCAGTACCTCGGCAGGCGTGATCCTGTTAAGTTTTCCTGTAACTGCGAGACTGATGAACTCATAGATCACCATAATTCCCGCAAAGATCACAACATACCAATACCACTCATACTCAAGATGTATGCAGCAGGCGACATTCGGTATGAACTTGGGAAAGATCGAATCGATAAAGATCTTTGCCACCGGAATTGCAACCAGCGCGCCGACAGCCACTGTCAGACGGTTTCCGTCGAGATACATTCTTTTTACCTCTCCGGATTTAAATCCGAAGATCTTGAAAAGCGATATACCGAAGCTTCCCCTGTCGATCATTACCGAGGTCATCAAATACAAAATGATAAAGAAAATAACCGAAGACATCGCGATAAGCATGACAAACACAGGTCTCATTAAGTCGACAAACACACCGGTCGCACGCTCTGTGTCAGCCCTTGTCGAAACGCCGTACAGCCTTTCTTCGTCAATATCAAGGCTGTGATCGGCCATCACCGCATTATAATAGTGGGCATCTTTTCCAAAGAGCCCGCGCATGCTGTCTATGTCCATGAAAACCGTAAGTCCCACGGAATAAGGCACGATATCCGAAACCGTAAAGGCGTAATCCATATCCTCTGCGGTATCGGAAAGGATCAGTTTGTCGCCCTTCTTTATTTTATATCTTGTTGCGACCGCATCGCTTGCCACGATTTTGTTCCTGCCTTTTACTGGAACGACGTCCAGAAACGGATTTTCCGCCGTAACGCCCATCACATTAATATCGAGGGTGTAGCCGTCCTTTTCCTTTTTAAGCGCTTTTACAAAGCAGGCGACTCCGCCTTCTGGCACTTCCCCGGTAGGGTATTTGTAGGTGTAGAGATACTCGTATTTGGTGTCGGCAAGGGTGTATTTTCCGACATTATCGCAAAGTGTGTAGCAGTCAAAGCCCATCATAAATATCAAAAGTCCGAACGCCATACCCGCAAATACGGTGAGGGCGGTCCTTTTTTCTCTCATGATCTGGCGAAGCTTGAACATGGGCATAAATTTCATTTTGCCAAGTTTGACGCTTCCTTTGTTTTTGATGCTTTGCTCGTTTCTGATCAAGGAAAACGCAGTTCTTGAAAGTCGCTTGTTAAGAACTAATAGGTTTACCAAAAGCGAAACCACGGGCGGCATCAAAACTGCATAAAGCACAAGATACAAAGGAATTATCTTATCAAACCGCGGAAGCGAGTAATAGCCGTAGGACTCGCCCATCTGGGTATTCACGCCAAAATCGCTGAATCCGACTAAGGCGCCGACTATCCCGCCCGCTAAGGAAAGAAGCGTCGGTAGGGTCAGATAGTGGGCCATGAGGGTCTTTTTCTTTATGCCCATTGCATAAAAGGTTCCGATGACGCTGCTTTCGTTCTGGATCTGATGGATCACAAAAACCGACATAACATAGGTAAAAAGAACGATTACGACTACACCGGCGAAAAGACCGACGGTCTTGTTAATCACGATATCGCCTGCGGCGGCACCGACCCGCACGTTATCGCCGCTTAAGACAAAGGAAGTAAGTCCGATGGGCGAGCGCTTTGCAAGCATCTCCTTCAGCATGTCTTTTAACTCAGCATCGGTCATCTTGTCCTTTAACAAAAAGGCATAAGTTAAATCCTCCGAACTTACCGAATTGTTTTCTTTTATTGCTTCGTAACCCTCTTCGCTGACAAAAGCGGTGCCGAAGATCCTGCTTTCTATGGCAGTGTCGGAAAGTTTCTTGAAGGGCGCATCATAATCCACCGAAGAACCGATTCCGGTGATTTTATAGGCTATATCGCCAATCTTTATTTCGTCGCCTACGTGATAATTGTTTTCTTCGCAGTAACGCTTTTCAAGAACGATTTCTTTTTCCGATTCTGCGAGGCGCCCCTCATCCGGTGTTACTCTGTCGATCTTTTCACGGTTTTTGAAGATCCTTAAGGTAGTTCCGTCCTTAAGACTTACGTCATAACTTATGTGGGCTTCGAGGGTTACGCCCTCATCTTCGATTTCTTTAATCTCATCATCCGTAAGTTCGGTAAATACCGTAAACTGGCCGTCCTCAAGGGCTGATTCTTCCTGATTTTTCGCGGTTCCCCGGATTATTATCTCTGCCGAATCCACCAGCGATATGATTATGTACATGCAAAGTACGGTCATGACAAACAAAGCAAGATAGCGAAAGAAGTGGGCCTTTATCTCTCTCGGAAGTCTTTTTCTCAAAATTCTGTTCATTACAGATCCTCCAGTTCCGAGGCATGAATCCTCGTTTCGTTCAAATACTCGGACTTTACCAGACCGTCCTTAAGGAAAATGACCTTGTGGACCATATTTTTGATGGAATTGTTGTGAGTGACGATGAGCATGGTGGTTCCGTATTTTTCGTTGATCTTCTCCAGCAAAACAAGAATGTCCCTGGAGGTGTTCGAATCCAGCGCTCCCGTAGGCTCATCGCAAAGAAGCAGTTTCGGATTCTTTATCAGTGCCCTTGCTATGGCGCATCGTTGCTGCTGCCCGCCTGACAATTGAGAAGGAAATTTGTTTTGATGCTCCGTAAGTCCCAGGACTTCCAAAAGCTCATCCATATCGAGGGGTGAATCGGTTAAATACTCGCAAACCTGGATGTTCTCCCTCACCGTAAGATTTGGAACCAGATTATAGAACTGAAAAATAAATCCAAGGTTATCCCTTCTGTAATCGGAAAGAGCATTCCCCTTCATGCCGAAAATCTCGGTGCCTGCCACCTTCACAGACCCGGAATCCATGGTGTCCAGCCCTCCTATGCAGTTTAATAAAGTGGATTTACCCGAGCCGGAAGTCCCCTGAATTACACACATCTGCCCCTTTTCAACTCCCGTGTTCACGCCCTTTAGGACCTGAACGAAGCTTCCGCCGTTTCCGTAACTTTTCTTTAAATCTTTAATCTCAAGATACATATTATTCTCCCATCTTTACATAACGCTGTTATGTAATTGTTATTTTTTTGCCGCCTCTCATAAAGAAAGACGGCTTATATACTCATTTATGCTTTTACGGTGGCCAGCTCGATCCAGCCCTTCACCAGATAATTTGTAATACTGCAAAGCTTTTCGATCGCAACCTTGGGGTCGCGTATGTGCTTAATCACGTGAATGTAAGCATCGGCGCTTATATGCGCCATCCAGTGCGACATGAACTTGTCGCAAGTATATCCGCGAAGCGAAGAAATCATCGGCGGAATCAGTTTTTCCATCTCATCCACGAAATCATCAACCACATTTTCATACATGGTGTTTTCAGATCCCGTAAGCAGAATCATGAAAGCATCATAATTACCGTAGATGCAGCCTGCAAATCGGGTGGTCACATCGTCATGATTTAGTTCAAGACCTTTAAGATTATCAGGCACCGGCATGTCTTTCATGCTCGCCATGTCTTCCTTAAAGTGCTCTCTCAAGATCGTTTTCAATTCGGCGAGCGGCCCGCTTACTATGGCATTAAACAGATCTTCCTTATTCTCGAAGAAAAAGTACAAAGCACCGGTCGTCACTCCGGCCTTTGAACAGATGGTTCGAAGCGAGGCTTTACTGTAGCCTTTCTCCAGGAATTCTTCTTTGGCGGCTTGAATTAGGCGCCTTCTCTTTTCATATTCTTCCGGTTCTTTCATGTTCACACCTTTGGATAACAACGTTACGTAACATCGTTATTAAACCGTATCTTTTTCTTTTTGTCAAGCACCTTTTTAAAAACGCCTTATTTAGACCGCCTTTTGGTTGACATTTCGCCAAAACCGTAACATAATGTTCTTCAAAGCAATTTAGTGCCTTAACTTGCTAAAGAATAATTCGGAAGGAGCATTACCTATGGAAAAAGCAAACATCGACTGGGGAAATATCGGCTTCGGCTATATCAAGACCGACAAGAGATATGTTTCCGACTACAAAAACGGTTCCTGGGACGAGGGACGTCTCACGGAGGACAATACCGTCGTCATCAGCGAGTGTGCGGGTGTGCTTCAGTACGCGCAGACCTGTTTCGAGGGTCAAAGCATATACCACGGAAGACGGCCACATCGTGTGCTTCCGCCCCGACTTAAATGCAGACAGAATGGTTGACAGCTGTAAGCGTCTGGAAATGCCTGTTTTCCCCAAGGAGCGTTTCCTGGAAGCAGTCAGGATGACCGTTGCCGCAAATGAGGCTTACGTTCCCCCTTACGGAAGCGGTGCAACCCTTTATATCCGTCCCTACATGTTCGGAAGTTCAGCGGTTATCGGTGTTAAACCCGCCGAGGAATATCAGTTCAGACTTTTCTGCACTCCCGTAGGACCTTACTTTAAGGGCGGTGTAAAACCCCTTACCATCAGGATCAGCGATTTCGACAGAGCGGCCCCTCACGGAACCGGTCACATCAAAGCAGGTCTTAACTACGCCATGAGCCTTTATGCGATTGTTGATGCCCATGAAAAGGGCTTTGACGAAAATATGTATCTTGATGCCGCAACCCGCACCAAGGTTGAAGAAACCGGCGGCGCCAACTTTATCTTCGTAACAAAGGACGGCAAGGTCGTTACTCCCAAGTCCGGAAGTATCTTACCTTCCATCACCAGAAGATCCCTTATGACGGTTGCAAAGGATTATCTCGGACTTGAAGTCGAAGAAAGAGAGATCTACAAGGACGAACTCAAAGACATGGCAGAATGCGGACTTTGCGGAACCGCAGCCGTTATCTCTCCCGTAGGAAAGATCAACGATCACGGCACCGAGATCTGCTTCCCCAGCGGCATGACCGATATGGGCCCTGTCACAAAGAAACTGTACGACACCTTAACAGGAATCCAGATGGGCAGAATCGAAGCTCCCGAAGGATGGATCTGCAGAATCAAATAATCTTCGGATTGTATTTTCTTAATCGTATAACACTTAAACAACCCGATAAAAAAGAGGCCCCACACGGAGCCTCTTTTATGTATTACAGATTCAGTTTATGATTCAGGCTTTCTTTTTGCCGATGGAAAGTACCTTGTTGGTGATGATACCAAGGATAAGTGCACATGCAACGTCTGTAATTTCAACAGAACCGAACTTAACAACCAATCCGCCGATACCTGCGATAAGGATTACGGACACGGTGAAGAGGTTGGTATTGTCATCAAGGTCAACCTTCTGGATCATCTTAAGACCGGATACTGCGATGAAGCCGTAAAGAGCTACGCAAACACCACCCATTACACAGGAAGGAATGGTGGAAAGTACGGTTACGAAAGGTCCGAAGAAGGAAGCTACGATTGCGATGATAGCGGTTGTGAAAATGGTTATTACGGAAGCATTTCCGGAAATTGCCACACAGCCTACGGACTCACCGTAAGTGGTGTTGGGGCAGCCGCCGAAGAATGCGCCTACCATGGAACCAACGCCGTCACCAAGAAGGGTTCTGTGAAGACCGGGCTCCTCAAGGAGGTCAGATTCAATAATGGAGGAAAGGTTTTTGTGGTCTGCAATGTGCTCTGCAAATACTACGAAAGCAACAGGAACATAAGCTACAGCTACAGTACCGATATATGCGGGGGTAAGCGCGGAGAAGCCACCGTTAAATGCAGTTACGAAAGTGAAATCGGGAACCCACTTCATGTTTTCGAAAGCAGCAAAATTGATAATCTGAAGAGCTTCATTGCCGGTAGAATTACCGATTACAGTGCATACTGCTGCAACAACGTATCCTGCGCAAATGCCGACAATAAAAGGAATCATCTTAAGCA
>Ga0129306_1003848_pt1 | contig 10562 bp, 12 predicted proteins | sample P827metagenome_FD_94438 | JGI IMG/M metagenome (GOLD analysis project Ga0129306, IMG submission 94438) | Capybara group fecal microbial communities from Wisconsin, USA - P827 metagenome | ecosystem: Host-associated > Mammals > Digestive system > Large intestine > Fecal | place: USA: Wisconsin...
AAACCATACCATCAAAATGTCCCCTCATAAAAAACCCTCAACAACTCGCATAAAAAGAAGGGCTGCCCCTCACGACAGCCCCTCAAAACGTTTGGCAAACCCTCAACAAGTTTGATTATCCAACAAATGCCGAAAACCCGCATAAATACAGGCTTTCGGCATTTCTTGGCTCATGTACATTATTCCATCTCCTCTTTGCAAAGTTGTTATGAGGTGTTTTTTGTTGGTTATAGTGGTAGAAATCAGGGGGTTTTGTCTAATTTCTACCTGTTGCGTATATTTTCAAGAGATTGTATTGTCATTTTGTTGTCACTAATTCCAATACTAATTTTACTCTTCTAATATTTTATCAACAATAATTCCTTTAAATCCTTTATCATCATTTCATATTTTCTTTTCAACGAATCAAAATATCTATAAGAATATATCCAAATACCGGCCGCTGCAACAAAAACAAGTAAAAATGTAGCTAAATATATCCAATTAACAAAATCTATGCCAATCAGTCCCATATTCTCAAATGAAATTGCTAAAACACCTGCAAAAGCAGAGAAAATAGTTAATAAAATACCATTTCGCCTTTTTTCCTCTTCTTTCTTCTTATCTACGTATTCTTGATAGATATTAATTAGTTCTCCCACTTTTTCTTTGCTCTTTATTCCAAATTCTGTTATTAAAACCTTTTCCAAAATCTCAAGTTTTCTCTTATGTGAGTCTACATACTTGTCCATATGTTTCTTTTGATCCTTATTATCTATCCCTAAAAGTACAAACAATGCAACCACACAAAGACAAACACCTATAAAATACCATAGTTGTTTTGGAAATAACAACATTGTCACAATCATCTCTGCACATGCTGCAAACATTGCTACCAAACATACAATAACAATCTTTTTAATCTTGGGCTCGAATCTATCAAATCCTTGTTCCACATCTGGACATTTCTTTTTTGCTTCTTGATAAAGCTTTAAAATGTAATATTCCATATTTGTTCCTCCATATATCAGCTATCTAAACCATCCTAATAATTAATATAACATAACCTATTCCTATCTTTATAACGCTTTAACATTCTGATATACCTCATATAATTTTTTCGATGACATATCTAAAATTGGTTCAAACATAAATGAGTTTAAGTGAATATTTTCTGGTGTTATCATTGCAACAATATCCAAAATACTCATATCTCCATCGTTTATATTATCCCTATATGCTTTAATCAACCATGCACTTTGATTTTTCTTGGAATAAATATTGTTAATAATATCATTACCATTAGGAACATCCGACAATATTCTATTTTTCATATATAGTTCCGCTTTTAACCTTATGGCCATTGAAAGAATTAATTTATTCTCTATTTCAAGCTTTTCAGTATCTGTAATTTTATCAGCTTCTGCCATAATCAAATCATAAACTAATTCATTTTCTCTTCCATCTGCAAAATTCACATTATTCTTCTTGCACCAATACTGATTAAAAATATCTTGCACTTGCTTCAAAGTAATAGCTTGCGTATCATTTTTATAATGTAATACACTCGTCAACAATATATAGTCCAAATTTGTGTCATCTTCTGTATACTCAATTAAATTCCTCACAAACGGAATTGAGGCAACCACAATGTTATCATTCCCGCCCTCTTCTATCTTTTTCTTATAATTTGAAAAAATATTACGAGTATATTGTCCTTTCTCGAATTTTATTTCTCCTTCGTCGGAAAAGGCAATAAATGAATTACCTCGTTTTGTGATTCTTGAAGCTAAAGTTCTGTAAAAATCAAAATTATGTGTTAAGATTAAAACCTTGAATGTCTTTTGACCTGAAGCATTCATATATGATGCAATGTCACTAATATATTCAATAATAGCATACTTATTTTTGTAATCGAACGATTCCGATATATCGTCCATTATGAGCAACTTTTCATTTCCTTCTTTTTGTGCAACAAGAATTTGAAATATCATATTAAGAATATAGTACGCACGCCTTTCTCCCGTACTAAGTACATCCTCTATCAGTCGTTCCTTTTCAATCTCTTTGCTTCCCCTGTTGTCAGAAAAAATATATTTAAAACTTGGTAGTTCTTGATTTAATATCACATCCTCTTGGTTGGAAGGTTCTATCAAAAAAGGAACATAAAATCTTTGTGCGAATAAATCTAACGCTTTCCTCCAATCCGTTGTTTCTTCTTTAGTTTTTTTCCTTAATTCAGCCAACTCATCTTGTGCTTTTTTATACTCAGTTAATAATTCATGAAGCATTACCTCACAACTCGAAAACGCCTTAATCCAAACTTTCTTTTTAAACAAATCCACATCCTTATATTCAATCACTACATCTGGATGCTTTTGCAGAAATTCATTGAAGGCTTGAGTATCTTTATTCTTACTTATCAACTTATTTATTTTCTCAAACAAATCCTTGAGTTCTTTTGTGTTTAACACTTGTTCTTTTTCTTTTACAATCAAGTCATCCAACTCTTTTTGGCTTTTTACTACTACTGCAATACTGCCATCTTTCGCATTTAATGTTATCTCATTTTTAGCGTCAAAAAAGCCATTACTACTTAATGTATTACTGATATTACCATAATTATTATGGTCTATTACTCCCTTTTGCATAAATAGCGATTTATCTACTAATTCGCTATACTTTTTTTCATACTCCTCTAACAGTTCCGATGTCTTTCCAGTTGTAATCATAGAATATACTTTATCGTTAAATAATGCATTATAATCCAATTCATCTTCTTTTAGTAAGCATTTCATCCCTGGGTCATGCAATAAACTAAAAATAGTTTCCAAGCATACATACTCTTCTTTTGATGAATAGCCCCAATCAGCTAACATCGTCCCACGCGTATTAAAAGAACTTCTTGATGAATATTTCAATTTTTCTTTAATTTCTGAAAATAAAATATCCTTTTTCTTTTCAATCGACTTATGAATTAATATATATTGCTTTCGTAGTGCATCATTCGCCATTAATAACCCTTGATTCTCATATGCATTCTCATCAAAAGGATTTATTACCATAATACTTTCACTAGGGATATTTGTATTATTTTCATCTACAATGCTATATGAACTATCACAGCCAAAAACCTTTTCCTCTACGAGTCTTTTATCTCTTATCGCCTCAAAAGTTTTAGCCAATGAAGACTTCATTGTTCCATTTGGTGCATATATAACAGCCACATTGTTATTAGAATAATCTATTGATTGATTTAATTTCTGTATTCCAAAACAATTTTCCAAGTTCATTTTTAATTCATCCATATCTTTTCATCCCTCCTATACAAATACCCTTTTCATTACCCCATTCTCCATATCATCAATACTGTAAATAGTATCCATGACCTCGAATGTCTCTCTCAAATTACCTCTTGCGCTCTTCCACCCGATTCCATCTGTAAACCACACAAAGGTAAATCCATCAATAGTATCTGCTTCCTGAGAAAGCATCTTGTAGCTTCTTGCAGTTTCATTCAGTTTTGAACCACCGCCACCATAGAAGTTAGTTTCAATACCATATATCATATTGTCTGTCTTAATTACAAAATCGAATCTCTTCGCAGCTTTACCCTGATTAGAAAGTGCTGATAAATCAATATTCCACTTTTCTTCAATATCCTTAAGGTACATTTCCTTGAAGTAATTTACATCCTTTTCAAATCCTGCTGCCACAATGTACTTTTCAACCAAATCTTCCATCTGGTGACCGCCACGATTCTTACGACCATTAGAGTCCAATCCGGTTTCGATACCCAAAGCATAATCCACAAGATTATTTACCAAATGATTTGCAATCATATCAAACAATCCGGTCTTACGCATAAATACCTTGTACTGTTCCACACTGTAATTCATTTTCTTGAAATTATATAGGAAAGCCCCTTCTTCATCCTGTGCATATATTTCATTGCCTCTCACTGCAAGAAGTAACGGAACACATTGTAATGTTTCCGGATACTTTGTCACTATCTTTTCAAAATCTTCCTCAATATTTTTAGAACCAATCAATGAATTCAAGATATTCAATTCAACCTTGATTTCATCTACATTTCTTACGACCTTTTCAAAATCGATATAATAATCATAACTTGATATACTTGGTCTGAACTTACTCAGCCATTCATCAAAATTTCTATTTGTCATTTGCTACCTTCTCCAATCTCCTCTTGGATATCTCCAAGTATTCTTCACTTACATCTATTCCGATAAATTTTCGTCCAAATCGTACCGCCTCTACTCCGGTGGTTCCAGAGCCACAGAAAGGATCTAAGATAACTTGTCCTTTCTCTGTAGATGCTAATACAATTCTTTCCAGCAGATATTCCGGTTTCTGTGTCGGATGCTTACCTTCTGTCTTTTCCGATGGTTTCGTCAGTGCACCCGTCCACACATCCTTCATCTGCTTGCCACCATTCATTTCTTTCATTTTCTGATAATTAAAAAAATGCCGAGACTTCTTATCATTCTTCTTTGCCCATAAAATGGTTTCCGTAGAATGTGTGAAGCATCGACATGCTAAGTTTGGTGGTGGATTTGTTTTCTGCCATGTTATGTTGTTTATTATCTTGAAGCCTTCCTGCTCCAATGCCGTACCAATCGAATAAATATTGTGTAATGTTCCTGATATCCATATTGTGCCATTCGGCTTTAGTACTTTCTTACATAACCTAATCCACTTTCTGTTAAACTTATGTTTTTCTTCGACGCTGGTTCCACTTTCTGAAAGCTTATCCCATGAGCCTTTATTAACTGAAACCATTTTACCACCTTGACAAGTAATACCATCGTTACTTAAAAAATACGGTGGATCTGCAAATATCATGTCTACAGATTCCGGTTTCATTTTTGTTAGAATTTTAAATGAATCACCTAAGATTAACTGTGATTCTTCTGTCTCGAAATATAATGGCACTTTCTTTGTAAATAAGTTTTCCATTATCCCGACTCCTTTAATAATTACATATAATTACTTCTTCACCAACTCTGTTGGATGCATCTGAATTAATCATACGCTTAACACTTACAACATCTATTCTGTAGCCCTTATTACCATACAGCTCATTTATCAAATCTGTATTATGGTTTGTGAGCATACAATAACAACCTCTGGCTGTTAATTCGTCAAACAGATTTGCAAGTCGTTTATGACTTTCTATGTCAAATCCCTCTTTGGTATATGATTCAAACGAAGTTGGATTCAACGGTGCATATGGGCTATCTATAAATACAAAATCGCCCTTCTTAGCATCCTTACATGCAACTTCAAAATCTCCGTCAATAATTTTTACTCCCTGAAGATATTTTGAAATCTCCATGATGGCATTTTCGTCAACGGAAGCTCTACGACTATTGTTGTATGGAACATTGAAAAGTCCCTTGCCATTTACACGATACAAGCCATTAAAGCAGTGCTTATTAATAAATACAAACAATGCAGCCAACTCCACATCAAACTCCGCTTTCATCAGCTTATCATTGTAATGTTCTCTGAGAGAATAATAATACTCTTTTCCATCTTCCCACATTTCCTCATCAAGTTTCTTTACTGCCTCAAGAAATGCTTCCGGTTCATTACATATCTGCTTATAAGCATTTATCAACGCTTTGTTGATATCATTTATCAGCGCATTTGCAGGTAGCAATTCGAATATTACCGCACCGCCACCCACAAACGGCTCAAAATAATTATTATATTTTTCAGGCATTCTCTCCCTTATCTGTGGAAGCAACTGACGTTTTCCGCCAGCCCATTTCACAAATGGAGCGACACTTGAATTACTCATTCTGATTCCTCTTCTCTATGTCCGTAAAAGGACAATCTTTTACATATCTATTATACTTGCAAACATACAAAATAACAACCACAACTTTCACTCTTTGTGAATTAATTCACTTCTGAAATACAAATATGTACTCATGCGCCAGCAGGAGAAAATTATTATTCTGCTTTTCCCAATAATCTGTAGAACGGCAATTATGTTGCTCTTTAATAATAATCTCTTTATTCGTAAATCCCGCCTGTAAAAAGCACTCCATCATACGAAATCCTAACGGAATAACCTTCCCATATTTTCTTACATCTCCTATCATCACTGCACACATTTTACCCTTTTTCAGTACACGAAAGGATTCTTCAGCCACCTTACACATTTCAGTCAAGAACTCATCTACACCAAGTAATGAAATATCCCCTTCTATTCCTTTACTATACTTGATGATATTGGCATAAGGCGGATGCGTACAAATAAAATCAATACGACTATCTTTAATAAAATGCAGATCTGTAGCATTGCCATTTCGAGTAAATATTTTTGAATTTGTTTCACATTGGAATTGTAAATTTGTTTCAGCGATTGAAACGGATTGCGGATTGATGTCAACACCTACCGCATTACGGTTGAGTAGCTTTGCCTCTACTAAGGTTGTTCCACTACCCATAAATTGATCTAAGACCCATTCACCAGGATTAGAATAGCGAAGCATCAAATTTCTTGGCACATAAGGAGACCAATTCCCTCGATACTTTCCTGAATGCGTTGCCCAACTTCCTCTGTCCGGAAACGACCAGACTGTTGTTGGTTCAAGCTTAAAATTATTCGGTTGTAAACTTATAAGACATACCTCCCTTACTTCATTCTATTTAGGCGTTTGCGAAACGCCAGAAGCCGCATAATTACGGCATTCTTTTTGTTACAAAATCAAACAACTCCTCACCGGTTTATGGTAAAATTGAGTTGCGACACTTAATTTCCATATCCACCAGAAAGGAGTTGTACCTATATGATAACATACAATCAGCTTTCTTTGGCAGATATTTTGAAGGATTGCCAAGAAAAATTTGACGATGACAAACCCGCTTTTCTTCAGATGCTTGAGGAACACATCGCCCTTGATGACATCATTCCCCAATCATTTTATAATCACTATTATTCGTCAACTGGCAGACCGCGTGATTATCCGCTTTCAGCCATGCTTTGGGCTCTCATCCTGCAGAAGATTTTCTCCGTGCCTACGGATTCTCTGCTCATCCTTATGCTCCGCTATTCACAACATCTGCGGAAATTCTGCGGCTTTCATAAGGTTCCCAATGCCACGCGCATCACTCGCTTCAAGCAGGATTTTATAGATGACCTGTCTGCCTTTTTTGAGTCCCTTGTCGACCTAACAGAACCTATATGCCAGGCAGTAGATTCCGCAAAAGCTGATATGACCATTTTTGACTCTACCGGCATCGAAGCCTATGTTACCGAAACCAATCCCAAGTACGCCGACTCCGTCATTCGCAGGTTAAAATCCTATGCAAAAGCTCAAGGGTTTGATGATTCCTATGATCCCTACAAGGCAGCCTATGCATCTATGCCCTCCTGCTCAGCAGCAAACAAGGATGTCAAACAGTTATACATAAACGGACATTTCTGTTACGCCTACAAGGCCGGCATTGTTACTAACGGTCTCGGCATCGTGCGCCATATTGCCTTCTTTGACGAAGCATTCCTTGAAGAACACAAGGATATCCTCGTTGAGAAAAAAACCAAGTCGCCTGACGAAGACAAGTCCGTTGGCGATGCAAGGCTGCTTATTCCCACGCTGCAGGATTTCTTCAAGGCACATCCACTGATCAATCCAAAAACCTTTCTCGGAGATGCGGTGTTTGATTCTTCGGATCTTTACAAACAACTCCTAACCGGCGACACCTTTGGCAAACATAAACACTTCAGCAAAGCTTACATCCCGCTTAACAAGCGATCCGGCATTTCATATCCGGACTATCCGGTTAATGAATCCGGAATACCTTGCTGCCCGAGCAAACCAAACCTGCCCATGAAATCCGAAGGATCATGCACTCGCAAAAACGGGCTCGTCCGTTATAAGTTCGTATGCCCCATGACCAAATGGGTACGTGATCCCGAGACCGGCAAACAGAAACGACAGTGTAACTGTCCCAATCCCTGTACGGATTCTCCCTGCGGCAGAATGTTTTACATCTATCCCGAAAAGAATCTGCGGGCATATCCCGGAACATTGCGGGACACGGACGAATGGAATGAAACATACAAAATCCGCACGACCGTAGAGCGTTCAATAAACCACTTTAAGGAGAGTTTCGGCCTCGCCGGCCGGAAAACACAAAACAGCAAAACCTTGAAGGCGGATCTGTTCATTTCTGGCATAACACAACTCATTACGGTTCTTCTTGCCGACAGCATACAGAAGCACGAATACATTCGCAGCATAAAACCTTTGCTGAAAGCGGCATAATACCCTTATCATTCAAATGTACATGCAGGGTTTATTAAAGTGTACCCAAAATCATCTCCTGCATTCCTAGATGTATCAGATATTGATTTTCCATCCGAGAATCCCGCATATCGGGATTCTGTCCTCGTTTTTATTCAAGATTGCGAACGAGCATAGCGAGTTTCGCAATTACCTATTCATTCTATTAATATGTTCCATGACACCAGCCAAGCCACGTGCAGCAAGCACCTTTTCCAATTCATTTATCACTCTTGCCTTATTTGCTTCTGATAACTTATCAAAATCCTTTTGTGCCTCCCGAGCCTTATGTGCTAGTTCAAACATAAATTTCTCGTATTCATATTTTTCCTCTTGAATTAACTTCATTACTTGCCCCTCTTTCACTGATGATAGAAATAAGTTTACACCAACTTTTCTATAAAATCCACCTCTATTTTGTTTCACAATAAGTGAATTTATATAAAATCGCTCTCGTGAGATAATATTCACAAATAGTGAAAGAGGTGTTTGTATGCATTTCAATAACGATACTGACCTATACCGTGTTATAGGTACAAATATAAAATATTACAGAGAACATGCTAAATTAACACAAGTACAACTCGCAGAACAAGCTCAAATCAGCATTAGCTACCTTTCTAAAATCGAAGCTGCCGGATGTAACAAAAGCCTGTCTATATCCGTTTTAAATCAGATTGCAAATGTACTTGGTGTTGAAATTAGCGAATTTTTTAAGGAGGTAAATAATTATGGCTAGAACACCCAATATGCATGGTGGTGGTGCTCGAACAAATGCTAACGGCCTACGCTTCGAGCAAACCACTTCTCTAGAGGATGCACTTGAAAACGCAAGATATAAGGTATATGGCACGGAAGTCTATGACGGTAAAAAGTTAATAGGTTTATCCGTTCCTAAAAACAAAATTTATACTTGTTTTTTAGAGCCAAATAGAATCGATTATACCTACTATAATTCAAAAAAATGGTTACCTGATGAATGCTTTATACATCTAGAAAATAAAGTTGCATACATAATCGAAAAGAAATTTCAAAACTGTGAAGGTTCTGTTGATGAAAAACTTCCTGGATGTCACTTCAAAAAATTAGAATATGAAAAGTTATTCGCACCTTTGAACTTTCAAGTTGAATATTTATATGTCTTTAATGATTGGTTTTTAAAAAACAAATACAAAGACACATTAGAATACATTGAAATGATGGATTGTCGATTTTTCTTTAATGAGATCCCTCTTGATTTCTTGGGATTATAGGAGTATACGAAATGAAAAGACAATATATAGAAAAATATTTTTCAAATAAAAGTTCAAGAAATGATGTTAGGAAACGTGTAATAGCTTGTTTTATGGAAGAAGCGCCGGGAATAGGCGCTGGGGATGATTCTTCCAAATATACCTATTATGTCGAAACACTAGCTGATGGAAATAGAGTATTTTAACTCGTCCTGCATTCCTTAATGAGGGATTTGACTTTGTAATAAGAGTTGAAAATGCGGACTATGGTCATAAAGGTTCATATAAAAATGTACCAACACACAAAGATATTAGTGTTGACCTAGAAGCAAAGAAAAAAGAAAATCCAGAAATGTACGCAAAATTTTATGAGCTACTCAAAAAAGTATTCGAATGTCAAGACATTGAAGAAATCGAATATTCTAAATTGCATTTTGAATCGGGACTATCACCTGAACATATACTAAAAGTAATTAAATGGTTATTTATTGAACAAGATATTGCCTACTGGAACTATTCTGGTAGAAATATGACATGGGGACTGGTTCCCGATAAAAATTAAAAAATCGAAAGGAGAACAGCATATGATTTACAAATTACCTGTCAGATTAGAAGATGGACAAACCTTTACCTCTATACCATCAACGAACCTTTCTTTTCCCAAAACAAGCGGATATGATAGTGATAATTTACGCGTTACTAATATCGTTGGTATCAAGAATGGTGACTTTTTGAAAGAATGTCCTAAATGTGGAAGAGCAAAATGTTCAGAAGAATTTGGTCTTAGAATAACTGTAAATCGCGACCAAAGCGAATGCACTGATTGCAGAGGCGAATACTAATTAAGCAAGGCTGGCATATAGGGGAGTGTAAATTATTTTGTGTAAACCTCAGGGATTCATGAAATAATATTAGATTTGTATTCGCCGGGGAATCGAACCCCTGACACGTTGATTTTTACACAACAATCCCAGACTGTCAACCGGCAGCCTGGGATTTTCTATGCATGAAATTATTTAGTCTATATCAG
>Ga0129306_1003849_pt1 | contig 10557 bp, 5 predicted proteins | sample P827metagenome_FD_94438 | JGI IMG/M metagenome (GOLD analysis project Ga0129306, IMG submission 94438) | Capybara group fecal microbial communities from Wisconsin, USA - P827 metagenome | ecosystem: Host-associated > Mammals > Digestive system > Large intestine > Fecal | place: USA: Wisconsin...
AAATGCAATTTCATGATTTACCCATTTGTCATAAACATCAGGACCAGCTGTACGAAGAACAATATTCTCAAGCCAGTCTGTTCCAGGCCAACCAGAAGCAGCAGCAGATTCAAATCCGATAGACCAAGGTGTATCACCATTAGCTACCATCTTGTCTTCAAGAGCCTTAAGCTCACTCCAGTTTTTAGGAATTGAATATCCTTTTGATTCCCAATATGGCTTGTTGTACCATACAAAACTCTTTGCATTTACACGATGGAAAACGCCGTATACTTTTCCATTGTAAGATCCAAGATCCTTCCAGACAGGCGCATAATTTGAATCGATAGAGCTAACTACACTTGAACTAAGAGGTATGATTTTTCCTTTAGCAGCAAAATCTTTCATCAAACCAGGCTGTGGCAAAGCTGCTATATCCGGTGGAGTACCAGCTTCAACCTGAATATGAATTTCTGTTTCAAACTCAGGGCTGCCAGTATAAACTACAGTGTAGTTACTCTTTTCATTAAAAATCTTTACAATTTCCTGGAACCGAGCCTCTTCCTCTCCTCTGAAAGAACCTGAAACACGAATAACTTCCTTTTCAGCTGCTTTTCCCTTTTTTGCAGTACAGCCCGTGAAAACTGTAAACAACGCGGTTGCCGTTATCGCAATACCGATAACTCCTCTAATCTTTTTCATAATCCGACCTCCTGATTTTTTTGCGGATATATTTTTTAAATAAGACACACGTCTTAATTTTTGCTTGTAAGGCGCTCCATAATTTTCAGCTGCAAAGTAACAGTAACCGAAGACTTTTTAGGATTTTTAATCCTGTCTATTACCAATTCACCAGCCTGTCTTCCAGACTCTTCAAGATGCTGTCTGATTGAAGAAAGGCCAATATGTTCCGAAATATCAATATCATCAAATCCAAGAACCTTCATTTCTTCTGGAATTTGGATACCGGCGAGGCGTGCCATATGTACGAATTTTGAAGCAATTACATCGCTGGAACAGAAAACACAGTCGGGCTTGTCTTTTTTGGCAAGGAAACTTTCAATTCCTTCATCAAGATTCTGTTCTGTAAATTCACCAATCCAGACATTATCATCTTCAAGTTCAATTCCCTTAGACTTAAATACGCTTTCAAAACCTTCCAGACGTTCTTCTGTAGCGTGAACTGCGTATTCAAAATATGAACCTTCTCCAAGGAATGCAGGCTTTTTGCAACCAAGTTCATAAAAATATTCAGCAGCTTTTCTTCCACCCTGAACGTTATCAATTGTCACGCTGTCAAAATCATCAACCTGATTTTCTACAAAGCAAACCGGAAACTCTGCGTTGTGCAGAAGCTTTTCCATATTTTTCTGAAGCTTTACACAAAGGAAAATAAGACCATCAACTCTGTTGGCCGTAACAAGACTTGTAATATAATTATTCAAATCTTCAACTGTGTTGATGGTGTAAATGACAACTTCATAATGTTCAGCTGCAAGTACAGAACAGATTCCTCTAAGGCGTTCCATAAACGAAGGCTGTGTAAAAAATGGAGCAACAACACCAATTTTTTTGTAGGACTTTCTGGCATTTGCAACAGCGTCTGCCTTTGGAGTAAATTTCAATTCATCAATTGCTTTTAAAACAGCGTCTTTTTTTTCAATAGCAACTTTGTCCGGCTCATTAAGAACACGGCTTACAGTTGCAGGGCTAACGCCTGCTTTTTTTGCAACATCATAAATTGTAACTGGTTTTACTTGTTTCATTCACTTTCCCTGTTTTATGAAACCGCTTTCATAAAACTAGTTACAGTTTAACACCAAAGGCCCCGCTGTCAAGTTTTTTTTAAATAAATTCGTGAATTCAGAATGAATTTAGAGGTTAAAACAGATTTTTATGAGATTTCATATCCCAGAACATCAATTTCTGCACTTCCAAGAGCTTCAACAGACACTCCAGAACCGCATTTTTCATCGTAAATACACATGGACATTGCAAGTTCACCTTCGCCAAAAAAGGCTTCAACAGAAAAACGATCCACAATAATTCTGATTTTCAGCTCGTTTTCTTCCGGCTTATAAGCGCAGGAACGCTCACTAAGAAGCGCATTTTTAACGCCTGCATGACTCCTGCCTACACCGGCTTTTGCGTTTCTAAAATCATAATAAACCCTTGCAAAGTGCCCGTTTCCTTCAAAAAGATTTACCGCAAAATATGACATTTCACTGTCATATTTTCGAACAACAATTGTAAGGTCCAGACAGTTGCCGTTTATTTCTGAAAGTACCTGTTTCCCTTCAAACAGTTTTAAGGCTTTAATTTCTTTTTTGTTTTTCCAGAACTGCTCGATTTCGCGGGCCGGCTGCTGAATCAATAAATCCTTTTCGATTTTGATTTCCCGCGGAAAAGACATCTGCCCAAACCATTTTGTATTTTTAATACGATAATTACAGATATCCCAGTTCTGAAGCCAGCCAATCATAATATGTCTGCCATCCGGCGCCTGGACCGTCTGCTGGGCATAAAAATCTAAGCCGCGATCTACCTGAATTGTTTTTTCGTGAGTAAACTTATGAGCCGCCTTATCATAATTTCCAATCAGACAAACACCCACACTGCCTGGATCCAGATCTTCCGACTGTTCAATTTCCTGAGCGCTCATCATCAAAACAGCTTTTCCGTCCAGCGTAAACAAATCCGGACACTCCCACATAACGCCCGGGCCGGAAACATTTTTCAGAACACAGCCGCAATAATCCCATTTTTTCAGATCTTTACTTTTATAAGCGAGAACCTGGCCTTTTCCTTCTTCATTTTTATTCACAGCATAAAGCAGAAAACTTCCATCCTCTGTACGCACAACTTTCGGGTCACGAAAATCTTCAATACTGCAGCCTTGTGGAACCTGCTCCGACTCAATTACAGCAAAACTGTTTTTCTCAAAATCAATTCCCTCTGCATCCTTACTCATTGCCAGGCACTGAATCTGAACATTTTTAGATTTATCAGATATATTTTTGCCCATTTTTCTGACGCCCGTATAAACCAGGGCAAGCCGCCCGTCATCCGTTACCACGCCGCAGCCCGAAAAGCAACCTTCCTTATCATTTTTTGAATCTGGAGCCAGAGCCGCAGGAAGATATTCCCAGTGAACAAGATCTTCAGAAACCGCATGCCCCCAGTGCATAGGCCCCCAGAAAGTTCCATAAGGATAATACTGATAGAATAAATGGTATTTTCCCTCAAAATAAACAAAGCCGTTAGGATCATTCATCCAGCCGGTTCTTGGTGAAAGATGAAAAACCGGTCTTTCTTCAATAGAGATTTGTTTCTCCGCTTCAGCTTCGTATTTTCTAGCCTTCTGTAAAATTCTGCTTTTCATGAACAGTAATATACATAAAAATCACGATAATGTCATTTTTCCACAAAAATCACAAAAAAAGGCACAAAAACACACAATTTCGCTCAATTACTCATAATTAATCGCGAAAAATATGATTTTGTACAATTATAATATTTTTTTATAACTTGTTTTTGTGATATAATATTAGTAACTTTAAAATATGAATTTTCAGGACTTCGAGTATCTAAACAGCAACCTCGATACATCAGATTTATACGGCAGCGACACATCAATTGCAAACCTTTTTCTGCTGCAGGAAAAATACAATACCGAGCTCAAAATCCACAAAAATATCCTTTTCCGCTATTATTACGGTGACGAAAACCGCACGGGCTATGGCTTCCCCCTTCCAATGAAAAATGCGCCGGAAGACTGGCTCAAAACCGCCCTTGAACATATTTTTGAAGATGCCCGTACACAAAAACGCCCCGCAGCCTTCTGCCTGCTCACAAGCGAACAGAAATCAAAAATAAACGACTGCCTGGCCCAGAACTTTCCCGGCCGCACAATAAACTGGAAAACCAACCGCGACGACTGCGACTACATCTACCTGCGCGAAAAACTTGCAGACCTCCCCGGCTCACAATACCAGAAAAAGCGCAACCATATATCCCGCTTTAAGCGCACCTACGGAGCCGACTGGGAGTTCAAATCCTATCCCGAAAACGACATCGCCAGTGACATCCTCGCCGTCTCACAAAAATGGTACGAAGAAAAACAGGGCGAATCCGAAGAAGTCCTCCGCCTGGAACACGAAAGCATCGAAAAAGCACTCCAGAACCGCGAGCTCCTGAACCTTCGCGGCGGCGTACTCTACATCAACGGCCAGCCCGCCGCCATGACCCTCGCAAGCCCAATTTCCCCACACGTCCTCGACGTAATTTACGAAAAATCCTTCGCCGATTTCGAAAAAAACGGAGCCTACGCCGTCATCAACCAGCAATTCTCAAAACGCTGCGAAAGCTTCCTTTACCTCAACCGCGAAGAAGACATGGGCGTAGAAGGCCTTCGCAAAGCCAAGCTCTCCTACAAGCCCGAAATGATTTTAGAAAAGTTCTATGGTAATGTAGAATAAATATAAGAGGGAGGAGCCCCTCCCTGCGGCCGCACTTCGTTGCGTCCTACCCTTCCAGCGGGGGCCAACCCCCGCAACGCCCCCGGAGGTCTCACATGTTAAGCCCAATCCTCGCCAAATCCACCTGCGCCGCCTGTAAATTCTGCTGCAGCTTCCGCCGCCAGAGCCTCTGGGAAACCCCAATATTCGATGAAGCCACAATGCTCCGCCTTAAGAAACTCTTCCCTTCAGCTAAGTTCCGTCCCGCAGGACAAAGCGGCAAATCCTACACCTTCGACATCTCTGACGCTTACCGCACCCAAAACCCGGAAGAAGAAGCACTCTGTCCATTCCTGGACCCAAAACGCGGCTGCGCCCTTCCACAAGACCTCAAACCTTTCGACTGTAAAATCTGGCCTCTGCGTGCCGTACAAAAATCAGAACAGGAACTCGCCGTAGCCCTCACCCCAACCTGCCCCGCCATCAACAAAGTGCCGCTGGAACAGGTTCAAAACCTTGCCGCCTCAGGCCTTGGCCAGCAGATAATCGACTACGCAAAAACTCATCCTGATATAATCAAAGAAAAAACCGAATTTCTTTCAAATATTGTCTATCAGGAACAATAATACAAAAATAATAGCCAACATCAGAAAATTCTCTTATAATATCTGATTATGGAAGCTAAAAGTTCCAAAATAAAATCGTATGATATTTCCACATTAAGCCGCCTCATGAAAAAAGATTTTGTTTTTGTAATAGCCGTTTTTCTTATGCTGCTTATAATTTTTACGGATATCAGCGTTTACGAATCTTTTGGCTCCGTCCGGTCCCGGAAGCTAGAAGCCCAGAACATTGCCGTTTTGTACGCTTCAGAAATAGAAAGAAACTGTAATCATACCTTCCAGTTAAATGGAATCATTTCTTCGCTGGTAATGCTCGGCGAAGCAAATCAGGAAAATTTTGATAAAGTTGCCGCAAAAGTTCTTCCAGACTTTCCGGCTGCAGATTGTGTTCAGCTTGCTCCAGGCGGAATCGTCTCCACCGTTTACCCGCTCAAAGGCAACGAAGCAGTTTTAGGCCACAATCTTTTTGAAGACGAAAAACGTGCCGACGAAGCCTTCCGTACAAAAGCCGCCGGAACAATCACAATCGGGGGACCTTATCCTCTTTTACAGGGCGGCGAAGGTTTTATAGGACGGCTTCCAGTTTTTATGGACGATGAACATTCCGAATTCTGGGGTTTTGTAAACGTAGTCGTCCGGGTTTCTAAAATCATAGAAACCGTAAATCTTTCGGCAATAGATGGCCGCAATTACACCTATTCAATTTATAAAATCAGCGATGTTACTGGAAACCGCACGCATATCTGCGGAACAGATTTTGAAAAACTTCATAATCCTATTACCGTAAAACTTGATATGCCGAATGCACACTGGGAGCTTGCAGTTGCTCCTAAAAGTTTATGGGTTAATGTTCACCTTGTAATAGTTCTTGTAACCTTATCCCTTCTTTTAATCTGTGCATTCACAATGCTTACAATGCTTTTCTTTAAACTCCGCCAGAGCAATGTCCGCCTGGCCCAGCTTGCCACTCTAGATCAACTTACCGGCCTTTACACAAAACAAACCGCAATTTTTACCTTAAAAAAAGAAATAGATTATGCAGCACGTAACGGAACTCAGGTTGCCGTGTGTTTCATAGATATGAACAATTTCAAACAGATAAACGATATTTACGGCCATACCGTTGGAGACACCGCACTTGCAAAAGTTGCAAAACGTCTTATGGAATCTGTTCGTCCGGAAGATATTATTGCCCGTTTTGGCGGCGATGAATTTATAATCATCTTCCGCGGTAAAAATACTGGCACAGATTACCACAACACCGTAGAACGCATTAAGGCAGTTCTTAATGTTCCGGCAAAACTTTCGGCTCATGTCCTTGCAGATATTTCTGCTTCTGTAGGACTTGCAGTTTACCCGGCAAACGGCCAGAGTGTAGAAGAACTTATTTCGTATGCAGACAAAGCAATGTATGCCGAAAAAGCCAGAATTAAAAAAGAAGCGAAATCAAGAAAAGACTCTAATCTAGAAACTCTTTAATTATGAAATCAATTAAATCATTATAAAAATATTCCAGAGGAAATTATGAAGAAAACAAACTTATTTATTTTTCTCACCGCTGTATCCTTACTAACGTTCGGTAGTTGTAAGAAACCCGAAAAGTCTGTTTCGGATACTGCTGCAAATGTCAGTTCCACAAACAAGAGCACGGTCGCTAAAAAATCAGGACCTGCTGCCGGTTATGCTGGAACTCCTTTTAATGCAGACTCTTATTCAGAAGAAGCTCCTGTGTACACAGAACGCGCTTCGCTCCATTTGAGCACAGACAGTACAAATCATGTTGATTATGATTCTGTAAGTCAGTTCTTTGCTCTGGATTACACTCCTGAATATCCCGATTCCCTTTTTGCTGAATCTGCTGAAAGTCAGAAAAAAGCAAAAAAAGATTCAAAGACCTCTGCAGACGCTAAAGACAAAAGTGAATCATATATTCCTGGAATCAGAAAGCTTGCCGACTACGTCACAAAATATATGACAAAAAAGGCAAGCCTTCAGGACTACAAACCTGCAGATGAACCCGAAGAAGACGACAGTTCAAAAGAGTTTTATATTGAAGACTGGGGTCCTCAGGGTAAAATTGTTGCCGGCGAAAATCATCCTACTTTCTATGTAATTTTTTCGCGTCCGGTACGCTCCCTTCAGGCTTTAGATAAACCACAGACAACTTCGGACATTATGTCCATTGAACCACCGCTTCCTGGTGTTTTCCGCTGGTACGGTACAAAACATTTAAGCTTTGAATCAGATATTCCGGCAGACCCTACCACCAGATATAAAATCACAATTAAACCAGATTTAAAATCTGCGGGTGGAAAAAAACTTACCGGAGAAACTACTTTCCAGACAAAAGCAGAACCTGTTGAAGTTATTAACCTCTGGGGCGGCTATATTAAAAACAGCGACTGCGCCTATAACTGGAACACAGGTGCACTTCCGCCTTACGAAAACCGTTTTGTAATGCGAACAAATTACACAACAACTCTTGATTCAGTAAATAAAAATCTTGAAGTTTATGTAAACAGCCTTCAGGCTAGATATGAAATTACACCGGTTTATCAGGACATCTTCCGCATGTGGTCAAACCATGCTGAATACAATGAAGAGGAAGGCCGCACAAATACCTTCCTTGTAATAATTAAGAGTGAAGTTCCGCACGGAACAAAAGTTGTAGTTAAGAACAACGAAGGTTCTACAGACAGTTACGATACACTCCAGCCATTTAAGATTACAGATGTCGGCGATATGACAGAGTACTCTTCTGCAAAATACGGCTGGCCTCTTACAATTTCCTTCTCTCAGGTTCCGGATAAAAATTCCCTTGTAGAAAATCTTACTTATGATGATGGAATCAAAATCAGCGAAAATAATATTGTTGTAAACGGTCGTACTGCAAAACTCTGCAATCTTCCGTTCGACTATAATCAGAATCATAAACTTACAATTAATGCAAACTTAAAAGATAAGTATGGTCAGTTGATTTCTTCTTCAACCCGCAGTTACAAGTTTAAAACTCCAAAAGAAAAAGCTTATGTAAGATATCAGAATCACGGAACTACAATGCTCGAAGCACAGTTCCCTCATAAAATGATTTTCGAACATCAGAATCTTCTTTCCGGAACTTTTGAACTTCAGAAAACTGACCGCCCGACTGGAAACGGTATTTACGGCTTTAACACAGAAAAAACTCAGTTTAACGACTTAGATCTCGGAACTAAAAATCAGAGAAACTTCCAGGAACTGGAACTCGATCCTTTCCTTGATGGCGGCTTTGGTTTTGTCCGCTTTGACAGTACTGCAAAATATCTTGAATACAATTACTGGCGCGAAAAATACGAAGAAGAAAAATCTTCTATGAGCGGTGTTGTTCAGGTAACAGACCTTGGTATTACAGCCCGAATGTCCATCAACAAAGCTGTTGTAATGGTCCGCAGTCTTTCAACAGGAAAGCCGGTTGAAAACGCAGAAGTTTACATTGTTCATAATCTTAATGATTATCAGGAACGTGTTGGTAATTCATATATCCCTAAAGAAATCTTTGTTTATGGAAAAGAAGAAACTTACGACAAACTTTATGCAAAAGGCGTAACAGACAAAAATGGTCTTGCCGTAATTACTTATTCCGAAGATGAAATCGACAATATTCAGAATGAAAACCGCAACGCATATATTTACGTTGTAAACGGAAAAGATAAGGCTGCCTTTGCTCCTTCATCTCATAACTCTTGGCGCGAAGGTGTAAGTACAGCTTCTCTAGACCGTGCCCGCACACCTTTACAGCGAACCTTTATGTTCGTAGACCGCGGTATTTACCGCCCTGGCGAAACAGTTACTTTCCGCGGAATCGACCGCGACCAGCTTCTTGGTTCATTTACTCCTCACAGCGGCTGGTATACAGTTTCTGCAAGAGGTTCATGGTGGAAATCAAAAGATATTATTGAACCTATCACAGGCCAGCTTTCCGAATCAGGCGGCTTCTATGGATCATTTAAAATTCCTGATGATGCAGAACGCGGTTATTATAATCTTGTTTATTCCCGCAACGGTAATTCAAACGAAAGCGTTACAATCCGCTTTACAATTGCAGACTTTGAACGCGTAAAATTTGAATCTTCTATTGAAGTTCCTCAGATTTCATACTTTGGCGGCGATAAGCTTTCTGCAACCCTCTCGGCAGATTACCTTGCCGGCGGTTCCTTAAGCGGGGCTAAGTACGAGGTTTCATGGTACAAGTCGCCGACAACCTTTAAGACTTCAGAACCTGCAGCAAAGGGATACTCTTTCTACACAGGAATCTATCCGGACAGAAATTATTATTCAAATGATACAGGCGCCCTTGGTGTGGACGGTACAGCTGCCCTTTCATGCGAAACAGAAAAAATCACAGATGGTGCACCTTATGTTTATCACGTAGAGTCTGCCGTTACAGATGTTTCAAATCAGAGAATTGCAGCTTCAAATGATATTTTTGTTCACCCAGCTCAGTTTTATGTTGGAATTGCAAAAGCTAAAAATACACGCGGTTTTGCAAAGGCCGGCGACAAACTCGAAATTCCTTACATCCTTGTAAATCCAGACGGAAAGATAATGCCGGAAGGCGATGTTCCACTCAAGGTTTCAGAACTCGAATATTCTCTTTCTCACGAAGTCTGGACAATGGTTCACGAGCAGAGTGTTGATGATACAATTTACACACGCTATGAACGCTCAGATGTAGAAGATGCAAGCGGAGATCTTAAAGCTCTCGTAAACGGCATTCTTCCAATCACTCCAAAAGCAAGCGGCTGGTATACTCTCAAAATTACCGGTAAAGACAGTCGCGGAAATAAGGTTTTGTGTAAGAGTGAATTCTACGTTACAGGAAGCGGCTCAAGCTGGTTCGATCAGTACAATTCAAATTCACTTAAACTCACTCCAGATAAGTCTCAGTACAATCCTGGAGAAACCGCTCACCTTCTTCTTGAAAGTCCACTCCCTTCCGGAGACTATTTGATTACAGTTGAACGTGAAGGAATCTTTACAGAAGAAATCCGCCACTTTGATAACAGTGCCGAAGTAATCGACATTCCGGTTGCAGGAAATTATGTTCCGGTTGTTTACGTTTCTATTTCTTCTTACTCAGAACGCCATGGTGCACCAACCCACAACTATGGTGAACCAGACCTCGACAAACCAAAGGGCTACTACGGTGTAACTCCGCTTCTCATAAATCCTTACGTTCGTTCGTTCTCTGTAAAAGTTGAATGCGATAAGCCAAGCTATAAACCAGGTGATACAGCAACAATTAAGTTCACTGCAACAAAGGGTGGTAAACCTTATGCCGGCGCCGAACTTACAGCAATGGCAGTTGATAGAGGAGTTCTCGACCTCATCAACTATCATGTTCCAAATCCAATCGACTTCTTCTATAACAAGGATAACTTCCCACTCCGCGTTTATGGAGGAGACAGCCGCGCATTACTTATGGACCCTGTAACTTACAGTGTAAAAACCCTTAAGGG
>Ga0129306_1003850_pt1 | contig 10552 bp, 13 predicted proteins | sample P827metagenome_FD_94438 | JGI IMG/M metagenome (GOLD analysis project Ga0129306, IMG submission 94438) | Capybara group fecal microbial communities from Wisconsin, USA - P827 metagenome | ecosystem: Host-associated > Mammals > Digestive system > Large intestine > Fecal | place: USA: Wisconsin...
GTCTTGACGATGCACCCCGCCGTGATGGTCTTTTTACGCTTTGCCATGTGTCCGCGCCTCCCTTTGCGGATATAATAAGAGCCAGAGCAACGGCTCACTTTGGAGCGGGAGCAGCTGCTCCCGCTCGTTCACCGTTGGCTCTGGCTCAGGCGCAATGGCTCAGGCTCTGGCACATCTTGTTATTCTTGGCCGTCCGGCCTCAGCAGGTCCACCCCATTCAGGGGGAACCTGTAATACTTCCCGGTGCTGTTCCAGAACCAGGTATCCCGCCACACTCCGCCGTGGTCCAGCAGGATCACCTGTTCCTTACGGGCATCGATGATTCCGCCGCCGACCGGTCCGCCTGTCGAGCTGCTGCAATAGACTGGCTGGCCGTGCATCTGTTTCAGGTGGTTCAAGGTCAGGGGCGGATTCTCCATCCGTACGGCTGCATACCGTAGAGCCTCCAGCGCCAGGTCAGACATACTCCGATCCGGCTCTTTCAGCCCCGCCTTGACCAGCTTCTTAAAATATTTAACGCCTGCAAGATACTCCTCCGCTGTGTGCGTCAGATAGTTCATACCGTTTTTCTCCTTTCTGTTCCGGGCGAATCAGCCCGGTTGACGGGGACCACATGCGGCCACAAGGCACAGGGCCCCGCTCTGCCTCCAGAGCCGGGCGCATGAGGATAGCCGCCAGGGACTCTATGGCCTCGCTCTGTACCGCTTCCACCATAACGGGACCCATGCTCCCACAGGTCCGCCAGCGAGGCCACAGAGGCCCCTTGGAAGGCCATAACGATCCGGTGGACCGGACATCCGCGCCCGTTGTTCTCCCATCCTGTGGCTCTGATGTAGCGCAGCTGTGGGCCCCGCTTGTCCCGTACTGCCCGGAGCCAGTCCCGGACCTGTAGGTCCGCCAGCTTCCTGGACGGCGTCCGCGCGCCTTCCCCATAGGTCAGTGTCACCAGCTGTGCCCCTTCCCGGAAGTTGGCCGCAAGCAGCCCCTCCAGCTTGTCCCTTGAGTTTTTTAGATTGAGCTGCCGCCGTGCCGGGCTGATGTTGTTTCCTCGCTGTCCCATGGGCTATCCCTCCTGTATCGAGCGGGACAGGAAAAAACCTGTCCCGCTCGGCTATGTATGGCTTCTCTTCGATGCTCAGCGCACCCTGGAGAGTGGATTACCCACCTCGTTTGGGTCCCAGGCCTCCAGCGGAGCGGGGCCAATGCACTCTATCATAAGTTTTGCACCCATGCGGAAACCGCTGATAAAGCCCTGACGCTCATACTCCGATTCCACCCGCACCAACGCTTCGTCCAGATCATCGGGCATTTTCTCAGATGTCAACCCTACCTTCGCCAGCTCGTCATATAAATGTTCAGTACTGTTTTTTGCCCCTTTCAGATGCAGGAAATCAGCATCAATGGTCCCGGTATAGCCTTCGGAGGCCAGGAGCAGGGCCTCTATCATCTTAAAATTCAATTTGACAATCTCCCTTCACCCCGGTAAAATAGGGGCGTGAAATAATTGCTTGAGCACTTTGTTTCACCTGCCGTTGCGGTGTCGTTATCACCGCAGCGGCTTTTCTTTTGCCCTCTGAGGGCTTTTTCCGCTCGTAGAGTAGCAGGATAGCCGTGGCGCTCCTGGGGGCTTCTGTGGCCTCTGCGGGGTCCCGCTCTCGGTCCCAGGCCCTGGAGTGGGCCAGACGTACCAGCGCCCCGGAGAGAGCCACGCCGCCCATCAGGACGGCCATACCGCCCTTGGCACCCGCCAGACTGTCCGCACAGGCCCCAAGGCCCAGGATCAGGCAGAAGGCCGCGCACTCCAGAGTGAACGCCTTCACGGTCTCACCTCCTTCAGGCACTGGGCTTTCCTGCTGATGGGCTTGCTGGTCCCCTGGTTAGCCAGGTAGTCAAAGACCAGATCCATATTCACCAGCTTGATCCGCCCCGCCTGGACCACGGGAATCTCCCCGCTGCGGATCAGGGCCCGGATAAAGTTCAGGGTGATCTTGGTCTCCGGGTCCTGGGCCTTCAGCTCCGCAAGTACGCCCTCCGCGCTCCTCATTCTGGGCAGTGCTGCCATGCTCTTTCCTCCTTTCGGTGTCCGAATTGGACACAATTTAGGCTTGTCCGCTTTCTGCGGGGCGAGCAACGTCATAATTTGCAACAGCTTCGGGAGACATTGAGATTACCTCGCAAATGCGAAATAGTTCATTGGCTTCCAGCTTACGCTTCTTGGCCAAAATTGCCCCCAGTTTCATCGGCGTTAAGTCAGAACGTCGTGCAACTTCGGCCTGGATCAATGCTTTCTCTTTAATAATAGCCGCTAAATTGTCTCGAATATCCATACAAATCACCTCAAAAATTGGTTTTATTGCTATAAAGCGATTATAGTAGTAATTACATTGATTGTCAATAGAAATAATAATTTTTTTGATATTTGCTTATTTTCGTAGCAATTCTATTGATTTTCAATATTGCGTCTGCTATACTATCAAAAAGGAGGTGTACCATGGAATCAGATACTATTGCTGCCGCAATTCGTAAAGCTCGGCTTTTGTCTGGTTTAACACAAAAACAAGTAGCGGATGCCTTAGATAAATCTCAAACCACTGTTGCAGCCTGGGAGTCTGGACGATCTCAACCAGATGCAAAAACAATCGTTCAGTTGTCGGCGCTCTTTCAAGTTTCGAGCGATTTTCTCTTGGGGCTTAGCAACTTTCGTAACAACAACGGTGAGGCTTTTCTTGATGCACTATTAGGAGAGAACACAGGGACATTACCAGAAGTCGCACTAAATAGCTTTTCTGCATTTATGGCAGAACTGATCCAGCTTTGCAACTTGCTGTATGATGTTGATATGGATTTAATCCCTTGCGCGGTTGATTGTGCAACTTCGATTGTGCGTATATTAAAAGATTTGAGTAAAACGTTTGCACAGTATGAACGATTGTATTCCGTATACTATGCTGTTGCAAAGTTTCTGACGCATTTGAACTCGTCGTCAGATAGTGTTCAGAAAAAGCTGCTCAAAGATGATGATTTCAGTGAGATTGTAAACGAGTGCTCCGACTTTGCGCGGTCAATAGAAAGCAATAACCCGGGGGGCTTCGCCGGGGAAGCGCTTAGTAAAATTGACGCAGCGCGTGACTCTATGGCCGAATTTGCTTTGCATCTTCAAAAGCAGTTGTTTGTTTATGATGATTTTACAAAGGGTGTAGGCACCCAGAGTACAGAAAATAATTAAAAAACCGCCCCGGTGCTACGAACACCGAGGCGGTCAGTTGCAACAGATCCAGCACGCTAAATACAGGCCCTGTATGCCCTTTAATTGTACCACACGGGGCTGGAAAAGGGAAGGAGAAAAACCATGCCCACCATCACAAAGCGGGGCGAGACCTACCGCATCCGGGCATACTGCGGCTATGACGCCAGGGGAAAGCAGGTCTCCCGTTCCATGACCTGGAAGCCCAGCCCCGGCATGACGCCCCGTCAGATCGAGAAGGAGGTCCAGCGTCAGGCCGTCCTGTTTGAGGAAAAGTGCTCCGGCCAGGGCTGGGGCGGCTCCGTGAAGTTTGAGACTTTTTGCAAGCAGTGGTTTGAGGAGTACGCAAATCCTTCACTTCGGGCCCGCAGCGTGGCCCGGCTCCACCAGCTGGAGGGGCGCACCTACGCCGCCCTGGGCCACATCCGCCTGGACAAGCTGACACCGCGCCACATCCAGACCTTTATCAACGACCTGGGCAAGGATGGCGTCAGCCAGCGGGAGGGCCGCGCCCGATCGAAGGTGGACCTTAAGGCCATCTTATCCGAGCGGGATATGAACCAGCGGCAGCTGGCCCAACAGGCTGGTCTTAGTGCCTCTACCATCTCCAGCCTCTGCGGGGGTGACTCCATCACCCTCCCCACTGCAAAGAAGATCTCCAAAGCCTTGGGGAAAGACTATGCAGCCATCTTTGAGACCATCGAGCCCAGGGGCTCCCTGTCTCCCAAGACCATACGCAATTATCACGGCTTTGTGTCCTCCGTTCTGAGCTACGCCGTGCGCATGGGGATGATCCAGCACAACCCGGCTCAGAACGTCACCCTGCCCCACGCAGAGCGGAAGGAAAAGGAGTGCTATACCCTGGAGGAGGCCCAGGCCTTCCTGGAGAGCCTGGAGAACGCCCCCACCAAGTACCGTGCCTTCTTCGTGCTGGCGATCTACGGTGGCTTCCGCCGTGGGGAGCTGCTGGGCCTGGAGTGGCCCGACCTAGATTTTGAAAACCGGGTAATCCGGATCAGGGGCACCAGCCAATACCTGAAGGAGCGTGGCGTGTTCACCGACACCACCAAGACCACCCAGAGCCAGCGGGCCCTGAAGCTCCCCGCCGCGGTCTTTGACGTGCTGCGGCAGCACCGGGCCGAACAGGCCCAGGAGCGGCTGCTATTGGGGGACCAGTGGCACGACTCGCAGCGCCTGTTTGTGAACGCCTTCGGGGAGCCCATGCACCCCAACACGCCCTACCACTGGTTGCAGGACTTCTGCCGGGAGACCGGACAGCGCTTCCTGGGTGTCCACCACTTCCGCCACCTGAACGCCACGCTACTCATCAACAGCGGCGCCGACGTGCGCACCGTCTCTGCCTCCCTGGGACACTCCCAGGTGACCACAACCCTCAACATCTACGCCCATACCTTCGCGGAGGCCCAGGCCCGAGCGGGTGAGGCGGTAGCCGAAGCGCTTTCCCTGGACTACCAGAAGCGGGCGAGGGGCAGCGCATGAAATGATCAACCCGAGCGGGCGCCTGCGCAGATCGGCAGGATACCCGCTCGGGTTTTGTGCCCAATTTGGACACCGCACAAAAACGGCAGCGCTGTCGTATGGAGAACTGGAAGCCCACATGAGAGGCTTAAATGCCCGTTTTTGGGGACATAACGGCCAAACAACGGCCAAACGGCCCGACAGAGCAAAAATAAAATTCCCGGAACCCTTGCAAACACAGGGACTCCGGGAATTTTTGAATGGTGCGGATGACGGGACTTGAACCCGTACGTCATGGACACACGCACCTCAAACGTGCCTGTCTACCAGTTCCAGCACATCCGCACAGAAGCGGTCTCAATTTCAGACCGCTTGATTATTATAGCGGGATACGCCCTGTTTGTCAACCGAATTTTTGAGATATGCGCAAAATTTTTCCGCCCGGCTTGCCGGGAACCAGGGAGTCCGCTATACTGGAGGAAACAGAAGGGAGTGAGCGCCATGTACGATTTCACACACATGGAGCGATACCGGGAGGACGGCCGTCTGGAGGCAAAACTGGCCACCGGCGGCCTGCCGGAGAGCATATGGGAGTCTTATTCCGCCTTTGCAAACGCCGGCGGTGGGGTCATCCTGCTGGGGGTGGAGGAGCTGCCCGACCACTCTCTGCGTACCCAAGGACTGCTGGACGCCGGGGAGATGCTGGAGGAGTTCCTGTCGCTGGTGAGGGACCCGGCCGTAGCCAGCGTGGACCTGGTCTCGGACGGGCGGGCCTGGGTGGAAGACACCGGGAGCGGGGACATCATCGTTATCGCCGTTCCCCAGGCTGACCGGCGCTGCCGGCCGGTCTGGGTGGGCCGGGACCCCTATTTCGGCACCTATCACCGGGTAGGGGAGGCGGACATCCGCTGCACCCGGGACGAGGTGGACGCCATGCTGGCGGACCGGGCCACCCCATAAGGGACTGCCGCGCAAAAAGACAGAACGGGCGCCCCGCGCGCATAGCCGCGGGGCGCCTGAATGTTTACTCGGTGGTGTAATTGTCAAAGTAGCCCTGAATATAGACGATGGGGGTGCCCTTGTCGCCCGAGCCGGAAGTCAGGTCGCACAGGGAGCCGATCAGGTCGGTGAGACGGCGGGGCGTGGTGCCCTCGGAGGCCATCTTGCCTACCAGACTGCCGTCCTTCTTCTTGATCTCGTCCTTGATGGCTTCCTTCAGAGCGTCGCCGGAGAGGGCGGCAAAGTCGTTATCGGCCAGGTACTTGAGCTTGAGCTCATTGGGCGTGCCCTCCAGACCGGAGGTATAGGCGGGGGAGACCACCGGGTCGGCCAGCTCCCAGATCTTGCCCACCGGATCCTTGAAGGCACCGTCGCCGTAGACCATGACCTCCACGTGCTTGCCGGTCTTTTCCAGCATGGTCCGCTGGATGGACTCCACCAGCTCCTGGCACTCCCGGGGGAAGAGCTTCACCATATCCTCGGTGGACTTGTTGGAGCCCAGAAGGCCGTATTTCTCGTTGCAGCCGCTGCCGTTGACCGGGGCGTTGAGGATCTCGTCCAGGCCGTACACCCGCTCGGCTCCGGCCTGCTTGAGCAGGCGCTTGGTGCGCTGGCGGGTGTGGATATCGCAGGCCAGCACGTTTTTGGTATAGCTCAGGATGGCACGGGGATCGTTGGCGAAGATGATCTCCACCTCAGCGCCGCTCTCCCGGATCAGGTCGCCGTAATAGGCCACGTAGTCCATGCCGGTAAAGGGGTGCTTGGGACAGCCGAAGAGCTCGCGGAAGCGTTCCAGGGTCAGCACGTCCCGGTAGGGGTCGATGCCCTTCTCATCCATCACGTCCAGGTCGATGAGATGGTTGCCCACCTCGTCGGCAGGATAGCTGAGCATCAGTACTACTTTTTTCGCGCCTTTGGCGATGCCGCGCAGGCAGATGGCAAAGCGGTTACGGCTGAGAATGGGGAAGATGACGCCGATGGTCCCGCCGCCCAGTTTGGCCTTTACATCGGCGGCGATGTCGTCCACAGAGGCGTAGTTGCCCTGGGCGCGGGCCACGATGGCCTCGGTCATGGCGATCACGTCGCGGTCATGGATGGAGAAGCCGTCCTCGGCGGCGGCCTCCAGAATGGATGCGGGGACGATCTGCGCCAGGTCGTCTCCGCTGCGGATGATGGGAGCCCGGATACCTCTCGAAACAGTACCGACCATCCGGCTCATAATACAACACTCCTAAACAATCGAAAGTAAAAATGTCCGCCTTTCAGACGGCAAATCTATTATACTATAGGTTTATGGGGATTGACAAGGAGAAAACGGTGGAACTGGCCGGGCAGGGGAGAAAAGCCCGGCATTGCCTTTGCCGCACTGATGTGATACACTGTGGCAAAAGAAAGTGAGGTCTTGCCATATGAAACAGGCGGCATTTTTAGGAACGGGCAATATGGGCGGGGCGCTGGTGCGGGCGGCCTGCCGGTCCATCGGGCCGGAGCAGGTGGTCATCGCCAACCGGACGGCGGCCAAGGCGGAGGCCCTGGCGGCCGAGACCGGCTGCACGGCGGCCGGGGTGCCGGAGGCGGCTGCAGGGGCCGGATATATATTCCTGGGCGTAAAGCCTCACATGATGCAGGGGCTGCTGGAGAGCATCGCCCCTGTCCTGACGGAAGGGCAGGTCTTGGTCTCCATGGCGGCCGGCCTCACGACAGAGACTTTGGCCCAGTGGGCTCCCGCGGGGATGACCATTTTGCGCATCATGCCCAACACCCCCTGTGCCATCGGAAAGGGAATGACTGCCCTGTGCGGTGCCCCCGGCGTGGATGAGGCCCATTTCGGCGCGGTAGAGGAGATCCTGCGCTCTTCCGGGCTGGTACGCCGCCTGGAAGAGCGCCAGATGGACGCCTTCTCGGCGGTGGCGGGCTGCGGTCCCGCCTTTGTCTATCAGTTCATCGAGGCCATGGCAGACGGCGGAGTGCTGGCCGGCCTGTCCAGGACCGCCGCGCAGGACTACGCCGCCCAGACGCTGATGGGGGCGGCGGCCATGGTGCTGGAGAGCGGCAGTCATCCCGGCGCGCTGAAGGACGCGGTATGCTCTCCCGGAGGCTCCACTATTGAGGGCGTGGCGGCTCTGGAGCGCCATGGATTCCGTGCCGCCGTCATCGACGCGGTGGAGGCGTCCTGGCGGAAAAATGCCGCCCTGGGCAAGTAAAGAGAGGGAGGGCGCGTCAGAGCAGGCAATAGAAAAGCGCCTCCGCTGATGCGGAGGCGCTTGTTCCTGTTCTGTGGGAAAAATTACACAGCGCGGGTGACCTTACCCGAACGGAGGCATCTGGTGCACACATAGACGTGCTTGGGCGTGCCGTTGACAATCGCCTTGACGCGCTTCACATTGGGCTTCCAGGGCCGGTTGGAGCGGCGATGAGAGTGGGAGACCTGGATACCGAACACAACGCCCTTGTCACAGAATTCACATTTGGCCATTCGCTTGAACCTCCTCGCTTGCAGAATATGCGCTCATAAAAGCATCGAATGATATATTAGCAGAAAAAATGGCAGAATGCAAGAGGGAAAATCAAAAAAGATGTTTTGGAAGGGGTGGTTGCCAACCAGCCGCCCCAAGTGGTATACTGAACCGAACAGCGATTATGATCAATAGGGAGGAAGTGCGCTATGGCCAGTGTCAGCAGCGTGAAATTGGGTACGCTTATTGATGAATTCCAACTGGAAGTGCTCCGCGGAGCCGAGGGCTACCGGGATGTGGCCATCTCTTCGGAGGATATCAACCGCCCCGGTCTGCAGCTGACCGGATTTTTCGATTATTTTGATGCCAACCGTATCCAGGTCATCGGTCTGGTGGAGAGCACGTACCTGGACGGTATCAGCGCGGAGGAGCGGCAGATCCGGTTCGATACCCTGTTCCGGGAGCAGATCCCGGCCTTTATCGTGGCCCGGGGGATCGAGCCGTTCCCGGAGTGCATGGAGATGGCGGAAAAGTATGACCGCACCGTCCTTCGCTGCCACGATACCACCTCGGCCATCATCAGCGCCATTGTCACCTCGCTGCACAATCACCTTGCCCCCCGCATTACCCGCCACGGCGTGCTGGTAGAGGTCTACGGCGAGGGCGTGCTGCTGCTGGGCGATTCCGGCGTGGGCAAGAGCGAGACCGCCATCGAGCTGGTCAAGCGCGGCCACCGCCTGATCGCCGATGACGCAGTGGAGATCCGCCGGGTCAACACGGGTAGCCTGGTGGGCATGGCCCCCGAACTCATCCGCCACTATATTGAGCTGCGGGGCATCGGCGTGGTGGATGTGCGCCGCCTGTTCGGCATGAGCGCCGTCAAGGAGGAGTCTGAGATCAACCTGGTCATCAATCTGGAGCCCTGGCGGGAGGACGCGATCTACGACCGGCTGGGCGTGGACGAGCTCTATATGGAGATCCTGGAGGTGAAGGTCCCCACCATCACCGTCCCCGTCAAGCCCGGGCGCAACCTGGCGTCCATCATTGAGGTGGCGGCCATGAACAACCGCCACAAGAAGATGGGCTATAATTCGGCGCTGGAGTTCACCAAGCAGATCGAGAGCCACTTTGACAAGGCGATGGGCAAGCAGTAAGAGATACCAAAACGGACTGCCGCATCAGCGGCAGTCCGTTTTTTACGGTCAGGAATTGTCGGAGACACTGTTGAGGTACTGGATCACGCCCTCTGCAATGCCCTCCGCCATGCTCTGCTGGTAGCCGGGATCGGCCAGACGCATCAGCTCGTCGTGGCAGGTCATAAAGCCGGTTTCTACCAGCACGGCGGCCATGTCGGTCTCCCGCAGGACCACATAGTCATTGTTGAGGATGCCGCGGTTGATGGCGCCGGTGGCCTCCGCCGCGGCGTTCTGGACATACTGGGCAAACTTTTTGCTCCGGTTGCTGCTGGGGTGATAATAGGTGAAGAGCCCCTGGAAGGTGCTGCTGGTGGCCGATGCATTGCAGTGGATACTGACGAACACGTCGGCGTTCACCTGGTTGGCGATGACGCAGCGGTCATAGAGGTCCATGTACACATCGGTGTCCCGGGTCATCACCACATTATAGCCCCGTTCCACCAGAATATCCCGGAGCATCAGGCTCATGGGGAGGGTAAGGTCCTTTTCCATGATGCCCTCGTAGTACGCGCCCGAGGCCGAGCCGCCGTGTCCGGGGTCGATGCAGATGGTCTTTTTGGACGGGTCGATGGGGTCGGCCGGGATCTCAGGAAGATCGGATGGATCCTCCGTATGGTAGGAGGTGATGCGGATGCCGCCTACCTCCTGTGCCACTTTCAGATTCGCGGCATAAGTGGCGCCCTCCTTCAGGTCGATGACGAAACGGACCGCGTGGGGATAGTCATAGTCCAGTGAGCCGTAGTCATGCTGGGCATAGCGCACGCCGGTCATGACCTCGTTTTCCATGGATACCGTGCCGTAGGTGGGGGAAATGGTGACGCCCAGAATGTCCACCGCCACCCGGTCGCCCAGGTCCGTGACCTGGATCCTGGGTACGTGGTCGGTGGCAATGAAAAGAGACTGGGCGTTGTCGTCGCTCTCCAGCGATACGACCCGGCCCCGGTCCTCCTCAGACGGGAGAGAGGGCGTGAGGGACGGAGACGGTACAGGCGTTGGAGTCGGTGTTGGGGTGGGAGTGGGAGGGGGCGCCACGGTCTGGATGGAGGCGGTAAAGGTGTCGTTGTCCCAGCCCACATCGGCGCCAAGGGCCTCTGAGACGAAGCGGAGGGGGACCATGGTGCTCTCCAGCCCGTTGCACTTCACCGCGCCGGCGGGCACGCCGCCGGGCAGATCGGTGA
>Ga0129306_1003852_pt1 | contig 10547 bp, 12 predicted proteins | sample P827metagenome_FD_94438 | JGI IMG/M metagenome (GOLD analysis project Ga0129306, IMG submission 94438) | Capybara group fecal microbial communities from Wisconsin, USA - P827 metagenome | ecosystem: Host-associated > Mammals > Digestive system > Large intestine > Fecal | place: USA: Wisconsin...
CTTCGTGTCACACAAAGGACTTGAGGTCGATTGCGATATAGGTTTTCGGAGCCATCCGCTCACCTCCTTGTGTCCACTGTATCGTCACTATTTGAGAATGTCAACGTCTCATTTGTATCCTATAAAGGAACAAATGACCTTGACAGGGAAACCGTGGCGGAATATAATGATAAAAAGCGACGAGGGGGACGGGCATATGCTGTGTTATCGTGCGGATGAAGAGCGGAACAAAAACGTGATTGGGCGGCGCATTGCGGAAGCGCGCAGGCAGAAGGGCTTGTCTTTGACGGAATTCGCTGCCGAACTGGCCCAATACGGCGTTGATTTGGTGCGTACCGCCATCTACAAATGGGAAAAGGGCGAGAGCGTCCCGAACGCTTACCAGCTGTGCGCCATCTGTCAGGCGCTGGATATTGAGGACGAGCTGCCGTATTTCATGGAACGCTGCAAGCGTGCATCCCTCAACGCGGAGGGGCAGCAAAAGCTGCGGGACTATCGCGACGACCTGATTGCCTCGGGCCGGTATCGGTATCTTGAAGAACCGGCTGATATCCGTTACATCGAAATGCCGGTGAGCGCGCTGGCGGCGTCGGCGGGCACGGGCAGCTTCCTGGACGAAGACAGCTTTGAGCTGACGCGCGTGAGGGCGGACGAGGTACCGGAAGGTACTGCTTTCGGTGTCCGCGTGTCGGGTGACAGCATGGAGCCGGTGTACCACGACGGGCAGATCGTCTGGGTCCTGCCCTGCGACAGGCTGCGCGCGGGCGAGGTGGGCATCATGACCTATGACGGCGAGGGCTATATCAAGGTCTACGGCACGCAGATGCCGCCGGACGGCGAGCGCGAGGCGTACACCCGCAGCGACGGAACGGTTGCGCCGCAGCCGGTACTGATCTCCTATAACGCAAAGTACCCGCCGAAACCAGTCTCGGCGGGCACGGGCTTTCAGGTTGTTGGGAAAGTGCTGTGAGGTGGCAGGATGGATACCTACGGCAGATTGATGGAGCTGCTCGACGAGCGCGGCTTGACGCTGTATCAGGCGGCGAAGCTGTCGAACCTCTCCCGTTCCACGCTGACCAACGCGCGGGATCGTGGCGGACAACTCTCGGTGGACACCATCGAGCGCGTCTGCAAGGGGCTGGGAATCTCACTCGGCGAGTTTTTCGCGTTGGAAAGATAGCCTGCTCAATGATTGTTCCTATGTTCCCCTTTGACAAGCTGATCGAATTCTATCCCTTTGAACAGATCAACGAAGCCCGGGCCGCCAGCGATGCGGGCAAGTGCATCAAGGCAGTCCTTCGGATGGAGTGATCCAAAAGAACCATTTCGACCTGTAATCACTTGAAAATGGGTGCGCTACGGATCGTCATTCTGCCCACGCCCACAGCCCACTGCGCCTTTCGCGCCAAAAAACAGCCGGAGCAGCATGTTGAACCCCAGAATTTGTGCTATACTATACCCAGTTTGAAGCAGGTGGTGACGGTCATGTGTGGGCGCTATCAATTCACGGAGCAGCAGAGCGAAGAGATCCTGCAAATCATCCAAGAGGCGCAAGACAAGGTCGGCGTGGTCGCGGCGCAGGCGGTGCCGCGCGGTGAGATCAAGCCGGGGAGCAAGATGCCTGTTCTGATACCGACCGAGGGCGGACATCCCACGCCGGAGCTGATGGTGTGGGGTTTTCTCACACCCAAGAAGTCCCTGCTTATCAACGCGCGGGCAGAAACCGCGATGGACAAACCGACCTTCGCGGACAGCGTGCGCTACCGGCATTGCGTCGTGCCCTCAACGGGATTTTACGAGCGGGACGGCGACAGGCGGGATTTCTTCTTCACATGCCGCGATTCTGCTGCGCTGTATATGGCGGGCATCTACGACGTGCGCGACGGCGTCCCTTGCTACTGCATCCTCACTACCGCGCCGAACGACTCCATGCGCGACGTGCATGACCGTATGCCTCTGGTGCTGGAGCGTGAGCAGATCGTGCCGTGGTTGTATGATCTGGCGGCGACGGAGCAGTTTCTAAAAGCAACGCCGACCCTGTTGGAGCGGCGTTTGTTGGATACGCAAATCGGGCTGTGGTAACGGCCCGTTTTTTTATTTATGAAAGCATCAAGCCATCAAGCGATATTGCAAAACAATTTCCCTCGGTTTTCGGTTACTTGGTTACGCAACAAATAATAGCGACAATGATAATAAGTTTATTCAACACTAACAATACTAACCATTATCTTAGTATAGCGAAACGAGCTCCAAGAATGTAGATTATCTCACTACTTTCTCTTGACAACCATCAACGCCACCTGTTATAGTATCGGTAGACTGTTGGTATACCTTTTGAGCGTGACAGACGGTTATTATTATGATAAGGAGAATTGCAATGAATGAGCTCGAACTGTTTGGAAAGACCTGCAAGGACATCGTTACGGACTTCGAGGGCGTCTGCGTCGGCGCTGTGGAGTGGATGTTCGGCTGTCGGCAGTATGTGCTGCAGTCAAAGTCCGCCGAAGAAAAACAAAAGGGGAACATCTGCTCTTTCCATGCCGACCAGCTCGACGTGATCGGAGACGGTATTGCAGGACGAATCAAGCTTCCCGCGTATGACGAGCCAAGGTTCTTCGGCAAGGAGTGCATCGACAAGGTTACTAAAGTAAAGGGTATATGCATCGGGCGTGGGATTTGGTTGTTCAACGCGAATCAGTACGTCTTGGAGATCCCGCCGGAGGATGCGTCAAAGGAATCCCGCCTGCTTTGGGTCGACGAGGGCAGGCTGGAGCTGACCGGGCAGCCGAAGCGCGAGATTGACCCTGCGGATGTGGCGTCCCCCAGACCCGGCGGCGTCATGGATTCAGCGTTCTATCCCTCCGCCAATCACATGGTCGGTTGACCCTTCTATCCTCAGCCTTTTGCCGGTGCCGGTTGGTGCCGGCTGTTTTGCAGCACAGCGCTTACTTCTCCCCGCGCTCCGAGATGTAGGCGATGATGTCCTCGTCCGTCACATCCGGGTCGTCCGTCATCCCCAGCAGGTAGTAGATCGACGTGTGGAGAGCGCTCGAAATCAGCGGCAGGCGGTCGATCGGCACGCTGTTTTTGCCAACCTCGATCTGATAGATCGCCGTTTTCCTGCTGGCGGTCCGATAGCCGGACTGCTCCGCCAGCTCCTCCATCGTCATTTTCTGATTTCGCCTCAGTTGTTTGATCCTCTGCCCAATATCATCGTACATTGTTCAGCCCTCGCAGATCCCGACGTCCATCATCTATACAGACGTCGTTTGCACCAAAAGTAGATTATTAATATATTTTTGGGATGTAACCTATGGACTCTATTATGGACCCTATCTGGAGCGAGCACATGATCGCCATCACAGCCGACCCGTCTCACGCATCTCTGGTTCGGCACGTCTCGGCCATGATCGAGCAAGTCCGCCAAATGGACCGATCGGTGCAGGCGGCCGAACTCAAGAGGATCGGCGCGAGCCTGTTTGAGATCGGCTATTATTGGAGCATGGAAAAGGCGAAAACGCCCCGCCCATATGATATGCTCCCGGCGCCATATTCCACCATCGTGTACCTCGGATACGAAATGGATACCGAGATCTCAGACGATCCCGGATGGATCATCGCCAAGGCCGAGTATCTGTGCTCGCGGATCATCGCGGAGGATCACAAAGAGAAGATCAAGCGCCGCGCTGCTCTCGTCGAAGCAGTCTTGGATAACTTGGAGTCTCGTTTCGGGCTGCTTGCCCTTGAGCCGGTGCACCACATCTTCTGTGTGCCCGAGATCGGTACCGCCGAGTCTGTCTTTGGCTACGGCGGAAACGGTTGGACGCTCCAGATGATCAACGCGCATCCCGAAAGCAGCGATGACAACTGTGTGATCGAGTCGGTCGTCAGGATCATGACCGATCATGCCATGTCGTATATCGACCCGATCGCTGCCAACAAGCTGCTGCATCAGCAGCTTCCTCACCAAAAACTGGACGCGATCGATGTATGGGTCCCCGCATATATCGACGCGATCAAAAGCGGTCTGCTGTTCCGCTCGCTCTACGCGCAGCGACTGCACGTTGCGCAGGACAGCAAAGCCGCCGAATGGCAAAACCTGATCCTCAAGTGCGTCGAGCAGGTGCGCTCCGACGGTTGACCGCGCAACTCCCTGCTGCTGATTATATTGGCGCTCGCAAAAAAAATCCAGCGTCACGCTCACTTTTTTTCTTGCTTTTTTCAAATATTTCGCGCGACTGTCATGTTGCACAGTCAAATTGCACCATACGACGGGTTTATGCCGAAAGAATTATGCAAAACGCCCAACGGAGAAAATCATTTTTGAAATTTCATAATTTCGGAACTAATTTTCTGAAATATCCGCTAATTATTTAACAAATTATGAACTTTTCGCAACATATTGTTGACATTATATGGCAGGTATGGTACAATATATATGAACAAAAAAATAGAGCCGACAGTCATAGCGAGCGCCAACTCGCTATGACCCAAGCAGGTGTTGCAGCCACCTACCCGACGGGAAATCCCGCATCGACGGATGTAGTATACTCTTTTCTCATCCGCCGCGCAAGGGGTTTTTCTCGATTTGCTAACCGATCGAGAGCGTCGTGCAGGACAATCAGCCTGCGCGGCGCTCTTTTTGCGTTCAAAACATTATATAAGAAAGCAGGTATCGCAAAATGAACACGTTTGACTCGATCGGCAAGCAGCTCTACCAGATCATTCGGGACAACGGAGACCCGAAGCGCGTAAAGGTACTCTTCGATCGCCCCGACCCCCTGCTGGCGACCAAGGCCCTGAGCGAAATTCTCAACGGTCTAGGCAGCACCTACAAGGGCGTCAAGACCGCGGAATTCCTCCCCGCGGACGGTTCGGACGCTGACCGCGTCTGGGCGCAGCACCACATGGGCAACCTGATCTACACCGGCATCCTTTTGACGCATGACGTATCCATCGAGCCCAAAATCTACGATGACGACGTCTTGACCCATCACGTCCTCCCCGACGCTGTGCGCAGGCGCATCATCAGCAGATATTGCCGGGTCACGCATCTCGACCGCATGGACGTGTTTCTCTCTGAGAGCATCGTCCACTTGCCCCGCATGATCAAGGATTACGCCGTGTATGGGGATTATCAGCATCAGGCTGTTGCGTACTTCACCGTCGGCAACGACACGCCGATGCTCGATCGGTATGCCGAGCAGCACATGCGCGGCAAAACCTTTATCATGTCTATGTTCGCCACGGCCATGTCTGCCCGACTGAGTATCGATCGAGAGGTCGATATCCTGCGGGTGCGTCAGTTCCTTACCGCCGCCAGACAGGATTTTGTCAAATGCAACCCGTTACGCCCCGGCACGACGGACGATACGATTTGGTCCGCATGCAAGTTGTTTGACGCGTACCCCGGGACTTCGTTTGGATTTGCGGATAATTACGCAATGACCCGCGGCGAGGCGCTGACGGTCTACCGGCGCGAGCTGGACAATTATCGCGGCGCGGAGGCCCGGTGGTTGGATCACTCCCCGCTCGAGGAGTTTGACGTTAACAAGGACGAGCGCAACAATTTTCTGCTGCCGTAATGGAGGGACTTGACATGATCGACTGTGTTGTTACTACTGTGCGGGATAAGCACACTTTTTTCACGAACGGCATCCTTGGATTGACGGACGAGGAGCTCGCGCAGATTGCGCGGGCGATCTCCGATAACCCGGACGTCACCTCGTCCACGCTTGATGTGTGGGTGTCGGGATTTGACCGTCATATCACCGTTGGGAATATGATCGTGCGCATGATCGGCGATACCCAGTATGTATTCCGCCTCATGGGCTTCAACCACTATGAGCTCGCCTCGCCCCTGGCTTACGGCGAGGTCACGCGGACCGGACGGGCAGGGCTTCTGTTCCAGCTGGCTGCATGTCTTCCGAAGCTGCACCCTGTTGCATCCCGGTCGGTGAAGTGCTTTGTCTGGAAGGATTCCAGCCTGCGCAAGGTCTGCGACCGGGTGGGCAGAGAGTTGCCGGATGAGACACAGGCAGTCGTAAAGGAGGTACGCATCCCTGTGGCGGAGGGCGAGTCGGTCGTATATGAGCCCAGCCGTCTGTTCGTGCCGTCAGAATACGAGGTTTTCGGCTGCTCCGCCTTTGCCCGACTTGACGAGGGCGTGCAGTATGCTTGGTACGCAGCGCACGACAATGACAGGAGCCGCGTAAAGCAGCTCGACGACTGGGCGGAATGGTGGTGGACGCGTTCGGTCTGCGATCAGCTTGATCTTTCACGGTCGCCGGATTTCTGCCGCGTCAGCATACGCGGCAGCGCGGGCAGCGATGATCCTGCTCATATCGGCGGCATTGCGCTGTGTCTTTGTATTTGATCAAGAAGGCATTCTGCGCCGCTGTTCGGCGCAGAATGCCTTACTTTGCATCACTTTATAACATCATGAAAGCAGCGTGCGGTATTTGCCCGCGATCCGCAGCACACAAGGTTCGACCTTGTGTGCTGTCGTTTTTTCTGATGAAAAATCTGTTTGCAAAAATTTTTGAAATTTCTGAATTAGAATTTTTTTCGTTGAGCGTACCACCCTATTGTCTGGAAGCAAAACGACTGAACAAGAAGGGAAAAACAACGAAAAGGATACATCTACGCCGCCGTATTGGCTAATCAAGCCGTTCTCAGGGCATACTTCAAGGAAAGGAGGGCGTCGTGCATGACAATCGACATCAATCATGATAAGCATTACATCGACATTTGGCTCGCGCATGGCGAGGCCCTTCCAGACACAAAGCTGCTGCAAGAGGCGCGCAAGGAAGACTACGACGTCATTGTTTGGCGCTCCGGCAGCGGCAATTTAGAGGCGCTGACATCAGCTCTGTTACGAAACAATCGATGACCAAGCATGGGGTGAGCGGCGTAAACCGCTCACCCCATGCGCCTTTCCCAAAAAACTCTCAAAATGGCATTCTTTTGTCCAAACTGCCTCTTGCGTTTTTCTGTTCACAATATTACAATATCATTAGCAATGAATAATAACGAGGTAACGACAATGATAGTTTTTGGATATACGCGTATCTCCGTCGATCTCGATGAGGACAGCCGCGATAATACCAGCATTGCCAATCAAAAGCAAATGATTCAGGACTTCGTTGCCAACCACTTCCCCAGCGCCGAGCTGGTACTGTACGAGGACCGTGACCGCTCCGGCTACACCTTCGAGCAGCGTGAGGACTACCAGCGCATGCGCCTAAAGCTCCTGTCCGGCGAGGCGTCCACGCTGATTGTCAAGGATTTCTCGCGCTTTTCCCGCCGCAACAGCCTTGGGCTGTTGGAGCTGGAAACGCTCCGCGACGCGGGCGTCCGCATCATCAGCATCGGCGACGGTATCGACTATCCCACCAGGGACGACTGGATGCTCATTCAGTTCAAGTTTTTGATGAACGAGATGCCGGTGACGGACACGTCAAAGAAAATCAAACAGCTGATCGCCAACAAACAGAAAAACGGCAAGTGGGTCTGCGCCGTGCCCTACGGCTATCGGCTCATCAACACAAAGGAGATGACCTACGAGATCGATCCGCCCGCCGCCGAGGTCGTTCGCGAGATTTTTGAGTTGTACAACAACGGATGGGGCTACAAGACGATTGCCAACCACCTGACCGACAAAGGCATCCCGACGCCCCGCGCCAGCGAGATCGCGTGGCGGGAGGCAAACGGGCAGCATACCAAGCTGAAGTCAAAGGAAGCCTGGAGTATCATATCCATTCAAAAAATCTTGCAAAATGACTTTTACATCGGTACGCTGCGGCAGCACAAATTTGCCCGCGCAAAGATCAACGGCGCCGATAAACGGATCGACGAGGATGAACATATCGTGATCGAAAACGCCCACACGCCGATCATCGACACGCCGACCTTCCTCTACGCCCAAGACCAACTCAGGCTCCGCTCCCGCAGCAACTACCGCGGCGTCAAGAAGTACCCCTGCGACTACAGCGGCTATCTGTTCTGCGGCGACTGCGGTGCGCCGATGTTCTCGCGCAGCCGCCCCGACCTTCGCCCGTCCTATATTTGCAGCACCTACATGAAGCGCGGCACGAAGGGCTGCACAAGCCATCACATCCGCGTGGACAAGCTCGACGAGGTGCTCAAGCGGTACATTGTCCGCGTGCGCGACAACAGCGCGGGGATGCTCGCCCAGTTGGAGGACGCGATCCGGCAGCAGCCCGAACAGGAGCAGGAGATTGCCCGCACGATTGAAAACCTTGATTGGCAGCTGGAACGCGCCCACGAGCAGTTGAAAGCCCTCTTCAAGCGGAAGCTGGTCGACACGATGGGAAAAGACGCCGCGCAGACCGCCATCGTTGAAGAGACTTATCAGGACTTGGAAGCCGAACTGTTGCAGCGGATCAGCGGTCTCAAAACGCAGATCGACAACAGCAACGATTCCCGCAACCAACTCATTCAGATCAACCGCAAGGCGAGGACGGTGATCGACGTGTTCGACGCCATCCTCGGCAAAGAGAAGCTGGACAAGCGCGACGTGGGTCTGATCGTCGAGCGGATCGACGTCTACGACCATTGCCTCGACATTCGGCTGAAAGCTGATATCGACGAGCTTCTCCACCTCGACGCCGCTGTTGGGAGCGAGCCTCTGCCCGAAAGCGTCACGCAGGCGGGCGAGCGGCACGCGGCGAAGGTGTACACTGTCAACGTCGTCAACGAGGGTGACCCGCTGGAGATCTTCACCAGCAAGGACGGCGAGGTCATTTTCAAGAAATACTCCCTGCTCGGCGGCGTGGACGAGTTCGCCGCGCAGCTTTGCGAGACGCTGAGCAAAACCACCGGCGCGAGCGTCGCCGTCACCGACCGCGACAGCGTCATCGCCGCGGCGGGCGGCGCGCGGCGCGACCTCATCGGCAAGCACATCTCCGCGCAGCTCGAGCAGATCATGGAGGACCGCGGCATCTACCGCGCCGCCGCCGGCGAGCGCGGCGTGTACGTCACCGAGTCGCTCGACCGCTACTGCGCGTCCATCGCCGCGCCCATCATCTCCGAGGGCGACGCGCTGGGGCTGGTGGTCTTCGTGAGCGGCGAGGAGGCGTGTTCGGCGGGCGACGCGGAATACAAGCTGGCGCAGGCGATCGCCGGCTTCCTCGGCAGGCACATGGAAGCATAAAAACAGGAGACGGCTCAAGCCGTCTCCTGTTTTTATGCTTTTTATGCCCGGTCTCAGCTGCGCAGCTCCATGAGCTTCTGCTTCAGCTCGCCCTCGATGCGGCCCAGCTCCGCCTCGGCGGCCTTGCGCTTCGCGGCGCCCTCGCGCTGGATGTTGATGACCTCGTCCAGCGTGGAGACGAGCTGCTCGTTCGTGTGCTGGAGCGTCTCGATGTCGATGACGCTGCGCTCCGCCTCCTTCGCCGTGGCGATGGTGCCCATCTTGAGCATCTCGGCGTTCTTGCGCAGCAGGTCGTTCGTCGTCTCGGTGACGGCGCTCTGCGCGGCGGTCGCCTGACGGCTGTGCTCCATGCCGAGCGCCAGCACCATCTGGCTCTTCCACAGCGGGATGGTGTTCACCAGCGAGGACTGGATCTTCTCCACCATCAGCGTGTCGTTGTTCTGAAGCAGGCGCGTCTGCGGGCCCATCTGCAGCGACACCATGCGCGTGAGCTCCAGGTCGTGGAGCTTCTTCTCGAAGCGGTTGCAGAGGTTCGCCATGTCGTTGTATTTCTGGGCGTCCTCGGCGAGGCCGGTCTCCTCGGCGCGCTTGCGCAGCGCCTCCAGCTCGGTGGAGCGGATCTCCTCGAGGCGCTTCTTGCCGGCGATGATATACATCGTCAGCTCCTTGTAGTACTTGAGGTTCAGCTCGTACATCTGGTCGAACATGGCGATGTCCTTGAGCAGCGTGACCTGATGGTTCTCCAGCTCCTTGACGATGCGGTCCACGCTGGACTCCGCCTTGCTGTACTGCTCCTTCATCAGCGCGAGCTTGTCCTTCTGCTTCTGGAACAGCCCGGCGATGCCCTTCTTCTCCTCCTTGCCGAAGCCCTTGACCTCCAGCACCAGATGGGACAGCGTCTCGCCCACCTCGCCGAGATCCTTGTTGCGGACGCTGGCAAGCGCGTTCTCGGAGAAGCTGGCGACGCTCTTCTGCGCCGCCGCGCCGTAGTTGAGCACGAGGTTGGAGTCGGTGATGTCGATCTTCTTGGAGAAGTCCGCCACCGCCTTTTTCTCCTCCTCGGTGAGCATACTCTCGTCCAGCTCGACGGGCTTGACCGCCTGCTGTTCCGGCTCGGCGGCGGGCGTCGCGGGCGTGGGGACGGTTTCCAGCGTCAGCTCCGGCGTCGCGGTGGCCGCGGCGGTCGGCTCCAGGGTCAGTTCGGGTATCGAATTGTCAGCCATAGTCATATCCTCCGTATCACAGTTTGATCATCATTCCAACTTTGTATTATAATGTCTACTGAATAAACCGCAGCGCGGTTTATTCGCAGGGCGAAAGCCCTGCAATTCGTCAAAATCACAGATTTTGACGAATTCAGCCATTATTACAA
>Ga0129306_1003855_pt1 | contig 10537 bp, 8 predicted proteins | sample P827metagenome_FD_94438 | JGI IMG/M metagenome (GOLD analysis project Ga0129306, IMG submission 94438) | Capybara group fecal microbial communities from Wisconsin, USA - P827 metagenome | ecosystem: Host-associated > Mammals > Digestive system > Large intestine > Fecal | place: USA: Wisconsin...
ATTTCCGAACAGATCACGCCGCCCTTGCGGGTGTAGTCGCTGTCCTCGCCGTAATACTCGCTGTGCAGCTTTTCGCCGGAGCGATAGGCGGCAGCAGCCACGGCAGACTGTCCGGCGCTGCGCTTGATCTGGGTTACGTGAAAATGGAATAATGCGATGGTCAATCACCCCCAAACTCATTTTTGTTGTGCTCGTTGACGGCCTCCATGAGCAAACCCTTGACCTCTGGCAAGGCGAGGGCTTTTTCCGCAAAGGCGTAAAATTCGGTTTCGGTCAAAACCTTTGTCAGCGATGCAATGCTTTCAATAGCTGCGCCACGGGTGATCAGCCTGTGCGCCCGCTTCCGTCGGTCGCCTTTTTCATAATAGGTGATGCGATTTTCAAGCTGCTGCTGTTTGTGCCGGAGCTGGGCAAGCTGGCGCTCATTGTCAACGATCTCGGCTTTCAGTTCAGAGATGGTTTTCTGCTTTGCCATAGTGTATGACCTCCTTTTGATAGGATAGATGGGGTAAAAAAAGACCGCCTACCGAAAATCGGTAAACGGTCATGGAAACATATTCAAAACTTTGTGAGTGGCGCTGTTTGCGTCAGCAAATTGCGCCACTCGCAAAGTGCGCTGGGATAGATGCCGCAGGCATCGCAAGGGGTGCAGCCCCTTGTACGGAACGAAGTGACGCAAAACAGCCCGGACATTCAGATATCCGGGCTGTTCGCCTCGCAGAGCGCGCATACAGGGTTTACCCTGTATAGAAGTGCGCCATTTTACAAATGGATTTTTATCGGTTACTTTGTGAAATGGTATTCAACCTTATAATTTCCTTTTGCGTCAAATCCTTGATACGTCATCGAAGCAGGAAATTTCATTGAAATAACGTCAATACATCCGGTAATACGATTTATGGTGACTGCCACCTCGGCATCTCCATACTGCAACTCTCTAATGCCATTGATCATACCGATTGCCTCGGAGGCAACACTGGCCATTTGTTCTCCGGGAACAGTAAAGAAAATTTGGTTTTGAATCACCTCGGCTGATATTAGCATATCTTGTGTAAATGCGGAAAACTCGAAATATTGGGGATCGATCTCTACATCTGCTGATTTAATCTCTGGCTTTGTATAGTCATAGTGTATTAAACCGTTTTGATACTGCATCGTCCAGGCGCATTCTTGCCCGGCAACGCGCATATTAACATCGCCAGACAATCGCAGATTGGAGATGTTGTCCTCTCGGTAGTTTTCAATTTTAATTGATGAGGAGAGGAAACCCTTTGCATTTGCTTTTACTGATTCCGAGGACAACGACATATCCACTTCTATGTTCATTGTTTCAGTCCAACTGCCAGTGGCTACGGTGTACTGCATTGCTGCCGCGTATATTTCTGCTGCGCCAACGGATGCTGCAGTAATGTTTCCTTCTTCCACGTTGATACAGGAAAACGCCTCTTTTGCCAGCGCCTCTGGTGTTGGTTTAATCCCGGTATCCGACAAAATCTCGGCAATTGCGGGAATATGAACCTTTTCAAAATAGACTACCGTTGACAATGGAGCTGAGTTCGCTGACTTTGCGAAGTGCGAAAGCTGGGGCACTGAGGTGTTCTTCGCCCATCCCTGCACCTCATGGGAACGACCTCAAAATGAACGCCACAACGGATTGTTCCGAGCCTTCGTTCCCAAGTGCGCTTCCATGCAGAACTACTCTGCTGAGTATATTCTATCGGCTGCGGATGAACTGAACGCACGCCCCAGAAAGAAGTTGGGGTACGCAACACCGGAGGAACTGTTTGATTCGTTCCTTGACCGGGTGTATGCGGTGGATAGCAAACCCGCCTGACCCTGTAAAGGAACCGGCTACGCCTTGCCTACGGCATCCTTGACAGCGCCAGCCGTGCTTGCTGTATGGCAGTCAAGTCCGGCTTACGCCGAACAATTTTTATTCATGCGGGTGTCCAACTTGCACTTGCAATTTGTGTTATTTTTTCTAAGGCAATACCGCACAACACCCCAAAGTGTAAACCATTGTACGGATGAAGCCCGTATATTAAAATTTTTCTGTGCTTAGCCTCCAGCTATTGCCTGAGGCAGCGCTTCATCAGACTGCCAGGCAGGGCCTGTCAGCCAGAATGAGATTTGCCAGAGCAAACAATATATTCAGTTTTGCAGTCTGTTTTCGCAGCCCTCGGTATCGTGTTTTTCGAAAGCCGAACTGCCCCTTTACCACACCAAATACGTGCTCTACTTTTGCTCTGACAGATGACTTTTCGTGTTCACGGCGCTTAATCTGCGCTTTGGATCGGGCAGACTTTTTCTTGCTCTGGGATGGTCTGCGGTTGGTTTTATATTTGATCTTTTTTCCCTTGGTATTTCTGGTAATGGCGTCATCCCGCTTCTCAGCGCCGAGATATCCGCTGTCCCCATAAACAGCATTTTCTTCCCCAGTCAGCAGCTTCGATACCATTGTAACATCATGTGTATTGGCACCAGTCACTTCAACGCTGTGAACCAGACCACTGTCCTGATCTACGCCGATATGAGCCTTATATCCGAAATGCCATGTATTGCCTTTCTTCACCTGATGCGCATCAGGATCCCGTTCCTTCTTCTTGTTTTTGGTGGAAGAAGGGGCCTCTATGATCGTGGAATCCACAATCGTTCCCTTCTTGAGGATGAGGCCCTTTTCCGTAAGGCTTTGTACCACCTCAGCAAATAGCTTCTGCTGAATGCCGTTCTCCTCAAGGATATGACGAAACCGTCCCAGCGTATCTCCGTCCGGTACCTGGTTGCTGGAATCAACACCGCAGAACTCCGAAAACGCGCGACTATCTATGACCTCCGCCACAGTTCCCATGTCTGAAAGGTCATACAAATTTTGAAGCATATAGATCCGCAGCATCAGTTCCAAATCGTAGGGCTTGTTTCCGCGCTCTCCTTTGTAATAGCACGGCCTGATTTCCTCGACCCATTTCCCCCACGGAACGATGCGATCTATCTGCCCAAGGAATTCTTTTTTCTTCGTCCGTACATTCGCCAGCTCATCGCTGAATGTGGACAGTGTTATCTGTTTATTCATAGGCATATTGTACCATTTTTGGGGTTATATTGCACGCCTTTGTTCTGTGCGGTATTGCCCTAAAGTTTCAAAACAAAATTGACCCAAAATTTTCAAATAAATTTCAGCGGCACGGTTGAAATAAAAAAAAATAAATGGTATAATGTACCCACTGTTACCATTGCCGAATTGTCAATTCCCTGCAGGTCCCGACCGGGCAGGGAAGAGGCCAAACCCTGGCAGAGTGCCGCTGGGGCGCGGCATGTTTGGGTGATAGCATTTTAAGTGTCCCCCAAATAAAAAGTGGGGCGCGTTATTTTGCGTGTACGCATAAGGAGGAATCAAGAAACATGAAGAAACGGGCTTTTGCACTGCTGATGGCAATTGCCATCATGCTCAGCATGATCCCCGCCGCGGCGGCGTACAACGGCGTTGTCCGGGATGAGGATGAAAACATCAGCTATGTTCCCTACGAGCAGGGGACCTACAGCAACGGTGGATACACCATCGAGAAGATCTCCCATCCCACACTGGGTTCCGGCGAGATCGACGGTATCCTGACCGGCGATGACCAGGACCGGGGCAATTCCTACTCCTGGTCCATGGCCGAGGCTGGAGATTATATCTACATAGGCACTTGCTCCAACTCTACCTATTTTATTTATCAGAACAATGTGGCCACCGCGCTGAAGGGTATGGGCTACGACGACGCCACCGCCAACGATCTGGCTGACAAGATCGTTGGCGTGATGTTCGGCGAAGACACCTTCGATAAGACCCCGATGAGTGAGTGGACCGCTGTTATCATCGCGGTGAACAAGATTACCGGCGAAGCTGAGATCGTGTTCAACGAGCGGGAGGTATGGGCTGAGAATCCCGACATTTTCCCCGGCTACCCGCCCTATCTTCCCAACATCAATTACCTTTCCGGTTACCGTATGGCCTTTGAGTTCAAAGGGAAGATTTATTTTGCCGGCGCAGGCAACCCCACCGCAACGCTGGTAGCCATTGATCCCGAGACGAATGAAGCAGAGATCGCCTACTACAACATCAATAAGACAAAAGGCGTCTCTTGGGGTGTTCATGGCCTGCTGGTTTTTGACGATGAAATCCTGATGTGCATTGCCACCGACAACTACGACGGCCAGGGCCATCCCGGCGGTCAGATTGTGGCCAGTCCTGATCCCAGTGCGGGTCTGAGTTCCTGGCGTGTCATCGGCGACCAGGATGACTTTGATGGCCTGCCCGCTGTGATGCAGGTGGACGGCCTGAACGGCGGCGGCATCTGGGACATCATCGAGTATAACGGCAAGCTGTATGTCACCATCGTCACCGACAAGAGCATCGACGGCAAGATCAACAAGCAGGGCTTTGCCATGTACCGGGGCGACAAGCAGGCCGACGGTAGCTTTGAGTGGACCCAGATCATCGGCGACCAGGGCACCAGCGGCTACGACTTCGGCCTGGGTATCAACTACTCCATGTCCTGCAACATGTGGGTCTACGACGGCTACCTCTACCTGGGCACCTACAACGACCCCATGCTGGACCTGGCTGAGATCCCCGCCACCGGCAACTTTGAGCTGCTGTACAACGACCTGGACCACTCCATCTACCTCTACCGGATGAATGAGAACGAGGAGTTTGAGCAGGTCGGCGGCAAGGATGACAACCCCTATTTCCCCGACGGCCCCATCGGCAACCTTGGGGCGGGCCTGGGCAACAACTCCAACCAGTATGTGTGGCGCATGGGGGTGCACAACGGTGAGTTCTACATCGGCACCTACGACACCTCCACCCTGACCTATAACTTCACCCAGATCACCAACGGCAAGGTGGCCAACATGGACTATGCGGACATCAGCGGCCGGGCCGACCTGCTGGAGGCCGCCCTGCTGAAGGTGCTGGACCAGGAGGACAACGCCTACCTGAAGTGGTTCCTGGACAACACCCTGTTCTCCGACTACACCGCCAAGCTCTACCAGAAGCTGGCGGGCTTCGCCAGCGACATGTCGGCGGACAAGAACCCCGTCCCCGAGTACCGGCAGATGCTGGAGGACTACGAGGCCTATAAGGAGAAGGTCTACACCGCCCTGGAGCGTGTGCTGGGCAAGTCCACCTTCCTGGCCGACTACCAGGAGGAGACGGGCGTCGCCATGTACGCCAACGCCTCCGCCGCGCCCTACGGCTATATTTCCGACCTGAAGGACCAGATCCGCAAGGCGGTGGACAAGATCTTTGAGGCTCTGGACGCGGCTGTGTACGATGAGACCATCCACAACTTTGTCTACTACTTCGGCTGCAACTACTATGCCGGCCGGTCTGAGAAGGGCTTTGACCTGCTGGTCTCCAACGACGGCGTGAACTTCGACGCCATCACCCGGGACGGCTTCGGCGACTACTCCAACCACGGCCTGCGGTGCATCACCTCCACCGAGTACGGCACCTTCCTGGGAACCGCCAACCCCTACTACGGCACCCAGCTGTGGCTGATGTACAGCGGCGCCGACCAGCCCCGCGTCCCCGAGGAGCCTGAGGTTCCCGAGGCCCCCGTGGCCACCGACCTGCCCACCGAGTACACCGTGGAGTGCGTCACCGAGGGCTCCGGCCATGAGGCCAAGAGCGTTGCCCTCCAGCCCGGCAGCTTCACCATCGGCGAGGTCACCGAGGACGGCAAGGGCGGCTATGTCTGCCCCGTCACCCTGGACGGCACCTACTACGCCGCGGCCTATGACGCCCTGGTTGGCGCCAACGGCCACGAGTCCCAGAACGACGTGAGCTTCAACATGACCTGGAACGTGGAGAAGGGCGAGTGGGAGGCCCCCGCCGCCACCTCCATCGACACCTTCAAGGTGGCCTGCACCGTCGAGGAGCCTGAGATTCCCGACGCCCCCGTGGCCACCGACCTGCCCACCGGGTACACCGTGGAGTGCGTCACCGAGGGCTCCGGCCATGAGGCCAAGAGCGTTGCCCTCCAGCCCGGCAGCTTCACCATCGGCGAGGTCACTGAGGACGGCAAGGGCGGCTATGTCTGCCCCGTCACCCTGGACGGCACCTACTACGCCGCGGCCTATGACGCCCTGGTTGGCGCCAACGGCCACGAGTCCCAGAACGACGTGAGCTTTAACATGACCTGGAACGTGGAGAAGGGCGAGTGGGAGGCCCCCGCCGCCACCTCCATCGACACCTTCAAGGTGGCCTGCACCATTGAGCAGGCCGAGTACGCCGCCGTGACCTTCGACAGCGGCAAGCACGGCTCCTTCGCCGGGGGAGAGACCACCGTCACCGCCTCCGTGGAGAAGGGCGAGCTGCTCCAGGCCGCCCAGATCCCCACCGTCTACCCCGACGCCGACTACATCTTCGCCGGCTGGCTGGGCAGCGACAAGCGCACCTACACCACCCAGGAGCTGCAGCGCCTGGTCATCACCGGGGATATGACCTTCACCGCCCTGTATAACTACAACGGTGACCAGACCCAGACCCAGACCCAGACCCAGACCTACACCCTGAAGTACGACACCAACGGCGGCGAGAAGATCGCCAGCGAGAGAAACAAGGCCCCCTGGACCAAGGCCTACGGCACCCTGCCCATGCCTGTCCGCACCGGCTACATCTTCGACGGCTGGTACTATGACAGCGCCTGCACCGACCGGGTGCGGGAGGACGTGGAGGTCAACCAGGCCACCGTCACCCTCTACGCCGGCTGGCTCTATGACGCGGGCGATCCCCACAACACCGGCGTGGCCGACCTGCTGGAGACCGAGAAGCACATCCAGTACCTGTACGGCTATCCCGACGGTTCCTTCGGCTGCGACCGGAACATGACCCGCGCCGAGGCCGCCCAGATGTTCTACAACCTGCTGCTGGACAAGGACGTGAAAAAGACCATCACCTTCACCGACGTGGAGGGCGATGAGTGGTATGCCGACGCCGTGTACGCCATGGCCACCCTGGGCGTGCTGAAGGGCTACCCCGACGGCACCTTCCAGCCTGACCGTGCCATCACCCGGGCCGAGTTCACCACCATGGGCATGCAGTTCAGCCACCTGGACACCAGCGAGGAGAACCTGTTCAAGGACGTGTCCTCCAGCGACTGGTTCCACAGCTTCGTGGTGGGGGCCAGCAAGTACGGCTGGATCTCCGGCTACCCCGACGGCACCTTCAAGCCCAATGACAACGTCACCCGCGCCGAGGTCACCTGCCTGGTGAACAACATGCTGGGCCGCAGCGCCGACGAGAGCTTTGTGGACCGCAACTCCGCCAAGCTCAACAGCTTCACCGACCTGACCGAGCGCTACTGGGCTTACTACCCCATCATGGAGGCCGCCAACGGCCACGACTGGCGGGCCAACAACGGCGCCGAGATCTGGACCAAGCTGCTGTGATCCCGGCCATCCCCTGATTTGATCCATCATAACATTGAGGCCCGCTGTGTCACACAGCGGGCCTCAAATCCATAAGGAGTTACCGATGTATATTAAAAACAAGAGCCTTTCCGTGGCCTTCAAGCTGGCCGCCTTCGCGGCGGGGACTGTGGGCATCCTGCTGCAGTGCGGCGTGTTCAGCGGCCGTCTGGACCTGTCGGTGTTCAACTATTTCACCATGATGAGCAACGTGCTGTGCGCAGTGTATTTTCTGACCGCCTCCGTGTCCATCCTGCGGGGCAGGCGGTCCCTGATGGCCGGGATGAAGGGGGCGCTGGTGCTGTGCATCGCCGTGACAGGGCTTGTCTACAACCTGATGCTGGCCGGCCGGTTCAAGATGCAGGGGACCCTGTTCTGGTCCAACACCCTGCTGCACTGCGTGGTGCCCGTGATGACCGTGCTGGACTGGCTGCTCTTTGATGAAAAGGGTCGCTACACCAAGTACGCCCCCTTCCAGTGGTGCGTGTTCCCCGTTTTATACTTTGTCTATGTCATGGTCCGCGTCCAGCTGGGCGGGGTGCTGGGGCCTTACGGAAGCCGCTACCCCTATTATTTCATGGATGTGGACCTGCTGGGGCTGGGTCCGGTGATGCTCATCGGCCTTGTGATGATCCTCTGCTTCCTGGCCCTGGGCTACGGGATCCTCTGGCTGGACCGGAAAATGGCGCGAATGGCCGCGAAGAAATAAGGCGCGGACCTCAAAACAGAGCGAGCCACGGCAAAGAAATTTGCCGTGGCTTTCCTGATTTTCTGCCGCGCTTCGGACAGGTCCGGGACCTGGGACGGCGCGCAGGGGGAGCCGGACCCTCTCCATGCAGCCCCAAACGCATAAATTTCCATTTTATGAAAAACGGACGGGCCGGAGGGCGGGAAAGAAAAGGGCGGATGGCATTTTGACAACATATTTTCAGAATATTCTCATATTTTTATGTGGCCAAAAAGAAATCCTGTCAAAAATCGTCTGAGGTTATTACTTTCATAACTCGTAAACTGCTGGACAAACCCATCTATAATTAGCGGAAACAACAGTAAAATGCTGAAAATCGCTGAACAGCGAAAAAGAGAGTATGTCCCAACGGTAGCTAAAATACCGGCTAATTCGCCCGTACATCTGGCACAAATCGGAAACGGTTTTCCGTGCCAATAGAAAGACCGGTCATTCCGGCAATGGCAGCCGAAAATGATAGGCAGCCACCGATATACCATTTTTCCATGCTTTAAAGGCCAAGCAGTCCGGCACCAACACCTAGCACGCCAGCAACGGCATAACATAATATACTGCCAATTACACTGACCAGCGCACCGATGCCTGCCATCTTTGCGTTTTTCGGTCTCTGATCTTTCCAGACCAGGAATAAGATCAGGCCCACAATGGGGAGGCAGCATCCCAAAATGCCCCAGCCAAAACTGCCACTGTCGGTATTCGAGGCTAATTGCTCCTGTTGAACACCGCAATTCGGGCAAATTACTGCAGCATCATCAATTTCTTTTCCACAGTTCTTGCAGTACTTCATAATTCTTTCTCCCTTATCTTTTTATATATGAAGCACAGGAAATTTGTGTCTTCATCCAAGTAAACTGATTTTATGTAAAACTAATTTTGCAACTGTACGCAGGTAATGGTCTGGATGATTGACGGATTATCGTTCTCATTCCGCATCCATTTAGTATTCTTGAATTATATAGGCATAAAATAGCCTTTGTAGTTTATTATACGTTAGCACAAAAGCCCATATAATTTAAGTTGATTTTACTTGTATAGGCAGGATTTATTATGGACTATTACGCAATTGGTCAAAGGATCCGAAAAATCAGAAAGGCACATGGGCTATCTCAAGAGATACTGGCTGAGCAGGTGGGTATCTCTATCACACATATGATCCATATTGAAACGGGGAACACAAAGCTAAGCTTGCCCGTGCTCGTAGACTTGGCCTCTGTACTGGGAGTGCGCACCGATGACTTACTTTATGACGAAAGCCTTGCCGAGAGAAGCAATGCCATGGAGTCCATTATCCAAATCCTTGATACCTGCACCACCCAACAAATTAAAATCGTCGAGGATATTTTGAGAGCCACAAAAATTTCTTTAGATCAACATCTATAAATAGTGGTGTACCATTTGGGCTGGTCATGTTACATTTGTGCCTTAAAGCGTACTAGAAAGGTGCGGGCGCAACAACGAAACTGGATATCCGAGCAGCCTCCACGTCAATTTTGCGATCTGGTGTACTGCACATACAATTATTTTCGGGGATATTTCTTTTGCCGATCAGATCGTAGCCCAACACATCGGCCAGTTCTACGGCCTCGGTGTACCTGAGTGACCCACGCCGCAGCTTGCCGGACAGGTTGGGGACGCTGCTGCTCCAGCCGTATTCGTCAGCCAGCAGTTCCACCACCTCCGTCATGGTCATGCCCTCTCGGGTGATGTAGGATTTCACTTCGTTGCGGCAGTTTTCTGCCTTGTTTCTGCTCATATTTACAATTCCTTTCACTTTTTGGATTCGCTCTGTGGTATAATGGATGTGCTGAATAGTAGCATCCATTTGCCGCAGAGCGTTGCTTTGTTATGGACGGCCATCCGCTGAAATTGCCGCCCGTGTATCCCCGTTCACAAGGGACACTTGCCGTTTTCACAGTTCCACTTGCCTTTTTGTGGTTCGGTGAAACCTTACATGAAACGGCATACGGCGTTCGCTGTCCGGCGCATCGCTGAATGATATGGACAGCGGCACAAAAACAGTGGGTTCTTCGCTGTTTTCACGTGGTCTGGAAATAGCTGTGGTTTTTTGCCGCTTTTCCCGAATGTCGTTCCTGCCCGGAGGATCGATCCCGGCGTTTCCGTCCCCGTTGGTATGCTCGCGCTTTTGCGGTCATGGCAAATACTTCGCCGGGGGACATATCCCATTCGGACAGTCATTCGATTTTCAAGGTTCAGGTGTTGTTACAGGTACAGTTTAACGAAAAAATGCGCTCTTTCCCGTATATCCAAGAGGTCGGAAAAGAGCGCAAAACAGGGTGGATTTCCACGCTTAGAGACAGAAAGAAGGAGGGGTGCGCC
>Ga0129306_1003857_pt1 | contig 10529 bp, 4 predicted proteins | sample P827metagenome_FD_94438 | JGI IMG/M metagenome (GOLD analysis project Ga0129306, IMG submission 94438) | Capybara group fecal microbial communities from Wisconsin, USA - P827 metagenome | ecosystem: Host-associated > Mammals > Digestive system > Large intestine > Fecal | place: USA: Wisconsin...
AACGTGCGGATGTAACTCACCTCAAAGCTGGGCTTCACGTTCCAGCCGCCCTCGGCAGCCGCTTCGCCCCAGTCGAATTTGACGCCCACGGGGAGGAGCACCTGATCGCTCATATAGGCGGCGCTGACCGCTCCGTCGCTGTAACCGTAGGCGCTCTGGCGGAAGCGGTTCCACCGCAGGCCGGCAAAGGGGCTGACGTTCAACTTTCCGGGAGTTTTGTTCGCCACCCATTTGTAGTACGCGCGGCCGCCGACGGAGAACAGCGTCGACCGGGCTTTGTCGGCTTTGGCGCCGCCGGCTTCCTCGTAGTCGGTGCGCAGCCAGCTCATGCCGGCGTCGGCGGTGAACCGCCATTTGCCGTTTTCGTGCCGGCCATAGATCAACAGGCCGGCAAAGTCGGTGTCGCTGGTGCCGCCGTCCCATTCACCCTTGCCGCTTGTGTCGCCTTTGCCGATGTGCGCGGCCACGCCCCAGGCGGAATTATCGCTGCGGTTCAGGTCGCGGCCGACGACGATGCCGTAGGCGCGGTTTTTCTGGCTCAGCGTTCCGCCCGCGCCGTACACGCGCGATGTGTCGCGCCATACATGCGCCCAGAGGGCTTTGTCGCCTGCGGGCTCCATGCTGAGCTGTCCGTGCGCGGCTTGTTCGGCGGCGCCGCTGACGCTGCGCTGCACGCTGCCGGCGATGTGGAACGCTTCGGTGTGGCCGATGTCAGCCGTCTCGGGCTGCGGCTGCGGTTCCGCGGCGATGGTCAGCAGGTAACTGCCGCCGTCGGCGTAGGTCTTCCACGTGTAGCCGTCAAAGTCATAGTCTTTTATCGTGATCGTGCCGTCGTCCTTCGACCAGCCGCCCTGCGCCGTGATGCCGGCAAAGTCGCTCAGCAGCGTCCACGTGCCGGTCGCTCCCTGTCTGATGCCGGTGATCGTCAGCGTTGCGCCGCCAGCCAGTTCTGCCGCGGCGGTGCCGCTGCCGCTAAGGCCAAAGCCGCTGCCGGCCGTCCAGCTGCCGAAGTTGAAGTACGTGGCGCTGCCCGCGTTGGCGCTGAAGCTCTGTGTCACGCTGTAGGCGCCCGGCGCGTTCACGTTCAGCGTCGCGCCGCCGTTCACGGTCAGGCCTGTCAGGCTGCCTTTGCCGCCGGCAAGGGTCAGCGTGCCGCCGTCGTCGACGGTGAAGACGCCGCCGGCCGCGTTTGCCAATTCGAGAGAACCGGCCACCCGAGCGGGGGCGTTCAGCTCCATGGTCAGGTCGGCCAGGATCGCGCTTGTATCGGCGCCGATCGTCAGGCCGTCGGTCAGCGAGACGGGCACGGCAACCTCGGCCGTCGTTCCCTTGTTGGCGGTCATCAGCTCTTTGGCGGCGATCGTGCCGCTGCCGCCGAACTTGTACTCTCCTGCAGTGACGCGCACATTGCCGGCTGTCACGCCGCCGTCAACGGTCACATTCTGCTGTGCCGCGCCGATCTTGTTGAACGTCACCGTCTTGCCGTTGGCAAACGGCGCGGGGAACGTGTCGCCGCTTGCCGTGTACGGCGTGTCGAGGTCGGCGCTGTCGGCGACAAGCCACGGTTTCTTACCGCTTGCCGCGGTCCACCCGGTTCCGTCGCCGCCGGTCCAGATCAGGTCGCCGTCGGGCGGCGTGGGCGGAACGGGAGGTTTGTCCCTGACGATCTCAAGCACATAGTTCGTGCCCTGCACGTAGGTCTTCCACGTGTAGCCGTCAAAGTCGTAATCCTTCACCTCGATCGTGCCGCCGTCTTTCGACCAGCCGCCTGCCGTGATGCCGGCAAAATCGCTGAGCAGGTTCCATGTGCCCGTGTCGCCCTGTTTGATGCCGGTGACCGTCAGCGTCGCGCCGGCGTCAAGCTGTGCCGTGGCCGTGCCGCTGCCGCCGATGCCAAAGCCGCTGCCGGCCGTCCAGCCCGAAAAGTTGAAATATGTGGCGCTGCCGCTTTCGATCTTCAGCGTCTACGTCACGCTGTAGGCGCCCGGCGCGTTCACGTTCAGCGCCGCGCCGTCTGCCAGGGTCAGACCTGCCAGGCTGCCCTCGCCGCCGGCAAGGGTCAGCGTGCCGCCGTCGCTCACGGTGAAGACGCCGCCGGCCGCGTTTGCCAGTTCAAGCCGGCCGCTCACATTCGCGGGGGTCTCTTCGCCCATGTTCAGTTCGGTCAGCCAGGCAGTCGTGCCGGCGCCGCTTTCCAGGTTTTCGCTCACGTTCACGGGAACGTCGAAGCTGACGCTTGTGCCAGTGCCGAAAATGCTGTCGTCGATCAACAGGCTGTGCGCCTCGATCGCACCGCTGCCTGCAAAGCTGTACGCCCCCGCTGTCACGCGCAGCGCCGGTGTGACCACATCGCCGCTCACGGTAACGCTTTGCTGGGCCGCGCCGAGTTTATTGAACGTGACGACCGCGCCGTTTGCAAATTCGTCGGTGAACGTGCGGCCTTCATACGCAAACGGCACATCGGGATCGTCGCCGGCGATCAGCCACGCGCGGCCCGCGCCGGTGGCGCTCCATGTCTCTTTTTCGCCGTTCCAGATCAGGTCGCCTTCCGGGCGGGTGATGGAGAGGACATAGGCGCCGTCGGCGGTTTTGGTCGTGACGATATAGTCGGCAAGGTCGCCGCGTGCGCTGCCGTCGCTCGTATTGATCTTCAGCGTGCTGCCGGAGCTGCCGTAGCTGTAGGCCCATGCCGTGCCGTCCACAGTCACGGACGCGAATTTATCAAGCAGTTTCCACGTTCCCGTCGCTCCTTCAGCGATACCGTTGATCGTCAGGGCAGCCGCGCCGCTCACCTTCGCTTCCGCCGTGCTGCTGCCGCCGATGCCGAAGCCGTCGCCGGGAGCCCAGTCGCCGCCGAAATCGAACAGGGTGCTCGCCCCGCCAGCCACCGTCAGATTTTTGCTGACGCTGTAGGCGCCAAGCGAATTCACGTTCAGCACAGCGCCTTTTTCAAGGGTCAGGCCGGTGAGCGTGCCCTCGCCGCCGGCAAGCGTCAGCGTGCCGCCGTCGGCGATCGTATAAACGCCGTTTGCCGCATCCGTCACAGTCACCGTGCCGCCGATCTCCACCGGCGTGTTCACCTGCGCGGCCAGCTCGGCAAATGTTACGGCAGCCTGATCGACGCTGACCAGATCGGCCGCGTTCACAGGCACGGCAAAGTTGGCGCTCGTATCCGCACCGCGCACGAACAGCTTGCCCGCGCTCAAGGCACCGCCGGTGAAACGGTTTTGCCCGCCGGTCACGTACACTTGCGCGGGGGCAACGCCGGCCGCGTCGATCGGCACTTCGATTACACACGTCGCGGGCTTTTCGCTGCCCGGCGTCAGCTCGTCATACACCTTGCCGTCGAACACGACGATGTCGCCGCGCCAGAAGCTGTCGGCCACATACGCGCTGTCTTCCACCCAGGGCGTAAAAATATCGTCACTTGCCTGCACCCAGGCCGTGTTTGCCGCAACCGCTTCATTCCACGGCACATTTTGCGCGCGCCAGATCAGCGCGCGGCGGTCGTAAGCCAGCACCAGTTTGGCAGTGTATCCCAGCCCCAGCGCTTCCTGCGCGGCCTGCGTCTGCTCGTCGGTCTGCGTGATCGCGTTATGGATGTAGAGACTGCCGTTGCGGTAGGCGCTCACGTCCATCGCCCAGCTTTTCTCCGTGATGTCAGCAGAGCTGCCGCCGTCGATCAAGCCGGGATCTTTCTTATACAGGACGGCTGCCACGTCGGCATAGACGCGTCCATTTCTGACCGTCAGGTCTGAAGCGCCGCCCAAGATGAGCGATGCACGCTTGAAGTCGATCGCGTTTTCGGCGCCGTTTGCCGTGTCGGCCGCGCCGCCGAAGATCGTCAGGTCGCCGGGGCTGCGCTCGGCGGCAACATCGGTAAACGGCTGCACCGTAAGCGTTAGCGAGCTGGCGCCGTCGGCGCCCATGGCAAACTGCCCGCCCGCAGTGAACGACGTGCCGGGAACAGCTGTCAGTCTGCCGGTGACCGTGATGTTGCCGCGAGCAAAAACGTCGTCGGTGGAGGTGGTAAAGTTCAATGACGATGCCGTCATAACCGCATCGCCGAGCGCATAGACCGCTCCGCCGAGCGAGGCGTTCCTGCTCAGGGTATCGCTTTCGGAATAGTTGCCGGAGAACAGGATCGTATCGACGGCCGAGATCTCCAGATTGCCGCCCACCAGGAACGCGCCGCCCCAGGCAGTGCTGTTCGCGCCCGATGCGGAAGCAGAGTTGTTTTGCACAGTGATCGACGTGCCAGAAATCGCAGCGTCTTCGACAACGTACATGACTCCGCCTTGAGCAGAGCTGTCATCGCCTTCGACAGCCGCGTAATTGCCGCTTATCATAACGGCCCCACTGCCCGTCAGCGTGACCGGATATTCTCCATGGATCGCGCCGCCAGTTGCATTGCTGCCTGCCCCCTTGGCAGTCGCATGGTTGTTTTGCACAGTGATCGACGTACCGGTGATTTCTACATCGCCCCAAGGAGCATACACGACGCCGCCGTGCGCTTCTGTGTTATCGCCCGAGGCCGTCGCGATGTTGTCGGTCAACGTGACGGCACCGCCCGTCATCGTGACCGCATCTTCGCCATGGACAGCGCCGCCGGTAGCACTCACACCGTCGCCGCTGACCTGCGCTTGGTTGCCGGTCACTTTGATGGTCTCAGTCCCAGTCAGTTCGATCTCATTCCAGTATGCATAGATCGCGCCGCCGGCAGCAGTAAGGCTGTTGCCCTGACTGCGGGCAAGATTGTTCTCGATAGAGAGATTACCCGTGCTCGACAATACAATGCTGCCGTTTTCGGCATAGAGCGCCCCGCCCTGCGAGGTATGAACGCTGTCTGCGCTGTTCGCTGTGAGCGCGATCGAACTGCCGCTTATCGTGATGTCACCGTCTTCAGCATAGATCACACCGCCCTGGGCGTATCTCGTTCCGCCGAGAGAACGCGCCACATTCGTTGACAGTTCAACATTTCCGCCAGACAGTTCGACCGCGCCGGAAGAGGCATATATCGCGCCGCCCTGCGCTGCGCCGCTGCTGTCGCCCGATGCAAGAGCCGTATTGCCTGTCAGCGTAAGCGTGCCTCCTTCAAGAGCGACTGCGCCCTCTACATAAACAGCGCCGCCCAAAGCGACGCTGTTGGCGCCACGCGCGTCGGCACTGTTGCCAGAAAGCATGAGCGCCGTTACCGTCAGAGTGGCATCACCCTCGGCATAAATGGCGCCGCCGTATGCCTTTGCTCTGTTGCCGGCGGCTCTTGCGCTGTTGTCGGTGAAATCAGCTGACTCACCTTCAAGCGTCAGGTCTGACGCGGAATACACCACACCCCCCTGCGCCGTTTGGGCCGCGTTCGCCAAGTTATCGCTTGCGGCGAACACGTCGGCTGTCACCGTTGCGTCACTTCCCAGCCATAGCGCGCCGCCCTGTGCAGAACTTGTCGCATCAGCACTGTTCGATGAGAGCGCAAACCTTTTCGTGTTCGTCAATGCCAGTGTATCGGCGTAAATTGCCCCGCCGCGGGCATCTTCGGCTTTTACGCTGTTATTGCTGTAGTCGACCGAAGTTCCTTTGTGCGATACGCCAGCATTAGTATACGCCACACCGCCATAGGCAATTTTCGTGTCTTTTACGAAGTTGTCACGGGCAACAAACTCATTGGTGTCGAATGTCACGCCGCTGCCTGCCCAGACGGCACCGCCGCGAGCGCCGTATAGGGTTCCCTGCGCATCGGCACTGTTTGATGCAAGCGTGATTTTCGACGATGCCGTCACACTTACCGCCTGACCTGCATAAATCGCGCCGCCGCGCGCGGTGGTCCCCTTGACACTGTTGCTGCTGTAGTCGATCGACACCCCATTGATCGTCACGCCGGCAGAAGTATACAGAACGCCGCCTCCGCAGCGCCGGATTTGTTCGTCACGGTGTTAGTACGCGCGATAAGCCTGTCGGCACTGACCCCGATGCCCCTGTCGGCCCAGATCGCCCCGCCGCGTGCCGCAGCCGTGCCAGACGAATCTCCGACGTCAGCGCTGTTGGCTGAAAGCGTAATGGTGTCATCCGCACTCAACGTCGCCTTGCCGCCTGCGTAGATCGCGCCGCCGAATGCCTTTGCGTCGCTGCCTTCAGCTTTCACGCCGTTTTCTGAGTAGTCGATCGACACGCCGTCCAGGAGGACATCGCTCGCTGAATACTCAACGCCTCCCATCGATTCGCTGCGAGAGCTCCCGGCAAAGTTTCCGCTTGCGGCAAGCGTATCGGCCGAAAGCGTGATCGCGCCGCCGGCCCAGATCGCACCGCCCTGTGCAACGCCTTTTGACTTGCCTTGTGCGTCGGCACTGTTTGCCGTGATCATGATGATTTTTGAGTTTTTTATCGTCAAAGCAGCCATCGTGTAGATCGCGCCGCCCCGCGCTGTCGCATACGCATTGGAGGAACCTGTTGACTCGGCCCGTACCCCGTTACCGGAGATGTCAAACGACCCGGCACTCAGCGTGCTCGCAGCTCCATTGACATACAATGCACCGCCCAGGGCATTTGTAACCGCTGCTCCGCTTGCCGCAGCGCGGTTGTTTTTCAACTCCGCCTTGCCGTCAGTAACGGTCAGCACGACAGCGCCGTTTGCGTATGCCGCGCCGCCATAAGCCGATTTGGAATCCGTCGCGGTATTGTCTTTTATCGTCAGGGCTGTGCCGGACTCCAGCGTCAACATACCGCCGCTCCACACGGCACCGCCCTGAGCCCCTTGGCTTGACTTTGCTTTATTATCCTCAAGCAGCAGTTCGCCGTCAGAAGAGAGCGTCACAGCCCCTTTTGCCCAAACAGCGCCGCCTTGAGCTGTCCCCAGAGAATTGCCGACGACATCGGCGCTATTGCCGCGCAGCGTAAGTTTTTTCGTGCCGGTCAGCGACACTTTTGCCGCTGAATAGACCGCTCCGCCCCTAGCGTCAGCAGCGTTATTGCTGACTGTCGCTGCAGTCTCAGCCGACACGCCGTTGTCGAGCATGTCCAATGACTGTGCCACAAGCGAGAGCCCCGCGTCACCGCTTATATACAGCGCACCGCCCCAAACTGTCGGCTTCCTGGAGGTAACGGCAGCAATGTGGTTCCCCTGCAGCAATAACGACTCAACCGAAGATGACTGCATACTGCTGCCCGCCATCATGCCGCCACCGGCTGTTATGTCACCGTAAGTCTTATTCTGAGACAAAACAGTGATAGTATTGCCAGACAGATCGACAGACTTTGCCGCAAGGACGAGCGCACCGCCTGGGGCGTATACAGCCCCGCCATACGCGAGCAGGTTTTGCTGCTCTTGATTTGAGGCAACCGAAACCCTGTTATCCTTAAATGAGATCGTTCCATCTTCAGCCGTAAGCGCAATATTGCCGGCTTTTGAAAGCAAAGCCCCGCCGTACCCATGGCTGTTTCCAGAAGTTTCTGCAGCATCTGTCGACACTTCATTGAACTCCACACGGATCGCCGGTGCCTTCATAGCGATACCGCCGGCACTGTGCACCGCGCCGCCTTCGGCATTTTTGGCTGAACCACCGTTTGAATACTCGCCCATCTTGGCGAAATTGCGCGTTAGCGCCAAAGCACCCTGTTCAACCTTGATATCGACAGAGGTGTTGCTGTAGAGCGCGCCGCCGGCCGCGAGCCCGCCCGTTCGCGTATAGGACTCAACACTGTTGCGGCTGATGTCCACACTCTGAAGGGAGATCATGCTGATCTTCCCGGCGGCGGCAAGAGCACCGCCGTACACGTATGTGGTGATACCATATCTTCCCACGGCACGGTTGCCGCTGATATCGATCGATCCTGCCGTCAGCGTGATCGTAGACCCGCCGTTTGTTTCGCTCAACGAGTTTAAGGCACCGCCATAGGCGTAAACTGTGCCAGTGCTAGTATAAGCGGAGCTGATATCAACGCTGTTTCCGCGGATGTTGAGCTCGCGTGCGTCGACCTGCAACTGCCCGTTATAAGCGCCGACGGCTCCGCCAAATCCCTTTACTGGGACTCTTGAAGAATACGAGGAAACGAAGTTCTGCTCAATCGTCACGATATCGGCAGAGAGTTTCACTGTCGGCAGCGTTGAAGGGGCTGTCCCGGCGGCAGCGAGATGGATCGCACCGCCCGATGCAGCCGCTGTGCCAGAAGACGACGCAGCGGCACTGTTTTGCGAGATCGTAAGATGATCGTCCGCGATCAGCGAAATGTTCCCGGGCGAGCTGAAAGCGCCGCCGCCTGCTTCGACTACTCTGTTTTTGTTCGTACTCGTCGTTTTGGCGGAAACTGTGTTGCCGGTAACGACAAGCTCCTTCCCGCGCAGACCGATCGACAGCGCTGAGTATACCGCCCCGCCATAGGCACTCGTGACCGGAGAGTACTCGCCAACGGCACTGGCCTTATTATCGGTGACCCGAAGCCCATTAGCGGCCGTCAAAGAGACATCCCCGCTGCTCGACAAAGCGCCGCCGTGGATCCCAAGAGGAAGCTGATCGAAAGTGCTCTGCCCGTTGGCGTTGTTTGCAGCGATATCCAATGAAGCCACTGTTGCACTGATCCCATTTTCTGCATACCAGGCGGCACCGTTTATTTGATACGGTGCATTAGTTGGCCTTGTAGCAGCCTTGTTGCGCTCGATCTTCAGCTCAACATCGGAAGAGTTCAATGAAATGTCACTATCGCTGTACAGCGCTCCGCCGCCTATAAAAGCCCCGCGAGCAGGTGCCGTCTGATCGCTTGACGTGACCACCTCGCTCCACGCCGGTGCCGCCAGCAGGCATGCGGAGAGCGCCAGCGCCGCGGCTCGTTTGGCGCGCCGTGCGGTCATTTTCGTATGTTTTGCGGTCGTTTTTCTCATTGTGCTGCCTCCGTCACTTTTACGCGGCGCCGTTGTTGCCGGCACAAATAATACCCGCGACGCCACTTTATATTAAGAAAACAATGAAAGACAATTTTTGATAATCTTCCACAGTTTGATTATTTTAAGCTAAACGGATATATTTGTAAACCAAGCCTTCTCTGAAATCCAAATGATTATATATACTTTTTATCATGATATATGCCAATTTTAAACATCATTCTTGAGCCACTTCTATTTTCGCGGCTGCCGCGCCTGCCGAGAAACACCGGACTGCACGAGCGGAGCGTTTCCGGCGCTCATTGCCGCTCAGCGCAAACGCAAAGAGCATGACAGCCGGAACGGCCGGCCCGCACGCAGCCGTTTCGGAGAATGAGCATGAGCCCAGCGGGCATAAACGATCCTTCCCACACCGCCCCCAACAAAAATGCCCGCGGCGGGCGCTGAGAGGCCATTCCCCAACGCCCGCCGCGGGCTGCTCATGCAAAACTTGGATCAAAATGCTGACACTGCCGATAACATCTCCGGCGTCATTGCTGCTTTACGGACGGAAAAATCCTGGCGCCTCCCGCCCCCCGCCGCGATCGCGTCATCCGCGCATACAATACAAAGAACGCCGGCCGCAGTCCGAAGACGCAGCCGGCGTTCTTTTCAGTTTTGTTTAAGGAGACACTGATTAAATGAGCCAGATGGGCCGCCAGGGGATTTTGTCGATAAGCGCGAACGAAGCGAGGAGGCATAGCGGGGCTATGTTGACGACGCGAAGCCAGCCTTTAGGGCGAGCTTCGCGAGCAGCTGACCGGCAAAAGGCCCGGCGGGGCGCGGGCGAATTAATCAGCGTTTCCTTAAAAACGGTCAGGTTATTTCCAGCCCAGATCAGACAGCAGGTTCCAGCGGCCGGCGATCTTGGCTCCGGTCAGGTTCTTGCCGGCGTTGCTGTCGGACAGCACCTCGGCATAGACCATCTTGCCAGCATCGGTATCCATCACCTTGATATCAGCCTTCATCGAGTGCTTGTTCATCCAGCCCTTGTAGAACACTTCGACACGCGCCACAGAGGTGTGCTGCAGCATGTTTGCGGCGGGCTTGTCAAACTCGGCCGTCGCGTCCTCGGGCTTGGCGGTGGGGTGCAGATCGCGAAGCAGATCGGTCTTGGCAAAGAGCAAAAAGTCAAACGGTTTCAGTTCGGCCGCGGCCTCTTCTGCGGCAAAAGTAGTCGCGCCCATCACAAGGGCTGCCAGCAGAGCGAACGCAAAAAACACTTTTTTCATCGTACATGCCTCCCAGATCATAAGGATAAACAGGAATGACTCGTCACTCCCAAAAACGGCCTTATTATATCACTAATGCAAGCAGATGCGCAATTTCGTAGATTTGTTTTTTTGCAAAATACGTTTTTCCCTCGCCGGTTCAGGCTCCCGCGAGGATCAGCTTGGTCATCGGGCCGGCGCAGCCGAGCGAGTCGGCTCTGGAGCACCACTCGACCGCCTTGATGTGCGACTCCTCAACGCCGGTCCCCGTCTGGTAGCACACGGCAAGGTTGTACATCGCCTGCGCGTCGCCTTTTTCGGCCGCTTTGACGAACAGTTCAGCGGCTTTGACCGGATCGCGCGCCAGCCCCTCGCTTTCGAGGTAGCACTGTCCCAGAGCGCGCATCGCG
>Ga0129306_1003858_pt1 | contig 10529 bp, 8 predicted proteins | sample P827metagenome_FD_94438 | JGI IMG/M metagenome (GOLD analysis project Ga0129306, IMG submission 94438) | Capybara group fecal microbial communities from Wisconsin, USA - P827 metagenome | ecosystem: Host-associated > Mammals > Digestive system > Large intestine > Fecal | place: USA: Wisconsin...
CGCAATCAATCCTGTGATGACAGCGGAATCAGATTCTGTTGACTCAGAGGCTGGTCCCGCACCGGTTACCAATCTGGCTTCCGCGCTCAGCGTACCCACACAGATCACCCGCATAGGTGACTTCTTTTTTATCGTGGACTGTTACAACGATCAGGTTATATACTCTGACTCACTCGATAAGCCGCTTAATGAGTGGTATGTGATGACACGTGATATCGACAAGGGGCACACCGTTGCAAGCGACGGGAGCGTATATCTTGTCGATGATACGGAGCGTAACCGGGTGCTGTCTTTTGAGTATGACGGCAATGTCTTTAACTGTACGGGTGTATTCGAAGGGATAGGAAACAGACCTCACTATATCGTCTATAACGAGGCCGACAGGAGTTTCTATGTATGGAGTTCGATGACCGGAGAGATGTATGTCTTTGAGCGGAGCGAAGGTTCCACTCAGGTATATATAAGCCGGATCATGAAGCTGGATGAACTGGACGGGATATATGTCCGCAGCTTCACCATAGTTGATGATTCGGTTTATCTGGTATCCGGTAACAGCCAGATCATAGAAGCACGTCTTTCGGACTTTAAGATCAAAAAAAGATACCCTGTTCCGGATGAACTCGCCGGCATGATACAGATCATGCCCGTGCCCGGAGGCTATTACATAACGATATCGACTGATGTGCACGGTAATCAGGATTTTGCAACGATCATATTTGCAGAGGAACTGTCAGATCTTGAGAGCGGAGCATATACCGATATCTATTCGTTTTTTGTAGGCGGAGGAACCCCGTATTATATGGGAGTGATCGACGGCAGATATTATCTGACGGAGCACAGATTGCCCGGACATTCCATATGGTCTTTTGACATAGGTGAAGATCATATGCCGGCAGATGTTACGGCGGTGTACTGATATGACCGGGAGCAGAGAGAGAAACAGGACTATGGGCATACTGACCGGGATAGCTATCATCCTGGTCGTACTGGGACATCTGGACATGAGTGAACTGTCGGTATTCGGATTGTTCCCGTACTACAGCTTTCATGTATGCGTATTCATATTTGTGTCCGGGTATTTCTATTCGCATGAACATGAGGAGCACGTTCCCTCATATATAGCGCACAAGGCGCTCAGACTTCTGGTGCCGTATTATATCTGTAATCTGATATACGGCATTGTCTCCACGATTCTTTCGCAGAGGGGTTTCACATACTGTAATCCGATCTCGCTTTGGCGGCTCTTTATTGAACCGTTTCTCGGAGGACACCAGTTCGGACTTAACTTTGCGGCATGGTTTGTGCCCGCACTCTTTGTGGTTGAACTGATCAATATCCTGGGCCGAAGGTTCCTGAACCTGATCAGGCTGACGGATGATAATCTTTCCCGATTTCATATAAACAGAGACCTTTGTCTGTTCATGATCGCGCTCGCTGCAGGCATAGCTACCGTATACCTGGCACAGGGCGGACACGTATGGGGGATGTACAAGACCCCCGGACGCATCCTCTTTATGCTGCCTGTATATGAGCTGGGCGTATTGTACCGTTCCCGTCTGGAAGAATATGAGTCGCGCATCCCGGACGGATGGTGCATCGCGTGTGTGTGTCTGATCCAGCTGATCGTATATACCGTCGCAAGCGGCCTGCTGAATTTCAGTGTTGTGTGGTGTACTTCCTTTGCTTCTTATGCGTGGGTTCCGTATGCCACTTCTATCACCGGTGTATGGCTGTGGCTGCGCATATCACGCATGATCGCGGATACAGCTCCGGGGCATGCTCTCGACCGTGTCGGAGCAGGCAGCTATCATATCATGATGCATCATATAGCGGTATTCTGGATCATCAACCTGATCATGTCAGGGCTGAGTCGTGTGTTACCTCATATGACGACTTTTGATACATCCGCTTTCCATAACGATATAAACTATGTATATCTGCCCGGAGACATGTATCCGTGGAAATGTGTTTATCTGGCAGCAGCTATCCTGCTGCCCGTCTTTATTCGTGAACTGATCGCGAAACGCACCGGTCATTGACCCGGAGTATGCTTGAGCACCGTGTAGATATACCTCTCCACGTTTACCGTTGACCAGTCACCGTCTGCATTGATCCCCAGTAATTCGTCCGAATGTCTCGCAACATAGATCTTTCCAAGCGTTAGTTTGTATCTGCTTGAATAAGTATTGTCCATAAAGTCCCCGCTCAGGAATACATAGTTCCCGCGTTCGGAATGTCTGACTGCGCGTATGCCGGTCAGCCTGTATCTGTCTCCGTCATGGGTGTAGATGATCACGCCTGAGTAGAGGAGCAGGAACAGTGCGATGAGAAGCCCCCCTCCCAGTAAGCCTCCTCCTACGGATGCAGCTGCTTTAAATGCACGCGTCCGGTAGAAAGGAGTCTTCTCGTTTAAGCCGGAACCTGTGGATATATCAGAACCGGATGAAGATGCCGGCAGAGGTTCGAAGTAAACCGTTGCACCGCTCTCATCGGAACCGCTATCTGTACCTGGCAGGCTTCCGTCTCCGTTATCCTGACCGTCCTGATCATTGCCGTCACTTAAGCCGTCCCCCGATGATCCGCCGTTATTTCCGGAAGAACCGTCAGCAGTATCTCCGCCGCCTTCGCTTTCATCTTTATCATCATCCGTATTCTTTTTTTGTACATCGGATCCGTCACCGTTTCCTGAGCCGTCGCCTTCTCCGCCGGATGAGCCGTCGGAAGGACCGCCACCGGGGTCGTCTTCGTCGTCGCCTGCCGGAACGGGCCATTTGCTGTAACTGTTATCGATGGTCAGCTCCGTAATATTCCCCAGATTATCCCTGACAAGGACCGTGATGGTTCCGGCTTCGGGCGTGGCCAGAATGACTTCATCTGTCCAGGTTTCTCCTCCGTCATATGAGAAAGGATATTCGGGTAATCCCGATTCCTCATCCTCAGCTGTAAACGTGTATTCACGGTCTCCGGTATCCGGATACCATACACTCGGGGTGAAGATATAACTCACATCCGGGCCGGAGTTATCTATGTTGGTGATCTCCACGGAGCGTAACGGGGCGTTTCCGCAGTAGTCTCTGACACATATATCCACCATACCGTTTTCTGTGCATATGTAGGTCGGACTGCTCTGCCAGGTATGACCTCCGTCAAAAGAATATGCCTCATCGGCAAGTCCGCTTCCTGCGGTTCCGTCCGGCTGCAGGTCCACGGCAGTGACGGTTATCTCATTGGTCCTGATCCATGATTCCCCGTTGTTGTATGATACGGACGTGATATCCGGTTCGGTGCGGTCTATGTTTCCCACATTAAGCATGACCGAAGCCTGAGCGGTATCGAATCGCGTCTCATCCACCGAGATGCTCATGGTATATGTTCCGTTGGAGGATACGATGATGCTGTCCGGCGCCGTATCTGATATCTCACCGGATACGGAACCGAAAGTCATCTGCCCGAATCCTCCTTCGGATATGGCTCCCTGAGGGTCACTTAACAGTCCCTGTAACGTCACGTTGCCGGATGTCCATTCAGGTGTTGCGTTTGTCAGTGATATGGAACCGTAATCGGCCACATCCAGCCCGCATCCCGGATCGTAATGATCTATGTCCTCACCTTCCGTCATGCCGCAGCTCATATCATAGTACTCTATGCTTCCTCCTCTGGAGCAGGTGAGATAACTGTGGGATCCGGACATGCCGTCTGCAGGATTTCCGCCGCACGCTGAACATCCGACGGATGCACTGCGGTGTTCCGTCATACCGCATCCATAGTGCTGGACGATCACATTATAGTTGGATTTGAGCGTCGCACCGTGAACGTTACAGAATGTGGATTCGGAACTGACGAAATAAACGCCCGACGGTGAGTAGGAACATGTGCTGTAGCATCCTCCTCCGTGCGAGTGGTAATGAGGTGAATAGCAGTCGCCTCCCGATGTGCTGTTGCCCCTGTGATAGTGAATTACTGGCACGGTGTAGCACTGCCCGTCCGCTGCCGGTGTTCCGCGATGAGTATGTGAGAGTGTCGATGTGACTGAAGTTTCAAAAGCCGGTATCCTGATCTGAGGACCCGGATCGGGATCCGGATCGCCGGAAGGATCGCCCGCGGGATCACCCGAGGCCGGAGCCGGCGGATCGTCGGCATAGACAGGCACCGTATATGTATACAGAATCGCCAGGCATAAGATTATGCCGGCAATTAGAAACAGGAGCGGTCGTAAGAACCGCCTCCCGTGTTGATAGAAGAGCATAAAAAAACCTCCTGTAAAACAAAAAGAAACCCGGCACAGATAGTGCGCCGTGATTTGTTTTCTTTTACAACAGGTGCGATTAGGATAGCACATATGCAGGGGGATGTCTATAGCCAAAATGCAGGTGATAGTGTAGAATGATTAACAGCTTGTCACCGTGCTTTGGAGGGTAAAGATGATCACCATATCAGTATGTATGATCGTTAAAAATGAGGCCGCTATACTGTCCAGATGTCTGGATTCACTTCAGACGATATGGGATGAACTCATAATAGTCGATACGGGATCCGATGATGAGACCATGGACATAGCCCGCCGGTACACAGATAAGGTATATGAGTTTACGTGGACCGGGGATTTTTCCGAGGCAAGAAACTTTGCACTTGAGCAGGCAACATGCGAATACATATATACGGCTGACGCGGATGAGATCCTGGAAGGAGATAATGTTCAGGCTTTCCTGGCACTTAAGTCCTGCCTTGATGAATCCGTCGATGTGGTTCAGATGTATTACGGCAACCAGCTGGATCAGGGCACTGTATATAATTTCGATAAGGAACTCAGACCCAAGCTGTTTAAGAGGGTAAGACCCATCAGGTTCAAGGAACCGATACATGAAACACTGGATCTGAATCCGGTTGTCATCGACAGCGATATAGTGATCACGCATAAACCCGCATCCCAGCATGCGGACAGGGACCTGGCATCATTTAAGAGAATCGTGGAGTCCGGAGGCAGATTATCATCCAGACTGCTGCGGTTTCTTAACAGGGAACTGTACATGCACGGCGATCCGGGAGATTATGATGCTTTTGCGGATTACCTGTACGGAGTGACCTGCGATACGGACAGGACTACTGATGAAGTACTCGAAGCCTGTACTCTGCTGGCCAGATATCACAGGCTCCGCGGAGAGATACCGCAGATGTTCGACAATGTCGTCAAGGTCATAGCACAGGAGACCAATTCGGAGATCTGCGATGAACTCGGCGCCTATTACATGGAGCTGGGTGATCATGATAACGCAGCTATCTGGTACTATAATGCATGGCATGAAGTGACACCGTCGCTGAGCATACATGCAGGAAAAGATATACCGCTTAACGGCCTGTCGGAGGTTTACAGAGCGCTCGGTAATGACGAACTGGCAGATGAGTATGCCCGTATGGCCAAGGAGGAAGATGATGTCCTGGGATGAAAACATACACAGAGTTGTGCCCTACGTACCCGGTGAACAGCCGGTGGGTGAAGGCATAATCAAACTGAATACAAACGAGAATCCGTATCCTCCCGCACCCGGGGTTGAAAAGGCTCTTCGTGAAGTCGCTGATGAATATGCGCTCATGCGTAAGTATCCCGATCCCGATGCCGCAATGCTGATCGATGCTCTGTCGAAATTCTACGGAGTTCCTGACGAAAGCATCTTTGTCGGAGTGGGAAGTGATGATGTGCTTGCCATGTCATTTCTGACTTTCTTTGATTCGGATAAGCCGTTACTTTTTCCCGATATAACATACTCATTCTACGAAGTATGGGCCGATCTGTTCCGCATACCGCATAAGCAGATACCGCTCAGGGATGATTTTACCATCGATCCCGAAGCTTATATGCAGTTCAACGGAGGTATCGTGATCGCGAATCCCAACGCTCCGACTTCCCTGTATCTGGATGTGAACTCCATCGAGAAGATCATAGCCGCCAATCAGGACAGCGTGGTCATCATCGATGAAGCATATATAGACTTCGGAGGAACATCGGCGCTTCCTCTGATCCGTAAGTATGATAACCTGCTCGTTGTCCAGACATTCTCCAAATCAAGGTCCATGGCCGGGGCACGTGTGGGAGTCGCATTCGGTTCTCCGAAGCTCATTTCATACCTGAAGGATGTCAAGTTCTCCATCAATTCATATACGATGAGTCAGGATGTCATAAGGATCGGAGCAGCGGCAGCTTCGCTGTCTGATAAGAACTATTTCGAAGACGTGGTTCAGAGGATAATCAAGACCAGAGAAGAGGCTGCGATAAGACTTCGCGGGCTTGGATTCAAGGTTCTTGATTCCTCGACGAATTTCCTTTTTGTTACACATCCCGGTCATGATGCAGCCGATATATATCTGGCGCTCAAGGACAGGAATATATATGTAAGATACTTTAACAAACCGAGGATTAATGATCATCTGCGCATTACCATAGGGACGCCTGAGGAGATGGAGAGTCTCTATGCTGCATTGACAGAGATAACCGGTGCATAAGGAGGATATTGATGAGTGCACTTGTCGACCACATAGTTCAGGCTTTTTCCACAAATACGTTTACACAGTACATTGCCTGCTTTATCGTTTCAATGATCCCGCTCATTGAGCTCAGGGGAGCCATTCCCGTGGCTTACGTATTTGAGGGGCTTAATCCCGACGGGTTCAATCTGCTTGTCGGATATATCGTGATCGCAATAGGTAATATGATCCCCGTTCCCATCATTTTCTTTTTTGCAAGAAAGGTGCTGGAGTGGGGTGCCGATAAACCGGTTATCGGCGGATTCTTCAGGTTCTGTCTGGAGAAGGGACATAAGGGCGGAGAGAAACTGCAGTCCAAGGCGGGCCGCGGTCTGTTCGTTGCACTGATGCTGTTCGTCGGTATACCGCTGCCCGGTACCGGAGCATGGACGGGAACACTTGCAGCATCCATTCTGGACATGAAGTTCAAGGACAGTATCATCGCAGTTATCTGCGGTGTGGCTCTGGCAGGTGTGATCGTCGGTGTCATATGCACGCTCGGTTTCGGTGCATGGATCGGTATAGCCGGATGATGATCGGATCATCAGGGTGTGAGTGATGAACAGTTACACTGATTTTGCATATGTCTATGATCTGTTCATGGATAACGTTCCGTATGTCGGGTGGGCTGACAGGGTCTGCTCACTTCTGACTGAGTATGATGAGCTCGAGGTACCGGAGGGTGATGAGGCTCTGGCTTCCGAAGCAGGACTCCTCCTTGATCTGGGTTGCGGTACCGGTGTTTTCACAAGACTGATGTCCGACCGCGGATATGACTGCATCGGCGTGGATTCCTCGGAGCAGATGCTTGAGGTGGCCATGCAGAAGGAAGCCGGACGTGAAGGTGATGACGGCCGCATCCTCTATCTGCTGCAGGATATGCGCGAGCTGGAACTGTACTCTACGGTCGGTGCCGTTGTGAGCATATGCGACTGTATCAATTATCTCCTTTCGCCGGATGATGTTCTTAAGACTTTTGAGTCTGTCAATAATTATCTCTATCCACGCGGATTATTCATTTTTGATTTCAACACCGTGCATTACTACAGAGATGTGCTCGGTGATGATGTCATAGCCGAGAACCGTCCCGAAGGGAGCTTCATCTGGGAGAACTATTATGATGAGGAAACGGGGATCAATGAATGTGATCTGACCATATATGCCGCATCGGACATGGAAACGGGGGATGGACATGAGAATGCTCCCTTGACATATGTGCGTTCCGAAGAGACGCATGAGCAGAGAGGATATGATGCGGATGAGATAACAGACCTGCTCATAAGGGCAGGCATGAAGATAGTGCGGGTATTCGATTCGGATACGGACGGGGAAGTGACGGATGTTACGTCCCGTGTCTGCATAGTCGCACGTGAATCGGGAAAATGAGGAACTGATAATGGATACACTGGTAAGAGCCATAGCGGATAATGCACAGATAAGAGCCTTTGCGGTAAGGACTACCGACATGACGGAAACCGCCAGACGTGCACACGACACGTCTCCGGTGGTTACGGCTGCTCTGGGACGACTTATGAGCGGTGCTGCCATGATGGGTTCCATGCTCGGTGAAGAGGATGAACTCCTGACACTGCAGGTGGACGGAGACGGACCTGTAGGAGGCATAACCGTTACCGCTGACGGACAAGGGTCTGTAAAAGGATATGCCAGGAATCCTCAGGCCATGTGTCCCGCAAGCGCCGCAGGAAAGCTTGATGTCGGACGTATCGTTGGCAGAGGTTATCTGACGGTCATCAAGGATATGGGCATGGAGGAAACTTATAACTCCAGGATAGAACTGGTGACCGGAGAGATAGGTGACGATCTGGCACAGTACTTTGTATCATCAGAGCAGATCCCGTCCGGAGTCGGTCTGGGAGTATTGATGAATAAGGATAATACCGTCAGATGTGCGGGAGGCTTCATCATACAGCTCATGCCGTTTGCATCCGATGAATGCATATCAAGGCTGGAAGCATCCTTAAGTGAGATCAGGTCTGTCACGGAACTTCTGGATATGGGACTTTCTCCCGAGGATATGCTCAGACGTATACTGAAGGATGTGGATGTGGAGATCACGGACCGCCGTGAAGTCGCATTCAGATGCAACTGCACCAGAGACCGTGTTGAACGTGTACTCCTTAGTATGGGCGCATCACAGCTTGAAGAACTGGCATCCGAGGGCGAGGATGTGGAGCTTAACTGTCAGTTCTGCAATACTCATTATGTATTCAGTCCGCAGGAGATAAGAGAGCTCCTGCATGTTGAGAAAACGCGCTCCGTGTGATACACTTTATTCACGGTTTAAATACGGGATCGATAGGACCCCGGGGTTTATAGGAGGTTTCTATAATGGGATTTTCAGAAATGTTCAGCAAAGTAACAGATACAGTATTCAATACCGGAAGACAGGTCGGCGAGGCTATGTCCGATAAGGCCAAGGAAGCCAGAGATTACGCCAAGGACGCTGTAGAGGTAGCTAATCTCAAGAATCAGATATCATCCAATAAGACTACTCTTAAGGATAATTATGCTGCTCTCGGAGAGTTCTACTACAATAAATATAAGGATGATCCTTCGGCAGAAGTGGTTGAGAATGTCAGAGCCATTGCGGATCTCGAGCAGGCCATCAAGGATCTTGAGGATAAGGTTAACGAGATAAAGGACGCTCAGGCCGAAGCCAAGGCTGCAAAGGAAGCTGCCAAGGAAGCAGCAAGAGAGGAAGCTGCAAGGGCGGCTGAAGAGGCTGCCAAGGCTGCCGAAGAAGCTGCTGAGACCGTGGGAGAAGCCGTTGATGATGAGCTCGCCAAAGTTAAAGAGGCAGCAGAGGACATAAAGGATAAGATCGACGAATGATCTGACGGATATAAAGAATTAAGGCTGCGGATGATCCGCAGCCTTTTTTTGCGTCCGCCTAAACGCATGATGCGTCCTGCTTCGGCAGAAAGCCGGAATGCAGAGAATGCATCTCCCGATTGGAATTACATGTTAACGCATCCGACCGGGGCGCATGTCTATTATCAATAGCACGCATTCTTGCCATGATTATTATTGTGGTGTATCATTCAATGGATTGTGCAAATATATAAACGGACAGGTGATGAATTATTATGGAGCAGACCAGAGAAGATGTAAGAAATGTAGCGATCATAGCCCATGTTGACCATGGTAAGACGACGTTGGTCGACGAGCTTCTCAAGCAGAGCGGTGTTTTCCGTGAAAACCAGGAAGTGGCGGAGAGAGTCATGGATTCAAACGCCATCGAGAGGGAGCGCGGTATAACCATTTTGTCCAAGAATACCGCGGTTATGTATAAGGGCACCAAGATCAACATCATCGACACCCCCGGACATGCGGATTTCGGCGGTGAGGTTGAGCGTGTTCTCAAGATGGTGAACGGAGTCATCCTGGTCGTGGATGCTTTTGAAGGTCCCATGCCTCAGACCAAATTCGTTCTGAAGAAGGCGCTGGAACTGGATCTGTCGGTCATAGTCTGCATCAATAAGATAGACAGGCCCGAAGCCAGACCCGAGCAGGTCGAGGAAGAAGTGCTGGAACTGTTTATGGATCTGGATGCGAACGATAAGCAGCTGGATTCCCCTTTTGTCTATGCATCTGCCAAGAACGGGTCGGCTACGGTTAATCTGACTGTTAAGAATAAGAACATGGAACCGCTGTTCCAGACGATCATAGATCATATACCCGCACCGACCGGAGATCCCGATGCACCCACTCAGGTGCTGATCAGTACGATAGATTATAACGAGTATGTCGGCAGGATAGGCGTGGGAAAGGTTGATAACGGATCTGTCAGGGTCAACCAGGAAGTGGTCATAGTCAACCATCATGATCCCGATACCGTTAAGAAGGTGAAGATAAGCAAACTATATGAGTTTGACGGTCTGAACAAGATCGAGGTCAAAGAGGCCGGTATAGGATCGATAGTGGCAATCTCCGGCATAAGCGATATCAGTATAGGAGATACCCTGTGCTCGCCCGAAGATCCCCGTCCG
>Ga0129306_1003865_pt1 | contig 10506 bp, 9 predicted proteins | sample P827metagenome_FD_94438 | JGI IMG/M metagenome (GOLD analysis project Ga0129306, IMG submission 94438) | Capybara group fecal microbial communities from Wisconsin, USA - P827 metagenome | ecosystem: Host-associated > Mammals > Digestive system > Large intestine > Fecal | place: USA: Wisconsin...
GGAGCTTTGAAAAAATCGGCCCCTCGGTCATGTTTATTTGATTTGAACGGGTCATTAAAAGATATCCAGCATGTCCTTAAAAAAATGATTTTCGATTTTTGCCTTGTTCAGAAACTCGCCTACAGAATCATATTTCTGTTTGTCTGCAATATCACCAAAAACAATCCATTTGCGGCCATCAGGGTTTTTGTCATAAGTAATGGTATAAGTTTTGCCCTTATAAACGAAATCGTGAATAGTCTCTGTTTCAACAAGAAATAAAAAATCATCCTTAGTCATTGCGTGTATTTTATTGAATATGATGATGTAAAGCAAGTTATATGACAATTCTAGAATTATTATATTTCTGAATATATTTATAATGTTTTATGCGGTTTTATATGTTATAATTACTTTATGACAAAAATAAATGAAGTATCCAATAAAATCAAATCAGAAGTATGTCAGGTTTTCAAAGGTAAAACCGAAGTTGTAGATATGGTTCTTGCCTGCCTTTTTGCAGGTGGTCACGTTCTTTTGGAAGATGTCCCAGGTACCGGTAAAACAGTTCTCGCAAAATCCGTTGCTAAGGCTTCGGGTCTTGAGTTCAACCGTATTCAGTGTACTCCAGACCTTATGCCTTCGGATGTTACCGGAAGTTCTGTATGGCTTCCTGATGCTCAGAAGTTTGAGTTCCGCGCAGGTCCTGTTATGGCAAGCATTGTTCTTGTAGATGAATTAAACCGTGCAACTCCACGTACTCAGTCTGCTCTTCTTGAATGTATGGCAGAAGGCCAGGTCAGCGTAGATGGTACCCGTCATGAATTGAACAAGCCTTTCTTTGTTCTTGCTACAGAAAATCCGGTTGAATCTGAAGGAACTTTCCCATTGCCGGAAGCTCAGAAAGACCGTTTTATGATGACTCTTTCAATGGGGTATCCTACTGAGGAAGAAGAAGCAGAAATCATTACTGCTCAGCGCTCTCTTATCCATCCGGTAGAAAATGTAAAAGCTGTAGTCAGCAAAGAAGATATTCTTGAAGCAATGAAGGAAGCTGTAGAAGTTCATGTTGATGAAGCGGTTCTTACATATCTGATTGCTTTATCAAAAGCTTCTCGTAATGATGTAAGACTTTCTGCAGGTATTTCTCCTCGTGGTTCGATTGCTTTGTACAAGGCTTGCCAGGCTTATGCGGCAGTCCAGGGACGCAGCTTTGTTACTCCAGAAGATGTAAAATTGCTTGCTCTTCCTGTTTTCAGAAAACGAATTATTCTTACAAGTGATTCACTTTTAAAAGGTTATAAGGCAGATACAATCATTAATGATTTGATTGAACAAGTTCCTCTTCCGGCTTTCAGGGCACACGTATAATTTGCGGGGCTAGACTCTAATGGTAAAAGTTTCGCCTCTGGTTTATGTTACAGCTGGATTATGTCTCGTATTTTTTCTGGTAAGTCCTTTTAAGCTTTTGCAATTTATATGCCTTGGTATACTTTTTGTATTTTTGATTTCATTTTTATATTCGCTGATTTTAAAGCGTGGTATCAAAATCGAAAGGAATACCGAAAAATTAAAGCTGGCTTGTAAGGAACATTCTGAAATCTCATTTACAATCAAAAATTATTCTGGTCTTACGGCTTTTGTCTGTTATTTTTTTGATGAAATACCCTATTTTCAGATTTTTGATGATGGAAACAGAGGTCTCACAATGCTCCGCCCAAAGGAGATCAAAAAGATTTCTTACGAAGTAACCTCGAGAGACAGAGGCCTTTTTCACGCAGGGCCGGTACGTATTCGAACAAGTGATCCGCTTGGACTTTTTTTGATTGATTTTGAAGTACCTGCTCCTCTTGAAATTACTGTTCGTCCTGCAAGAATTAAGCTGATTACAGAAGTTATGCCGGGCATTCCACAGGGAAACATTAAAATTAAAAATCCCTGCTTCGAAGATATTACAATGCGCCGTTCAATCCGCGAATATATTAATGGTGATGAATTAAAGCGCATTAACTGGCGTGCAAGTGCAAAATTCGGCGAGCTTTTTACAAATCAATATGAAGATTCTTATGATGCTCCATTTTTCATATATTTGAATCTTGCAGAGGAAGATTATGATCTTCATACCAGAACTTATCATATAGAAAAAGCAATTGAGATTGCGGCTTGTATTGTAGAAAAATCCCGTGTTTTACGCCAGAGATGCGGATTTGCCGCTTACGGTACGGATTTTCCTTATTTACCGCCACATCAGAATCAGCAGGATAGTATTTTGGATCTGCTTTCTGTAATAAAAAGCCTACCAGGTAAGGTAAATTATGATCCTGTAAAGAAATTCAGACAGCAGCTTCCGCATGGTACACTCTTTTTTGTAGTCGGCCCACAAGAGGTTGATACCTACTATGCAAAAGTCGAAGCAAATAAAGAAGATATCAATACAAAAAATGTTGGAATTATGAGGAAATATGTCGGGAACATTTAACAGAATTTTTGAAAGACTTTTGGTATTCACGGTTTCCACTTCTCTAATGCTTGTGGCAATGGGGATTTTTTCTTCTGCCTTGAATAATTATGATGTTGATAAAGTTTTTATAGACTGGTTTGTTTATCTGGCAATCGGAATTTCAGGATTAATCTATTCTCTAGTTCTTCAGATTTTTGCACTGGAAAAAATTAAATCTGCAATGCATATAGTCTTTATCTTTTTCTACATTGTGATTGTCCTTGTGATTGCAGCTTTGTTTGGTGAAGGCTATGCTCCTTATGTTTTGATTCCAGCCTTATTTATTCAATATTTTATTTCTGTTGGAATAAATGATATGTTTATTCTGCATGATAAGTTCCTGTTTGAGTGTGAAACTTTTGAAGGTAAAGATCTTGAAACTTATCTTTTTCATAATAATCTTTCTGCAATTGATTTAACAGAAAAGACTAAAACTCAGGAAGTTGTTCTTTTTGGAGTTTCTGTTGCAATGTTTATGATTCTTGTTTTTGGAAAGCTTGCAGAAGGATATTTTAATCCGCTGATTAATATTCTGGTTGTTGTATTTTATTTAAGTATTCTGCTCTGCTATTTTACTCTTGGTCTTTTTAGAAATGATGTTTTTTATGCTTTCTTAGGATATAAGGATTATCTTGCAGAACCAAAAAGACTTTTACGTACTGTTATCTTAATTTTTTTGATTTCAATGGGACTAGGCTTATTGATTTCTTCTAACAAAGCTCTCATCAAAATCAATTATTATTTAAAAGATTATACTGAACAACTGGAAGACAAACCGCCTGTTTATAAAGATAATTTTGAATTTACTCCTCTTCCGGAAATAGACCTGGAAGAAGCCTTCGGCAAAGATTCAAGACCAAGCTGGATTGTTGAATTTATTTTTCAGCTTTTAAAATATGGTGCAATTGTTTTTATTTGTGGTTCTGTAATTTACTTTTTATTCAAGCCATTTTTTACAAAGCACTTTAGAGTTTACTGGTCAGAAGGAAGATTAATAAAATTCCTGCATAATCTCTGGGAAGATATAAAACTATTTTTCCATTTTATGTTTTCAAAGGAGCCCAAAAATAGCCCATATTCAACTGTTCAAAGTAAAAAGTTTCGTGACTCAATGATGGACTTTTTAAAAAAAGCTAAACGCAGTAAAGAAAAAGAAGCCGAAATTGACCGTCTCACAAAACATTTTATGAAGCTCATTGACTGGGGCGAAGCTAACAAAATAAAATATCGTCCAAATCTTGCTCCTGCAGAATATACAGCTCTTATCAAAGAAAAGTTTGAGACAGATGAAAATAAAGCTGCCGCAAATAATGCAGGACAGCTTTTTGAAAAGGCACTTTACGACAAAAACGTTCTTACTTCGCAGGAAGAAACTTTGTTTGTGGAAAGTATAAATAAATTAATCTCAGTTGATTACACCTTAAACTGATCAATCTGTGTACCAATCTGATTGATTGAGCTCTGCATCTTACCTGCAATTTCCATGAGTGAAGCACCGGTCTCGTTGATTTTTGTTGCACCAACTGACATTTCTTCCATACTGCTCTTCATTACTGCAGTTGCATTCTGGAGATTGCGTACTTCATCGAGAATCTGCTTATTACCAATTGCCATTTCTTCAGATGCAGTTTTAACCTGAATTGTACTATCGTTCATAGACTGCAGTGATGAGGTAATCTGCTTTGAACCGATAGTCTGTTCTTCCATGGCAATTTTAATCTGGCGGACAAGCTGGTCTGTTTCACGGATTTTTTCTGCAACAGTTGTAAATGCTCTGCTTGATTCGTGCGATGCATCAACAACGGCAGTAATTGTATCCTGAATACTGGAAAGCTGAGTTCCAATTGTCTTTGACTGGTCTGTAGAAGTTTCAGAAAGCTTACGGATTTCATCGGCAACAACGGCAAATCCCTTACCTGCATCACCTGCATGGGCCGCTTCAATTGCTGCATTCATAGCAAGGAGATTAGTCTGCTCGGCAATAGCTGCAATTGCGGCATTAGCTTCCTGAAGCATTTGAGACTGCTGTTCAATCTGCTGGATTTTATCTTCAACGTGATTCTGCTTTTCTGCACCGCTGTTTGCATTATCAGAAAGAGAATCAAAAGATTCTGCCATCTTATCAACAGAGTTATTTACTGATGCAATATTACCAATCATCTCTTCTACAGCGGCCGAAGCTTCTGCAACACCTTCAGACTGGTTTTCAATCATCTTTTCAAGGGATTCAATGTTAGAGGCAATTTCATTTACTGCGCCAGCAGTTTGGGCAACACTGTCACCCTGATTACTGATCTGATTATGAACACTTTCGATGTTTGCAATAATCTGCGTAATTGAAGCACTTGTATCCTGCATGCTGACATTCAAATCATCTCCTGCGGCTTCAAGTATTTCCTTAGAGTATTTTACGTCTGAGACAATAGAATGCAGTTTTTCTGTAAATTTATTAAAGCCTTTTACAACGCCGCCAATTTCATTATTTACTTTTACGGCAGAGCCTGTAATACGCTGCGTCAAATCAGCTTTACCAGAAGCAATTTCTTCGATAGAGGCTTTTACAATTACAAGCGGTTTAATCGAATGGAAAATACCAATCCAGATTCCAATTACAAGTGCAAGCCCAAGAAGCACACCTGCAATAATCAAAGTAATTGTAATTTCATTTGCAGTTGCATAAACCTGGCTGTCATCAATAACAAAAGCAAAGCCCCATTTTGAATTTTCAATTGGCTCATAACTTACAAATTTAGAACCGAGTGCTCTTGAACTTACCCATGTCGAACCTGTTTCATTATTTGTGAGAGCTTTTGAAACAGGAGCAAGTAATTCCTTATAGAGCTTATCTTTTTCATCATCATAATCAGGAATAGAAGTTGCAATTACTTCTCCAAGACTATTAAAGAGAATTGCATAACCTGTTTTACCAATCTTAATGCTGCTGATAAATTCATAAAGCTTATCAATTCCAACTACGGCACTGTAAAAACCAACGGTCTTTCCATTTACCTTTGCGGCCTGAGAAACATGAATGATTGTTGTTCCTGTAGATTTAGAAGTTACCGGGTCATCAATATTTGTGTTATCGCCATTCTTCATAATTGCTATAAAGTAATCGCGGTCAACTACATTGGTAACCTTATTCTGGTCATTGTAAAAATCACCCTTAGGATCTATATATCCGATTCGGTCAAAATCAGGTGTGCGTGAAGGTGCATGTGCAATAAGCCATTTCTGAATTTCAACAGGATCTGCTGTCTGTGTAATATCGGCCTCTGTATACATTCTCATCTGTTTAATGTATTCACTCAAACGGATGGAAACTACATCAGAATAGGCTTCTGTAATTTTACGACAGTCTTCCTCATAAGAGTTTGCTACAGATTTTTTTGTTCTTTCCTTTACAACTACAACTTGAAGAAAGGTTAAAACAAAAACAATAACTACAACAATTGCGACAATGTAATAAACAAGTTTTCCCTGTCTTTTATTTTCATCTCTCATATTTCTATTATTATACTAGTAGATTTCAAATAAGTAAAAACTTTTTTTCCAGGCAATATTTTGTAAGAAAAAACATCTTGGTGTAAATGCTTTTTCTCATTAAAATAAATCTTGTTATCTGGAGTATGTAATCGATGCGCATTGTTTTTTACAGCACAAATTCTAATGTTTTTGATGATAAAACTTTTTTAATTGATGTAATGCCTTCCAATAAGTCTGTGTTTGAGGAATTTTGTGCTGCCCATTCTGATGATGAATTTTTCTGCGTGACTCAAAAACCCGGAATGTTTTTACCTGAGTTTGAGGGTAAGTGTTCAAATGTTCATTATCAGGCGCAGGAAACTGATACTGATTCTTTTGCTGATTTTATTTTATCTCTTAAACCAGAGCTTGCAATTGCAATGACATTTTGGATTTCTCCTTATGACTGGCTTCCAATCAGTGATTCTCTTGTTGCGGAAAAACTTGAAGCTGCAGGTGTACGGACTGTTTGCCATTCTGTTGAGTGCGGCATAAATTGTTTTGATAAGTGGCATACTCATAATGAACTGACTCGGCTTGGATTTAAGGTGTCGCCTGCTGTTTTCTGTGATCATGATTTGTATTTTTGCGCAGGAAGTAATCGTGAAGTTTTGAGAAATGTTTATAAGGAAAGTGTTTTTGCACAGATAAAAAAGCTGAAGCTGCCGCTGATTATTAAGGATACAACAGGGCTTAGTTCTTACGGAATGACGGTTGCTCATACATACGGCGAAGTTGCCGGATATCTTAATTCAAAACGCAATAATTCAAACCGCCTGATTGAAGAGTTTATAACTGGCCGGCAGTTTGGACTTGAGATTTACGGAGTACCAGGCAGTTACACCGTTCTTCCTCCTTTTGAGTTTAGTGTAAATCAATATGGAATTACCAGTCCGAAACAAAGTGTAAAATTTGGACCTTGCGAATTGCCTGCTGTGCTTCGTGATATGATGCTTAAGCTTTCTGAAGAACTAGGCCTTTGTGGCGTGGCTCAGGTTGATTTGATATTGGATGAAAATGGAGATTGGCACATAATTGAAGTGAATCCACGACTAAGCGGAATGAGTTTTACTTATGCTTGTGCGTGCGGACTTTCAGTTTTCGAAATGGTATACAGGGCTTGTGTTGAAAAGAAAACTCTGCCCCAGCCTGCTCCTTTTGTGATGAGTCTGAAACTACCATTGATGACAGAAAATGAGAGGTCGGCTATTCAGGAATTGGATGGTGTCAGCCTGTTAAATCAGACTAACGACCTTGCCGCAAAGCAGGAACGTGAAAAAGGTTTTTGTGAGTGTATTATTTGCAGTTCTGAAAAATCAGTTTTGCAGGATGCAATTTTAAGATTTGAAAAATTATTCCCTGGAGATGCAATTATTCTTCAGGCAAAGAAGATGATTGAACAATAACGTCATTCCGAACTTGTTTCGGAATCTATAAATAAAGACCCTGAATCAAGTTCAGGGTGACAGTAAAAAAGGAGAGGTTTATGAGTCAAAAAGTAGACGCTTATTTATTTGGGCAGATTTTGGGTACACATTCGTTTTTGCTTAAAGGCGGATTTTTGCAGCCAGATGAGTACTCAGAAATTCAGGAGCAGTATTTCCTCCCTGGCGGAGAAACTGGTACTGCCGCAACTGTACTGGATTCTCTTGGTATGAGAGTTCGCATGGATGGAACCTGGATTGGAACTGAAGTTGCTCCAATGCTCAAGGATTTTTATAAAGATAAGAAAGTTGATTTGTCGTCTCTTACCTTTACAGATGATTCTGGAGTTATGGATTACGTTGTAATTTCGGGGCTTGTGCGCTCTCCTATGGGATGTTTCCAGTCACTCTTTTCTTCGGGCAAACGATTCTGGAATATTCCAAAAGAAGAAGATATTGCCGTATGTAAGGCTGCAGCTATAGATCCTTTTTTTGGAGAAGATTCTCTTAAGGTTGCAGAAATCTGTAAGAAGCTTAATATTCCTTATGTAACAATAGATTGTCCGCATGACTCTCCTCTGCATAAAATGGCTGCTGTAAATGTTGTTTCAAAGGAATGTACCGGTCAGCATTATAAAGGAATGTCTGCAGATGAAATCATGAAATTAATGCAGGCTGAAACTGAAGGTCTTACAATCATAACTCAGGGGGGCGGCGAAATGCTTTATGGGCGCAAGGGCCAAGCAATCAAAAGAATGAAGCCTTTCCCGGTTGAAGTAAAAAGTACACTTGGCGCTGGAGATACATTTAAGGCTGGCTGTGTATATGGCTTGATTATGAAAATGAAAGATGATGAACTTGTACGCTTTGCGAGTGCATCTTCTGGAATTGCAATCTCCCGCTTCCCTCTTCCTTTGAATCCACCAAAATGGCATGAGGTTGAACTGTTGTTGCAGTCATCAGTTGAAGGAGCTGAAAATCTGGATTATTCAGATGTGATTGGTCGTGTCGTAAGTGGAAAAATAGACCGCCCTCTGAATACCAGACATCCGCGTCATCCTGATATGATTTATCCTATCAATTATGGTTATGTAGATGGAGTTATTGCAGGTGACGGCGCTGAGCAGGATATCTATCTTTTTGATTGTGACCAGCCTGTAGATACATATACCGGAAAAGTAATTGCAGTTTATCACCGCACAAATGATGTTGAGGACAAATGGATTGTAGTACCAGAAAAGTCTAAGTATGCTGCTAATCCATCTGCCCTCAGTGATGAAGAAATTCTCAAAAAAATTGAATTTCAGGAAAAGTATTTTGCCGGAAGGCTTTACCGCTAGAACCGTCTAACGTATTGCCTTTCTGTCCACTTCAAAAAGCCCATGCCGGTTACAGTATGCGTAAAGCTTGCGTACCCGGCTGATTTTAAAGCGGGCTTGAGCATCTGCTTCCGGGTAAAGTTTTACCAGCTGCACTCCCTGATCAGAAATTGCCGCAATAAAAGAAATATAATGTTCCTTTGTCATAGGATGATTTAAGGTAACATAATATTCATCTTCAATAGTTTCGATATTCAGAGAGTGCTCTTCATCCGGAACTTCAGATTCCAGCGGTGGTAATGTAATTCCACAACAGCTGATTACAGCCTCTCCAGTTGTTTGAATAACGTTTCCGCAGACAGGGCAAACATAAAACTTTCCCTTTACCATATTGCAGGATTTATTCAGGTTAGTTATATCTTCGCCAGAAAGAAGTTCAATTACTGAAACATCAAGAGCTTTTCCAAGTGATTCAAGCAATCCTATATCCGGAAAGCCCTTACCCGTTTCCCATTTACTTACGGCCTTGCTGGTTACAAAAATCTTCTGTGCAAGTTCTTCTTGAGTCATTTTCTTGTTTTCTCGGAGCCTTTTAATTACAGCTCCAGTAACATAGTTGTCCATTCTAGTCTCCTTTGTCCCCTTATTGCCGGCCAACGGGTCAATTTGTAATTTCAGATTATCATACCAAAGAAACGGAAACAACCTACGCTTCGTGGAACAAAAAAAATAAATTTAAAACTTGAATTGGCAAAATAAGAGGAGTAAAATATAAGAGTATAATAAAAAGTAATAATTCGAGGATTAAGCATGAAATCAATTGTAATCTACAATAGTCAGACTGGATTTACTAAAAAATATGCAGAATGGATTTCAGAAGCAACCGGTTGCGAAGCTGTAGAGTTCAAAAATGCTTCAAAAATGAATCTTTTTGAATATGATGCCATTGTATTTGGTAGCTGGTGTAAAGCTGGTCATATTCAGAATGTAAAATGGTTTAAGAAGATAATGCCTGAACTTGCGGAAGCCGGAAAAAAACTCTTTGTATATTATGTTGGTGCAAGTCCTGCCGAAAGCCCTGAAGTTTCAGTTACTAAAGATATTAATTTTACAAAAGCACAACAAGAAATAGTAAAAGTATTATATTGTCCGGGCGGAATCAATTATGACAATATGGGATTTGGCTCAAAGCTTGCAATGAAAATGCTTATTCAGGGAATGAAAGCTAAAAAGAATCCTACTGAGGATGAGCTTCGTATTATAAGAACTCTTTCTCAGAATTACGATATTACTGACAAAAAGTATGTAGAAGAGATTATTGCTGAAATAAAATAAACAAACTTATTGACGCGTTTTCTTTTTTTCTGTATGTTCAAAACATGATGTTCAATTTCGTGACTCCAGATACACGTTCTCTTACAACAACCACCAATAATGATGATGGTAAGAGTTGCGTATGCCCGGGGTACAAAGTGCGATAGATTGAACATATTTTTAATCTGTATAATCGGCCACTTGCCTTGAGGTAAGTGGCCTTTTTTTTATGGGCTCGCGAGCCCGTGAAAATATGGAGCGAAGCGGAATATTTTCATAATAAACCACCCGCTATGCGGGTGTGCGACAAATGCTTATAGCAAAAAAAAACTTTCCTCCAAAGCGATACAATGAGATTGTTCAAGTCTATTGCATTACGTTAAGGAGGAAAGTAAATGGCAAATATAAGAGACTCGCTGAGTCATACAAAATGGTTGTGTAAATA
>Ga0129306_1003873_pt1 | contig 10489 bp, 9 predicted proteins | sample P827metagenome_FD_94438 | JGI IMG/M metagenome (GOLD analysis project Ga0129306, IMG submission 94438) | Capybara group fecal microbial communities from Wisconsin, USA - P827 metagenome | ecosystem: Host-associated > Mammals > Digestive system > Large intestine > Fecal | place: USA: Wisconsin...
TCAAGGGTTACGGCGGTGCTGTTTTAAACGAAAGCAACAGCGTCGACATGCCTTTTTCGATCCGAAAGAAAAGAAACATGGACGGAAAGCGTAAGATTGCCGCAATGATCGCGGGGATCGTAAACGACGGAGACCATGTATTCATAGATCCCAGTACCACGGGTGTTGCCATCGCCTCGGCTCTTAAAGTAAAAAAGAGACTGACGGTGATCACCAACTCCATCGAGGTACTTACCGAGCTTGCGGATGTTTCCGGCTGGGACATCATATCAACCGGCGGTACCATGCGCGAAAACTATCTGGCCCTGGTGGGGGCAAGAGCCACCGACAGTGTCCTTTCCTTTAACGCTGACAAGGCCATTATTTCCTGTAAGGGCCTTGACATGAAAAAGGGACTCACCGACGGAAATGAGCTCTTTTCACAGGTAAAAGCCGCTATGCTCGATTCGTCAAAGACACATATTCTGGCCGTAGACTGCACCAAGTTCGACCAGGTTGCTTTTTCACAGATTTGCGATATTACCCGCATTGATATGGTTGTGACCGACGAAAAGCCGTCGGATGAATGGATAGCATTTTTCAGGGAATCGGGGATTGAGTTGAAATATGCCGAATAAACCTAGGATAATAGCATTCGCAAACAATAAGGGAGGGAGCGGAAAGACCACCGCTGTGGCTAACCTCGCCTATTCTCTTTCCGAAATGGGAAAGAAAGTACTGGCGGTAGATGCCGATATGCAGATGAATCTGACCCTTTCTTTTTTCGATGAAGAAAAAGTCATGGAACTTGCGTCGGGAAAAAATAATATTTATTATGGAATCACCGAGGCAAAGAGCTTAAAAGACTGTATCGTGAAGACCAAGTACAAGGGTCTTGACGTGGTTCCTTCTTCGAGCCTTATGAGTATGATGGAATATAATCTTTATTCCGTCAAAAATCGTGAAAGGTGCCTTAAAGATGCCCTTTCGGAGATCGTTTCAAAGGGAGTTTACGACTATATACTGATCGATTCACCCCCTACCCTCGGAAGCTGGGTACTTAACATACTGGTCGCTTCAGACAGCGTGGTCATGCCGGTGGAGGCAAGCCCCTGGGGACTTTTCGGCGTGGCAAACATGTTTGATTTTCTGGAGAACGCCAAGAAATACAACAAAGATCTCAGTCTTTTGGGAATACTCATTACCAAGGTTAATACGAGAAAGAATTACTACAAGCAAACGGTTTTAAATCTTCAAAATACTCCCGATGTGCGGGTTTTTGACACGATTATTCGCATAGACAGTGAGGTTGAGTGGGCACAGGACAACAGCATGCCCGTAAGAGCGTACAAAAAGACCGCAAGAAGCGGCCTGGAATATATGGAACTGGCAAAGGAGGTAGACAGATTATGTCGGTAGGAGCAGGATCCATTAAAAGAGCAGCAAAGACCATCGCACAGGAAACGAAGACCGAAGTTAAGAAGCCGGCCGTAAAGGAAGAGGCGCCTAAGAAAGCGGAACCCGCAAAGAAGGCAGCACCTGCAAAGAAGGCAGAGACTGCGAAGAAAGCAGCACCTGCCAAGAAGGCAGCGCCTGCGAAAAAGGCAGCGCCCGTAAAAAAGGCAGCACCTGCAAAGAAACCTGCGGCTAAAAAGCCTGTTGCAAAGAAAACCGGCACTCCCGCCGTAACCGGTCAGGTTATCTATACAATAAATGACGAATTGCCCGTTTACCTTCTGTAACGGAGCATCCCGGAGAAAACATGAACAAAGAAAAGTATTATCTTGCCATTGATATCGGAGCTTCCAGCGGAAGACATATTCTCGGAAGCATCAAAGACGGAAAGATTGAAACCGAAGAGGTTTATCGCTTCAAAAACGGCAACATCACAAAGGACGGAGAACTGGTCTGGGATGTTGACGGGCTTTTTGCGGAAATAAAGGCGGGTATGAAGAAATGCGCAGAACTCGGTAAGATCCCCGAAAGCATGGGAATAGATACCTGGGGCGTTGATTTCGTGCTTCTTGACGAGAACGATAAGAGAATCGGCAATGCCGTTGCCTACAGAGACTCAAGAACCGAAGGCATTGAACCCGAAGTATACAAGATCATTTCGGAGGACGCTCTTTACGCAAGAACGGGTATCCAGAGACAGCCATTTAACACCATATACCAGCTTATGGCCTTAAAGGTAAAGAAACCCGATTACTTAAAGCGTGCCCGGGCCCTTTTGATGATCCCCGATTACTTTAATTTCCTTCTTACCGGGATCAAGGCTCAGGAATATACCAACGCCACCACCGGCCAGCTTGTAAGCCCCAAAACCTTTGACTGGGATTACGAGCTTATCGAAATGCTCGGCTACCCGAAGGAAATATTCCAAAAGATGCAAAAGCCCGGTACCTTCCTCGGAAATCTTTCAAAAGAGGTAAAAGAAGAGGTGGGCTTTGACGTAAGAGTGGTCTTGCCTGCCACCCACGATACGGGTTCAGCCGTAATGGCCGTTCCCACCAACGCGGACAATACCCTCTATATAAGCTCCGGAACCTGGTCCTTAATGGGTACGGAACTTAAGGCCGCAAACTGCTCACCCGCCTCCAAAAAGCAAAACTTCACCAACGAGGGGGGCTTTGACAGGAGATTCAGATATTTAAAGAACATCATGGGCCTTTGGATGATCCAGTCGGTACGTAACGAACTTGCTCCCGAATTATCCTTCGGTGAGATTTGCGACGAAGCATCGAAAAAGACCATAGATTCAACGGTTGATGCCAACGATTCACGGTTTCTTGCTCCCGCGAGCATGGCGGAAGAAGTTAAGAATGCCTGCAAAGAATCGGGTCAGCCCGTTCCCGAGGGTATCTTTGAACTTGCAAGGGTTATTTACCGTTCCCTTGCGGTATGTTATAAAAACACGGTGGAAGAACTCGAGGAGATCTCGGGACAAAAGTACAATACCATCAACGTGGTGGGCGGCGGTGCCAATGCGGATTACCTTAACCGTCTCACCGCACTCATGACGGGAAGAAAAGTATTTGCGGGTCCTACGGAAGCAACCGCCATCGGAAACCTTCTGGCCCAGATGCTTGAAGCCGGCGAAGTTAAGAGCTTACAGGATGCGAGAACGCTTGTTTTCGACTCCTTTGAAGTAAAAGAATATTAGGAGGACACAATGACAAATTACGAAGCTGCCAAAGAAAGATATGCCAAATACGGAGTAAATACCGAGGAAGCGATCGAAAAACTCAAAAATATCCCCGTTTCCCTTCATTGCTGGCAGGGAGACGATGTTATCGGTTTTGACCATGACGGCCCCCTCACCGGAGGAATCCAGACCACAGGTAACTATCCCGGAAAAGCAACAACTCCCGAGGAACTCATGCAGGACATCGAAGAGGTGATCAAACTCACCCCCGGAAAGAAGAAATTAAATCTCCATGCCTGCTATGCGATCTTTGAAAAGGGAGAATTTGCGGACAGAGACAAGATCGAGCCCAAGCATTTTGCAAAGTGGGTCGCTTTTGCCAAGAAGCACAACATGGGTATCGACTTTAATCCCACCTTCTTTTCGCATGCAAAGGTTAAAGACGGACTTACTCTTTCAAGCCCCGATGCGGAAACCAGAAGATTCTGGATTGAGCACGGCAAGGCATGCATCCGCATTTCCGAATATTTTGCCAAAGAAACCGGTATTCCCTGTGTAATGAACATCTGGACCGGCGACGGATTCAAGGATATTCCCGCAGACCGTATGGCTCCCAGAATGCGTTACAAGGAATCCATCGAAGAGATCCTTAAGCAGCCCTTTGACAAGAATCTGGTTAAGATCACGGTGGAATCCAAGGTATTCGGTATCGGTGTCGAATCTTATACAACGGGAAGCGCAGAATTTACCTTAAGTTTTGCCGCAGGTCACGACGGAGTGCTTCCTCTTATGGACAACGGCCACTATCATCCCACGGAAGTGGTTTCCGATAAGATCCCCGCACTGCTTTGCTTTTTCCCCGAGATCGCACTTCACATCAGCCGCCCCGTAAGATGGGACTCGGACCATGTAGTTCTTTTTGACGACGAGACAAAGGAAATGGCCAAGGAGATCGTTCGCAACAACGCTCTTGACAGAGTGTTTATGGCCCTTGACTATTTCGATGCGAGCATCAACCGTATCGGCGCATGGAGCGTAGGCTTCAGAAGCTGGCAGAAGGCCCTTCTCAATGCAATGCTCCTTCCCAACGAAACCTTGAAGAAACTTCAGGATGAAGCCCGCATGTCCGAACTCATGGTCTGGCAGGAAGAAATGAAGACCCTTCCCTTCGGAGATGTCTGGGAAGAGTACTGCAGACGCTGCGGAGTGGTTTCGGGTCCCGAATGGTTCGACGAAGTCAAGCAGTATGAAAAGGACGTTCTTTCTAAGAGATAAGAGTCCGATAAAGGGAAAGAATTATTGAATCATTTATCGCATGTCTGTTATAATGATACAGGCATGCGATTTTTCTTTGTACGGTGAAACGCGTGTGACATACAGGTGTGAGATCCTGATTGATTTCGGAGATGGAATATGAAATTCAAAGGCCTTAAGAGAAAAGAATATGCCCTTAAGTGGGACGAAGCCTTTCCTGTGGGAAACGGCACCCTTGGGGGACTTGTTTTCGGCAATCCCACAGAGGAACAGATTGTCACAAACCACGAAGAATTATACCTTCCTTTGCCCGAAAACACCGATTCCCGGCCCTATAACGGCGCCGGATATTTAGAGGGCATGAGAAAGCTTTTACACGAAGGAAAGTATAAAGAAGCAAGCGAATATTACCTCAAGGGTCTTTCCGAGGACGGCTGCCCTTACGATACCATTGTCTGGACAAACCCCTTTGAAACCGCTTCGGTGATACACCTCGATCTTTCGGAAAAAGATTTTGAGGATTATTCATCCCTTCTTGATTTTAAAACAGGGGAATCTCTTGTTTCCTTCAAACAGAAGGGCGAAAGAATCGACAGACGCTGCTTTGTATCAAGGAGCCGTAATATCCTTGCTCTTGAAATGCGAAAAGACGGTATGCCCTTCGAAGCTGATGTGTATCTTTCATCCGTAGAAGGTATCGAGCATATTTCAAAGATCGATTTTTATACCGAAGGAGACTGCATTATATGTGAGTCATGCCACAGTGAAGAAAACTCGGGCTTTGTTTCCGCTTTGAGAGTCATCACCGACGGTCAGACCAAAGAAAAAGCCTCGGGATTTGAAGTTTCCAAGGCCAATTATCTCTTGCTTTATTATGCCATCGAACCCTGGAATGAGAGAATGGAAGCGGCAAAGGTCAAGACCCTTCGCATGCTTAACGACATGACGCCCGATTACGACGCTCTCTTTAAAGAGCACGTTGCCATTCACGGCGAACTTTTTAACGAGGTTTCCGTTTCTTTTTCCGATTCCGCGGAAGAATATACCAACGAAGAACTGAAGGCCATGTGCACCCCCGACAGGCTTGCACCCGAGCTTTTGGAACGTATGGCGGATTTCGGAAGATATCTGGAAATATCTTCCTTCGGAAAACTTCCGCCAAACCTTCAGGGAGTCTGGAACGGTTCGATAACTCCTCCCTGGAGTTCGGACTACACTTTGGATGAAAATGTCCAGATGATGATGTGGCAGCTTTTGCCGGGAGGCCTTAATGGCTTTCTTATCACCTATTTTGACTGGCTTGAGAGCCTTATCCCCGATTTTGAAGAAAACGCCATGCATTATTACGGCTGCAGGGGAGTGCTTTCCGCCGCACGTTCTTCAAGCGACGGTTATCACAGGCATTTTTCCCTGGAATGGCCCCTTATTTTCTGGACCGCGGGAGCAGGCTGGCTTTCCCGTGAATACAGGGAATATTATGACTATACGGGAGACGAGAATATCCTTGAAAGGGGCGTTGAATACTGGAAAAAGGTAGTCCTTTTCTATGAGGATTTCATGCAGCTTAACAAAAACGGCAGGTATGAGTTCGCGCCTTCCTACTCTCCCGAAAACACGCCCCTGGGTAACGATTCCCCCACGGTCGTCGATTCCACCATGGATGTGGCGGTGGCAAAGGAAGTTTATTCAAACCTCATTTTTGCCTGCAAAACTCTGGGAATTGAAAAAGAAAACCTTTCTAAATGGGAAAAAGAAAGAGATCTTTTGCCCGATTACGCAATAAACGAAGACGGTGCCCTTAAAGAGTGGCTCCCGAAGGACTTAAAGGATGATTATCACCATCGCCATTCGTCCCACCTTTACCCCGTATTTCCGGGTACGGAGGCTCTTGCCGACGGTAACGAAAAACTTTTTGAAGCCTGCCACAGCGCCGCACGTTTCAGACTCATAGACGGCGTTGATGCCATTTCCGGCTGGGGACTTGCCCACCTTGCAAACATTTCCGCCAGACTCCGCGACGCAGGTCTTTGGTACAGAGCCCTTAACAGACTCGTTCAGGTATTTACCCTGAGTAACCTGTTTACAGGCCATAATCCGGGAAGACTTTTCCAGATGGACGCCAACTTAGGCCTTACCGCGGCGGTGTATGAGATGGTTGCTTTTTCCGACGGAGAGAAGCTTGAACTTTTGCCCGTAAACTGTAAAGAATTATCGAACATCACGGTGAAGGGTTTAAGAGCCAAGGGAAGGATCCTCATAAAGGAATTTGAAAAGAGTTCGGGCCTTATCAACGTAACTCTTGAAAACCGCGGTAAAAACGATATTACCGTAGTGGCTCCCGCAGGTTTTCTTTTTGACAAAAAGCAGGAAAAGGTCACGCTTTTTGCGGGGGAAACCCAAAAACTTTCGGCGTATTCCGTATAAATATTTCGCTTTTAATAAGCCGATTTTGTGATATAATATATCGATACCAAAGGGATGTTTGTGACGATGGAAGATAATTCAGCTCAAATGTCGCCTAAGCGTAAACGTCGGATAAGACGTATCAGAAAGTTTATCTTTATCGGATTTCCGATAATTTTCATATCCGAACTGGCACTTTGCATTTTCCTTATAGCGCGATTGAACGTGTTGCACCGCAATTTAAACCGTGCAAAGGACGAGATCAATGCATATCTTGAAATGCAAAGCGAATGGGATTTTAAGGAAAGCATCAGAGCAGGGGCAGAGGAGAATATCCTTCCCGCGTCCCCGGTGCCCGTTACCGATAATCCCTCGGAAAACAAGGCGGATTCAAAAAAAGAATCCCAACAGGTATTGAATCCTGAGGAAGTGAAGAACCTGACTCTTTCAAACGAAGAGCTCTATGACGGATACAGGAAAGTATATCTTACCTTTGACGACGGTCCCAGTGCCAACACCACCGAGATTCTTGATATACTCAAACGATACGATGTTAAAGCAACTTTCTTTGTGATAAGACGCGAAGGCAGAAATAACGAAAAAATATACCGCAGGATAGTCGATGAGGGACATACCTTGGGAATGCATTCAAATACCCATGAGTATTCCGTGTGCTATGCTTCGGAGGAGGCCTTTAAGAACGATACGCTGACTCTGCGCGACTTTCTTTATCTGGTTACGGGAGTCGAGTCCAATGTATACAGGTTCCCCGGTGGAAGCTCCAACAGAGTCAGTCCCGTGGATGTGAAGCTTTTTGCGAATATTCTTCATGAATCGGGGATCGAATATTACGACTGGAACGTTTCTGCGGGAGATGCGGTTTATCCGCTGCCGGATGCGGACACGATTTATAGAAACGTAGTAAACGGGATCATGAACTATGACGAATCCATTGTCCTGCTCCATGACCTTCCCAGCAAGAAATCCACGCTGGAAGCCTTACCGAGAATAATAGAATTTATCAAGAGTCTTGATAATACGGTGATCTTACCCATTACGGACTCCACGGTTCCCATACAGCATTTAATTGTCAATGACAACAAATAATATAAACGGAGGAATTTAAAATGGGCTTTTTTTCAGATTTAAAGGAGGACATCTCCCAGGCAGTGGGCGAGGTGGCACCGGAAGAGGAAACAAAAGGAGCTTCCGCGAAAGATAACAAAGAGGATATCGACTTAAACGCACTTCTTGACAACATCGATGAGGACAGCGCAAACGATAAGTCAAAGTCATCTGACAATAACAAGAAGAACGGCTCCGCCATCACGGACGAAACCGCAGTGATCACCGCAGGAATGAACGTTCACGGCGATATCAGTTCTTCGGGATCCCTTGAACTTCTCGGTTCCGTAAAGGGAAACATAAACGTAAACGGTAAACTTAACGTTCTCGGCCAGATCGAAGGCGATTCCAAGGCAGACGAAATCTATTGCGAGAACGCAAACATCACGGGCGAAGTTAACAGCGCAGGAACCGTTAAGATCGGACAGAGCTCTGTGATTATCGGTAACATCTTTGCCACCAGCGCAGTTATCGCAGGCGCCGTAAAGGGTGACATCGATGTTAAGGGCCCCGTTGTTCTTGATGCATCCGCAATCATTATGGGTAACATCAAATCCAAGTCCGTTCAGATCAACAACGGTGCCGTCATCGAAGGTGTATGCTCGCAGTGCTATGCGGACGTAAGCCCTACATCCTTCTTCGACGAATTCAAGAAAATCAAAAAGTAAGGTGGACATATGCGAATTTTACTGAAATTAAGCGGCGAGGCTCTTGCGGGCCCCAAGAAAACCGGCTTTGATGAGGATACAGTCAGAGGGGTGGCTCTTCAGGTCAAGCAGATAGCCGCAGACAATCAGGTTGAAATAGTTATCGGCGGAGGCAACTTCTGGAGAGGGCGTACCAGCGAGAACATCGACAGAGTCAAGGCCGATCAGATCGGAATGCTGGCCACCGTCATGAACTGCATCTACGTTTCCGAGATCTTCAGGAGCGTGGGTCTTGATACGGAGATTATGACTCCCTTCATGTGCTCGTCCTTTACCAAACTCTTCAGCAAGGACGCCGCAGTGAAGGCACTTAAAAAGGGTAAGGTCGTTTTCTTTGCCGGCGGAACCGGACACCCCTATTTCTCAACGGATATGGGAACGGTTTTAAGAGCCATCGAAACGGAAGCGGATACCGTGCTTTTGGCAAAATCCATTGACGGTGTTTACGACGACGATCCCGCAGTCAATAAAAATGCGAAGAAATACGACGAGATTTCCCTTGCCGAAGTGGTCAAGAAAGGTCTTAAAGTCGTTGATACCACAGCAAGTGCTCTTGCTCTAGAAAACAAGATGCCCTTCATGGTATTTGACTTAAACGAAGAAAACAGCATTGTCAATGCTCTTACGGGCAAATTCAACGGAACGAGAGTAACGGTTTAAGCGTTACCGGTACAAAGGAGAGGTATTCCATATGGATCAAAGAGTAGAAGCATATCAGAGCAAGATGCAAAAAGCATACGACTTTATGATGTCGGAGCTTGCAACAATAAGAGCGGGCCGCGCAAATCCCCATGTCCTTGACAAGGTCAGAGTGGATTATTACGGCACACCCACTCCCATTCAGCAGGTTGGCAACATTTCCATTCCCGAACCCAGGATCATTCAGATCGCACCTTGGGAAAAGAGCCTGATCAAAGAGATCGAGAAGGCCATCATGGCATCCGATGTGGGAATCACACCTTCAAACGACGGCGTGGTGATCCGTCTCGTTTTCCCCGAACTTACCGAGGAACGCCGTAAGGACCTGGTTAAGGAAGTTAAGAAGAAAGGCGAAGACTGCAAGGTCGCAGTCAGAAATATCCGTCGTGACGGTAACGACGCCTTCAAGAAGCTTTCCAAGACCGAGATTTCCGAAGACGAGATCAAGAAGCTTGAAGAGGAACTTCAAAAGGCTACCGACAAGTTCATCAAAGACGTTGATACAGCGGTAGAAGAGAAGTCTCAGGATATCATGAAGGTATAACTTACGCCTGAAGTAAGCTATTAGGGCAGGACAGACAAATGTCAATGTCCTGCCTTTTAAATTGTTTATGGAGATTTAATTATGTCTGTACCCGAACATGTTGCTATAATAATGGATGGAAACGGAAGATGGGCCAAAGCAAAGGGCATGCCGCGAAACTACGGTCATGTTCAGGGAGCCAAGACTGTTGAGGATATGTGCGAGATCGCCTGGAACATGGGGATCAAGTACTTAACGGTCTATGCTTTTTCCACCGAAAACTGGTCCCGCCCCAAGGATGAAGTAAATGCGCTTATGAAGCTTCTCCGCAATTACATGAAGAACTGTATCAAGCGTGCAAGCGCAAACAACATGCGCGTCAGGGTCATCGGGGATAAGACCGGTCTTGATGAAGATATCCGCAAAAGCATTGCGGATCTTGAAGAAGCGACAAAAGGGTACACGGGGTTAAATTTTACCATTGCCATCAATTACGGAGGAAGGGATGAGATCACCCGTGCCGTAAGGAGCCTGGCAAAGGATGTTGAAAACGGTACACTGAAGCCTGAGGATATCACGGATAAGATGATTTCCGAGAGGCTTGATACTGGGGACCTTCCCGACCCGGACCTTCTGATCCGGACCTGTGGGGAA
>Ga0129306_1003875_pt1 | contig 10487 bp, 17 predicted proteins | sample P827metagenome_FD_94438 | JGI IMG/M metagenome (GOLD analysis project Ga0129306, IMG submission 94438) | Capybara group fecal microbial communities from Wisconsin, USA - P827 metagenome | ecosystem: Host-associated > Mammals > Digestive system > Large intestine > Fecal | place: USA: Wisconsin...
GACCTGAACGCCTGAAATCCCAAAGGCAACAGTGACCGTCAGGCATTCCTTTGTGAAATCATCGACGCAGGTAAGACACTTGATCCTGCGACCGGTGGAAAGTGCGTCCATGACGAAATCCATTGACCAGGTCAGATTGGGCGCCATCGGGCGGAGCAGCGGCAGACGTTCTGTTGCCAGCCCTTTACGACGTCGTCTGCGTTTTACACTCAGGCCATTAAGTTGATAGATGCGGTAAACCCGCTTGTGGTTAACGCAAAGACCTTCACGTCGCAGAAGCTGCCAGATACGCCGGTAACCAAAACGGCGGCGTTCAAGTGCCAGCTCTGTGATGCGTAGAGACAGCTGCGCGTCAGCAGGCGGACGCTGAGCCGAATATCGGCAGGTTGACAGAGACAGACCTGCCAGCCTGCAGGCACGACGTTGCGACAGCCCCTTAGCCTCGCACATGACTTCCACGGCTTCCCGCTTCTGGTCTGTCGTCAGTACTTTCGCCCAAGAGCCACCTGAAGCGCCTCCTTATCCAGCATGGCTTCAGCAAGCAGCTTCTTGAGTCTGGCGTTCTCTTCCTCAAGCGACTTCAGGCGCTTAACCTCAGGCACCTCCATACCGCCATACTTCTTACGCCATGTGTAAAACGTGGCATCTGAAATGGCGTGCTTACGGCAGAGCTCACGGGCAGAAACGCCGGCTTCGGCCTCGCGGAGAATACAGATGATCTGTTCGTCGGAAAAACGCTTCTTCATGGGGATGTCCTCATGTGGCTTATGAAGACATTACTAACATCGCGGTGTGTTAATCAACGGGGAGCAGGTCAAAAGTTACTTTTGGAGTAGTGTGATGAGCTCTACCTGTTGCCCTAAGAAAAGTTACTTTTTGGCAGCGAAGGGAAAAAGTAACTTTTTGGAGGGGGAGGCTGCAAAACACTTTTTCCTGCATCTGGGGGGGTAATTCTCCCGATCTTAAAAAAGTAACTTTTTTGAATGCATGTAAAACGCTTTTACTTATCCTCTATGGATAATCCCGACTTTTCTGGTAATGGTGCTTTCTTATGTGTCTAAACAATGTGTTTGCTTATTTTTGAAAACAATCACTTTTTTCTTTTGGATTGATTTGAGATGAGGATTCTTGACGGTGAAAACATATAAGCAAATTTTCATTTGCTTGAATTTAAAGGGTTTATTTTTTATTGAAAATATCTCTTGTTATATTTGTTTGTTATGGTATTAATAATCTCGCTACACCTTTGTAGATGTATTGTATTTTCCTGTTTTGAGACTGCATCTGGCGGAAAAAGAATTTACCGACTAAAAAACTCACTGTTTTTGAGAGCGTGCAGGTTTGGACTCGCCAAATATTATTTCATATAAGGGGACCTTGTGGTTGAATTTGTAAAAACCTTTGCTGATAATTCATGGTTTGATATTGTAAGGCGTTCGGATGGGTTTATCGTTGCTAGTTTTCCTGCAGAGCGAAGGCATCTTGTATATAGGGTTAACGGTGTAGTTTCGGTACGGCCACTGTTGTCTGATGAAGAGGTTTTTACGTTAAACGGGTTTATGAGATTTGCAGCAGAATTGGGCTACCGCATTATTCCACCCTCTGATAATATGTAATCAACGGCCTGAACAACCGTTAACCTACTGCGCCACGGAGAGAAACCATGGCGCAATTGCACTTAGTAAAACAGTCTCAAGGTATCCTGATCCCAGCAACGCCGGAGACCAGCGAATTTCTGCATTCAAAATGCAAGCTCGGCGCTGTTCTGGAGGCTGAGTATAAACTTGTCCGCAACCCGGCGTTTCACCGCCGTTACTTTTCTTTGCTCAATCTCGGTTTTGAATATTGGGAACCTACCGGCGGGGCGATTTCGTCTAACGAGCGCAGGCTTATCACAGGTTATGCCAAATACCTTGCTGCATATGGCGGGAGTGAGTCGGCGTTACTTGATGCCGCCGGGCAATATCTCGACCGAATAGCCGAGAAGCGATCCGGTTCAATCAGTATTTGCAAATCCTTCGATGCTTACCGGGCGTGGGTCATCGTTGAAGCCGGCCACTATGACGCCATACAGCTGCCGGACGGCACGCTGAAAAAACACCCTCGCAGCATTTCTTTCGCAAGCATGGACGAATGCGAGTTCCAGGAACTGTACAAAGCATCGCTGGATGTTCTCTGGCGGTGGATCCTCTCTCGTTCATTCAACAGCCTGCAGGAAGCCGAGAACGCCGCAAACCAGCTTTTAAGCTTCGCGGGGTGATGCCGATGAAACGCTCATGGTTTCACCATCTCGAATGCACAACGCAGCAGGCCGAAGAATTGGTAGCGAGATATCGTCAGCGGGGCGTAAAGGTCGAACGAAGCTTAAACCCTGACTTTATGACATGGACCGTCAGCGCGCTGCTGGTGGAGGACAAAAATCCGCCGCGGCCAGACTCTCGCTGGCGCAACAGGATGTGGGGGTGAGTATGGCGAACCTACGCAAAGAGGCGCGTGGCCGCGAATGTACCGTGCGGATCCCCGGGCACTGCAACGGCAACCCGGAAACCAGCGTGCTGGCGCATTACCGCCTGGCGGGTACGTGCGGCACAGGATGCAAGCCTGACGATACTCAGGCGGCGATCGCCTGCAACGGGTGCCATGACGTAATCGACGGCAGAACTAAAACCACCGATTTCACCTACGACGTATTGCGCCTGATGCACGCGGAGGGGGTAATGCGCACCCTGGAAATCTGGCGGAAAGAGGGACTCATTAAATCATGAAAATCTACGATATCACGCCCATCGGCAAACCCAGGATGACCAGAGCTGATAAGTGGAAGCAGCGTCCGGCGGTAATGCGCTACCGGGCATTCTGCGATGAGGTCCGTCTGAAGAACGTTGCTATGCCGGAGCAGGGCGGACACATAACCTTCGTGGTTCCCATGCCAAAGAGCTGGAGCCAGAAGAAGCGAGTAACGATGAACGGTCAGGCACACCAGCAGAAACCAGACGCCGATAACATGATCAAAGCGCTGATGGATGCTCTGTTTACTGATGACGCACATATCTGGGACTTTCGTGTAACAAAAGTCTGGGGTGAATCCGGACAAATTTTAATTTCTGATATCGGAGAAGTGGCCGCATGAAACTGGAAGCATCGTTAAAGCATTTCAGCCCGCAGGGGATGCATATCAGCGACGACGTGAAAAGCACATCGCCGAATCGACTGACCGGAACAGATGTTATGGCGGCCATCGGTACCACCAGCAGTCGTGCGCGCTTCGGCCTTGCCGCTTTCCTCGGAAAGGCTGGTATCAGCAAAACGGACGAACAGCTTGCAATTCAGGCGCTGGCGCAGTTTGCCATCAAAAACGCTCCTAAAAATGTCCGCAAAGCCGCTGGTGACAAGCTCGGCGCCTGCATGTTGACGCTGGCGCAATTTGCCTTTGCGGAATACTCACGTTCGGCGGCCACCAGAGCAACGTGTCAAAGCTGCAGCGGTACCGGCTTTATTTCCCGCCATGAAGATGTAATTAAGCACCCCGGTATTTTCGATGCTGACGGTGTCGAAGTGAAGGCCCCAAAGATTAGAAATGAACTGGTGAAAAGGGTCTGTGGAGTGTGCGGAGGAAAGAAAGTGATCCATGCGCGATGCAGGTGTAGTGGTAAAGGGGAGGTCTTAGATCGCAAAGCGACCAAAGAACTTGGCGCACCGGTTTTCAAAACATGTGAACGCTGCTCTGGTAATGGCTTCTCTGTTGTACCCTCTGCGACGGTACACCGCGCCATTCTGAAGCGTCTCCCGGATCTCCATCAGTCTTCGTGGTCACGCAACTGGAAGCCGTTCTATGAAGGGCTGGTGGATATGCTTCACAAAGGAGAGAGACAGGCAGCGGCTGAATTTGAGAAGGCGACCATTTATTGATGTGATCGAAACAGATGGCGGCAAATTTTTGCACGATAGAGTTGACTTTGCATAAAATTGTCCTGTATTATTCTAATCATGGATACGTGCATCCAAATGAAACTGATTCTGAACCCTGCCAACCGGCGGGGTTTTGCTTTTCTGGGGGAAGCGATGCAGCAGCCATATTTTTTTAACCCTGGCATGACCACTCAACAGCTTGAAGACTGGCTTGGGCAACAGAAAATCTATCTTGCCCACTTCAACCGTCTGATAGCAGAAAAAGCCGCTCTTGAGGAGCGACTGAGTCAGATCTCTGCGGAGATTGAGCGAGTCGCTACTGGTAGCTTTGAAGGAATGCTGAGTTTTCCCTGGGATCCCAGTCCTCTTGTGGAAAATCCTCAACAGGATAGTGGCCAGTCGGCAGATTGAGTGACGCCAGGACAGCGGCAGCATCTTCTGACATATAACTGGGCTTTAGTTGACTGGCAATGATAAAGAGACAGTCGTTTAGCGAGAGTCTTCTAATCTCTTCAGGTTTCCACTTGGTCATTTCGAAGATAAGGTGATGAAGAGCCTTATCGTTATCAAGATAATAATAATCAGATGAAAAATGTTTCCTGTACTCATCGAGAATACATTCAAGAGTGAATATTTGTCCTATTCGATACCAAACCTGCCTGGCTCTGTAACTGTGTGAGTCTGCCAGTAATGTTTGGGGGAAGTTGTTATTTTGACAAACCCGGGACTTGATTACCTGTAAAAGGTCTGAGTACTTACTCATATTTTCACCAGTTGATGTTTTAATCATTTGCGAATCAATTTTATCAAAGAGAAAAACAAGCCGCTACACGCTGATAACATCAGGCTGAGCGGTTATGGTGAGCCGATACCTCAGACAAGCAGAGTATTGAAACCAGAAAGACTGAATGTTAAATTTCTGGTGTGGTGAATCCCCCTATGCGGAGGGGCATTGCCAGTCTGATATGTTTTTTTGCGCATTGCGAGTCGTCTGTGGGCTGGCGGCGACTTACCGGGAGGCACCCGGCACCACACCTAATAAAAAATGATGATAGCTGTAAGGCCCACTTCGGTGGGCTTTTTCTTTGGGCAAAAAAAAAGCCCGCATGGTTTCATGCAGGCAAGGCAGTTACATTTAGATTTTGTCCCGGTATATGTTTTTTTGTCCGGAAGTCGAAAGATACTGTCTCGAATACATTTTGTAAATAACGGATTCAAATCACAAGGCCATGCATTTGCATGGCTTTTTTATTATCAGGTCCCGCAGGAATCATCATCGACACGCTTCGTTGTTAAATCCAGCCTGACGGGCCTGACCCTTTTCAAACACACAGCTTCCCGATCTTCCATCGGAGGCGGTAACTATGGCTAAGCGTATGCAAGACAAAGAGAGCATTGCCGGGATGTCCTGGCTGGTTCTGCTGATCATTGCTTGCTGGGGTGGACTTGTCCGCTACCTGATAGATGTGAAGCAGAGCAAGGCAACATGGAGCTTGATCAATGCTCTTGCCCAAATGGTGGTTTCAGGGTTTACCGGCGTTATTGCTGGCCTGGTGAGCATTGAAAGCGGACTTAGCATTTACATGATTCTGGCAACCGCGGGGATAAGCGGCGCGATGGGCTCCGTAGCGCTCACGTATTTCTGGGAACGAATCACCGGAGTGAAAGCACAATGACAGCAGACCAGATTATCGAGGGGATCCTCGGCAAGGAGGATGGTTATGTCGATCATCCGTCGGATAAAGGCGGGCCGACCCGCTGGGGCATCACGCAGACCACCGCCCGTGCACATGGCTACACCGGTGATATGCGGAACCTGCCCAGGGAAACAGCAAAGCAAATCCTGCTGAGCGATTACTGGACCGGCCCCCGGTTTGACCAGGTGGCAGCTCTATCTACGTTACTGGCAGATGAGCTTTGCGACACTGGCGTGAACATGGGGCCATCTGTAGCCAGTAAGTTTTTCCAGCGCTGGCTGACCGCAATGAATATGCGCGGAAAGCTGTATCCCGATCTGATTCCGGATGGCGCCATTGGTCCCCGAACCATCACCGCGCTTAAGGGATACCTTTCCGCCCGCGGGAAAGAGGGTGAACAGGTTCTGGTGCGTGCGCTGAACTGCAGCCAGGGTGCCAGATACCTCGAACTGGCGGAGGGCCGCGAAGCCAACGAGGATTTTCTCTACGGCTGGGTTAAGGAGCGTGTCCTGTGAAGATGATCATTTTCGCTTTGCTTGTGCTGGTGGCTGTGCTCGTTCTGTTACTTCTGCGCAAATATACCCGGCTGGAGTTCGTAGGGCATGCCAGCTTGCTGCTGAAAACGTGGTCTGTAAAGCTGGGAGCTATCGGCGCGCTGGTTGGTGTATGGGCGCAGTCGTTCCCGGATGCTGCGCTGCACGCCTGGGCGGTGCTGCCGCCGGATATCAAAAACATCCTGCCGCCAAACATCGTTGCGTTGATTAGCCCTGCGCTGGTGGTGCTGGCCGTACTATCGCAATACGTACGCCAGCCAGCATTGAAAGAAAAGGCCGACGAACTGAAGGAGCCGCAGCAATGAGCTTCGAAATTATCGCGGGGCTGGTGGTTGTCATCCTGGGTGCTATCGCTGGTGCGTTCGGCATTGGTCATGCTCGCGGGACCAGTAAGGCGAAAGCCAAAGCTGATCAGCAACGTACCGAAGAGAACGCCGCTGCTACTGTCGCCGCGGCAGAACGCCGTGCTGAAGTCACGAAAGGGGCCAGCTATGTACAGGAAGACGTTAAGCGTATGGGCGATGACGATGTTGATCGGGAGTTGCGCGAAAAGTTTACCCGCCCCGGTAGTCGTTGACACGGCCTGCAGCTGGGTGCGGATCATCTACCTGACTGACCACGATATCGATGTGTTGGATAAGCAGACCAAGCGTGACATCCTGGCGCACAACAAAGCAGTGCAGGCCAATTGCTCGCAGCTCACAGAGAAGGGTTCCAGGTAATTCAGCTACAAACGCAGAACACTTTAGGTATTGAAATTTACATGGCCACATGAACAAAAAATCAGAATACGAGACAACAGAGCGCTGAAAAATGAAAAGTTGGTATCTAAGTCAGGTGCATTAAGGCACTATGGATTTTCAATTCCTTCTATCTAAGAAGCTGCCCATGACAAGAAATTCACTCCCTCAACTTCCGCATGGTTATCGATACGGTGACGAGCACTCTATTCACCCTCATTGTGATGGGGATTATTTAGCTCCGCAGGGATATGTTATCAAGTCCGTTAACCTTGTAGATGGGGTGGTTATTTATGTGCCCATCCAACGCTACATCAAGCATCTAGATCTTTGGGTTAATGCCGAAGGAACTGTCGAATAAATTGTTAGTTACCGGCCTCGTTCGGGAGAGCTGAGAATTGCCATCAAAAGACCAGCAGAGATGCCTGGTACTCTGGTTGAATGTTCCGGCAAGTTGAAAATGATTGGTTCAATGAGCTCTTTCGATATTTAAATGCTTTCGATAACTTAAATGAAGCTATCACCACATTATCACTGCCAGCCAACACCAAAACGGCAGTGGTCAGTTAAAAAGCAGAAAAGCCTCTCCCGGGTGGATCCTGAGAGATTTTAGTTTTCTAACTGGTACCAACCAAAGGTCGCATTTTTTATGCGACCTTTTTTATTGTGCGTAACAGGCATCCGTAAGGAAACCGTTCAGCTTGTACACACGGCAAAGATAAATGCAAAAGCATCACGGAGGCTATTTTGTCGAATGGCTTCGATAATACTCCCCACATCGCACAGAGGTAAGACATGTCAGAGATCACTGCATCCGAGCAAATCCGCCTGGATATAATCAAGAAAGTTAATTATGACACCGCAGCGGCCAAGCTGGCCATTGATTGGGTTGGTGATAGCAATCTGAAAGCTGAGCTATTCGCTGACTCTTTCGATCGTGTTTTCACGGAAAGTGAGATTGTCTCGAAGACCCGTAAGGCAATCCAGGAAGCGACCGAAGCGCTGGCGCTGTTTGATACTGCCGCTGAGAAAGTCAGCTAAGGCATTACAGCAGGCATTCATCGAGTGCCTGTGATAATGTTAAAGCTCCTGTATAAGGGGCAGTTGTATGATATCATGCAACGAAGCAACCAAGCTATGGAAAGTCCGGGTAATGGTTTGGAGTGAATGTGACGTTTAGCAGCGGTGGTATAAATGGCTACTTTTTCCTGTTGCTTAGTATGTGGCCAGTGCTAATGGTTTTATTCCTGGGATTGTCTCCTGCATTTTACGGTGTGTTAATGCCTAAAACGGCAATTGCTTGTCTGGTGATCGCTGCAGCCTTTGGCATTGGTGGGTGGTTCTATGGATTGTGATCTAAGTAACATTTGGTCAGGTTATAAACTGGTATCTGACCGCATTACAGCAGGTATTCATTGAGTGCCTGTGATAATGCCCGTCAGACAATGGACTGATATCATTGTCTGTTTCTCCCGGTGTATTTTGAAATACTCAATACTCTCATAACGTCTCTGCCTGCCAACATCAGAACGCCAGAGGTTAGTTAGCCGGATAGATGCACCTCTATCTGTTGGCTCCTGAGAGATTCTTTATACGCTGGTTGGTAGTGACCAAAGGCCGCATAATTTTGCGGCCTTTTTCATTTCTGTAAAATGAAAGTCCTCAGGCGGTTAACGATGCTCTGGACCATGGAAGTGATCTCCACCATGTCCGCCGCTATGAGGCCCTGGGGGAAGGATACATCCTGAAAGAGACAGCGCACCACAGATCACAAAAACAGCAAGCATAATTCTTTTCATAATAACTCCTGAACTAAAGAGCCTTAATTCCAAAACATAAAAGTGAATATTTTATGGAGAATCAGTAATTCCTTTTTCTCCCTCACGTTAAATAGGAATAATCCATGGCAAAACCGGACTGGGGCGAGCTTCAGCGACGGTTCCTGTCCGATCATGCCGCAACCGGCGTATCACCGAAGGATTGGTGTGAAGCGCAGGGACTGAATTACGCTACTGCCCGCCGATACATCAAGAAACCCACTGCGCAAACTGCGCAAAAACCTGCGCAGAAGAAACTGCGCACTGCGCAAAAGGAAAAGTGCGCAGAAGAGCTGGTGGATGATGATGGCCTCACCGATCAGCAACGTTTATTTGTCGCAGAATACCTGAAGGACCACAACGCCACGCAGGCCGCTATCCGTGCCGGGTACAGCAAGAAGACTGCTGAACAAATTGGCTATCAGCTGCTTCAGAAAACTTCAGTTGCGCAGGCCATTGCGCAGCAGCAGAAAGCATCCATTATGCGCACGCTTGGCAGCGCTGATGAAGTGCTTGAGCAGATGTGGCGGCTGGCAACATTCGACGCCAACCAACTTTCTCAGTATCGCCGCGGGAGCTGCCGTTACTGCTGGGGCTTCGGTCACCAGTATCAATGGCGCGATGCGGTTGAGTTCGAAGAGAAGCTGGCTGAGGCTTTAGCGAAGAAAGGGAAAGAGCCAAACGACAGAGGCGGCTACGGTTACGACCATACCAGCTCGCCTAACCCGAAATGTCCTCGCTGTAATGGTGATGGCATCGGCCAGCCTTTCTTCGCCGATACGCGCAAGCTGGCGCCGGATGCTGCGCTTGCCTATTCCGGTGTGAAGCTTGGTAAGAATGGCGTTGAGATAACCGCCATCAGCCGTGAGAGCATGTACGAGGCGGTGATGAAACGTCTCGGCCTGGCTGACAGTGAGTTCGCCCAGCGTCTACAGCAGATTGAAATCGAGCGCCGGCAGCTGGAGATCGACAAGCTCCGTAAAGAGCTGGCCGCTGACCCAGAAGATGACGAACCAACGCCAGTTGCGATCAATATCAACGTAGTCGATGCGCGAGTGAGGGAAGAGGATGGCGATAGCTCCGACGCTTAACGTTCCCCAGGCTCGTTTTCTGGCTATGCAGCAGAAGTTCAAAGCCTATGTAGCTGGTTTTGGATCCGGTAAGACATGGGTTGGCTGCGGTGGAATATGCAAAGGGTTCTGGGAGTTCCCCAAAATAAACCAAGGCTACTTTGCCCCGACTTATCCTCAGATCCGCGATATTTTCTACCCCACGGTGGAAGAAGTTGCTCACGACTGGGGACTGAAAGTCAAAATCGTTGAAAGCAACAAAGAGGTCCATTTCTACAGTGGGCGCCAGTACCGCGGCACGACAATTTGTCGGTCGATGGAAAAGCCCGACACGATAGTAGGCTTTAAAATCGGCAATGCGCTGGTGGATGAACTCGACGTTCTGAAAGCGGATAAGGCGCGTCAGGCGTGGCGAAAAATAATCGCGCGTATGCGTTATAAAGTTGATGGTCTGCGTAATGGCATTGACGTGACTACCACACCTGAAGGATTTAAGTTCGTCTATAACCAGTTTGTTAAGGCTGTGAGGGAAAAGCCTGAACTGAGGTCGATGTATGGTCTGGTACAGGCTTCGACAGGCTTTGTTGAATAAATAAGATTTCGTGCGAACGACCCTGTAGCTGGCTGGATTTTCAGGCAATACGCACGCTTTCTGGCATCCCGGCCTTTGTCATCCTGTTCAACGCACGCACCATGGCCA
>Ga0129306_1003879_pt1 | contig 10470 bp, 7 predicted proteins | sample P827metagenome_FD_94438 | JGI IMG/M metagenome (GOLD analysis project Ga0129306, IMG submission 94438) | Capybara group fecal microbial communities from Wisconsin, USA - P827 metagenome | ecosystem: Host-associated > Mammals > Digestive system > Large intestine > Fecal | place: USA: Wisconsin...
AACCGGTAGGTCCGGGGTTCGAGTCCCTGAAGGTCCACCATTTGGGGGTATAGCTCAGTTGGGAGAGCACCTGCCTTGCAAGCAGGGGGTCAGGAGTTCGAATCTCCTTATCTCCACCATTAAACATAAGATACTTATGAACTTTCATAAGTATCTTATTTTTTTATATCCATTTAAAAAACAAGAAATTTATTGTAAACTAATAATATAAGATTATTTAAATAGGGAGGTTTAATAAAATAGTATATAGAATTAAACAATTTCACTGGAATGCTACTGCTAAATTGGAATATGAAGACATAGTATATATAAATATGCACTTAGATAATGAGGAATTAAAGATTTTCAATAAATTATCTATAAGTGAACAAAAGCATTCTATAAAAGTAGCTTATGATATAGAAAAATTATATGAAGAAGGTAAATATAATCTCACAAAAAATGAGTTTATAAAGGTAGCTTTATTACATGATATAGGAAAATTAAATTATAAAGTTGATATTATAAAAAAAAGCATAATAGTAATTATGGATAAAATTACGAATTCTAGAATAAAAAAATTTCAAAATATTAAATCAGTTTATGTTCATTATAATCATCCTTATTTAGGATATTGCATTTTAAAAGAATATAATAAATATAGTGAAGAAATGTTATTTTTAGTTAAAAACCATCATGATGAAAATATTATAAATAAAGAATTAAGTTTATTAATATATAGTGATAATTTAAATTAATAAAGTGGTGATATTATGAATTCAATAGAAAGAAGAAAAAGCATTGAAAATATGTTAATGAAAAATAATAAACCTATTAAAGGTAATGAAATGGGACAAAAATTAGGTGTCACAAGGCAGGTGATAGTAAAAGATATAGCTATTTTAAGAGCGTCAGGTAGAAATATAATTGCTACACCTGAAGGCTATTTAATACCTAATGAAAATAAAGAATTAATAAGAAGAATTATAGCTGTATGTCATGATAGTAAGGATATAAAAGACGAGTTGGAGACTATAATTAAATTTGGAGGAATAGTAGAAGATGTGGTAGTAGAACATCCTGTATATGGAGAAATAAAAGCAATGCTGATGATAAAATCCATGTATGATATAGATAATTTTATAAAAAATATACAAAACAATAAAGCAGAACCTTTATTAATACTTACTGGTGGGATTCACTTGCATACAATATCTTCAGATAATGAAGATATAATGAATAAAATAATAGAAGAATTAAACAAAAAAAATTATTTAGTAGATGAGGAAATATAAGATGGATAAAGTAGCCCTTTTAAAATGTGATGAATATGATTTAAAAAAAGTAGAAAAAACTATAAGAAATGGATTTGAGCTTTTAGGAGGAGACTCTTTTTTAAAAAAACTTATACCTTATAATAGCAAAATTCTTTTAAAACCTAATATGCTTAGTATTGAAAATGAAGGTTCTCCAGTAGTAACTAATAGTGTAGTTTTCGAAGCAGTAATAAGAATATTAAGAGATTATTCTAGTAACATATCCTTTGGAGATTCCCCTGGATTTGGAGATTCTAAAAGAGCAGCTGAAAAATGTGGATTACTCAATATAGCAAAAAAATATGATATAGCATTTAAAGATTTTAAAGAATCTATTAATGTAAGCTGTGACAATTCTATTTTGTGCAGATCATGGACTATAGCAAAAGCAGCTTATGAAACAGATGTATTAATAACATTACCTAAATTAAAAACACATGCTATGGCTTACTTTACTGGTGCAGTTAAAAATCAGTTTGGATGTATACCAGGAACATTAAAAGCCACTTGGCATACAAGAATGCCTAATGCAAATAATTTTTGTAAAATGTTATTAGATTTAAATACATTGCTAGAAACTGATTTTGCTATATTAGATGGAATTATAGCTATGGAAGGAAATGGCCCTAAAAGTGGAAGTCCCTATAACCTTAATACAATTATAATGGGAAATAGCCTTACAGCAGTGGATTCCGTTGCTGTTAAAATAATAGGATATGATAATCCATTAGAAATTCCTGTATTAAAAGAAGCCTATGATAGTAATTGGGGAAGTGTTTTTTTAAAGGACATAGAGGTATTAGGTGAAAAAATAGATAGCATGGCTGTAAATGATTTTAAACTTTGTAGAGAAGGTGGGGATTTTTATTTTATAAATCCTAAAGTTACAAATTTTTTAAAAGATATTATTGCACCAGATCCTACTTTAATAGAAGAAAAGTGCATAGGATGTAGTAGATGTGCTGAAGTATGTCCCGAAAAACCATATGTTATAGATATGATAAAAAAGGGAGATAAAAAAATACCAGTTTGGAATATGAAAAAATGTATAAGATGTTTTTGTTGTCAGGAACTTTGCCCTAAGGGAGCTATAGAAACTAAATATTCTTTGATTGGAAGATTTTTAAATAGAAATGGTAGGTGATAAAATGAAAAATAAAAAAGCATTGTTTATACCATTAATCATAATAATTTTATTTATAGCATTTTTTAATAAAATAATAAATTTTATTATTAATATAAAATGGTTTAAAGAAGTAAACTATTTAACAATATATTTTACTAAAATGAGAGCTATAATTATTTTAATGATTCCTATATTTATAATATTTTTTATATCTATATGGATGTATTATAAAAGCCTTATGATAAATAGGGATAAAAGTATAATAGATATAGAATTAAATAAAAAAGATTATGGGAAAAAATTATTTTTTATTTTTAACTTTATAGTATCTATATTTTTAGCTTATATATTTTCAAGTAGTTATTGGTATAGAATATTACAATTTAATAATTCTGTAGATTTTAATGTAAAAGATCCTATCTTTTTTAAAGATGTTTCTTTTTATGTATTTAAGTTGCCACTTTTTGAATCTTTATATAAAGTTATAATTTCTTTATTATTATTTTTAGTTATAACAACATTTATAGCTTATTTTATTTTAGAAGCTAAATATAAAATTCAAAGCAAAAAGGATATAAATTTAAAAAATATAAATCATGGCATAAAATCCTTTGCAGGAAAACAATTAGCTATTGTATCTGGTCTTATAATTTTATTTATATCCTTTGGGCATTTAATAAAAATATGGAATTTAGTTTATAGCTCTAATGGAGTATCTTTTGGTGCTAGCTATACTGATGTTCACGCTACTTTATTATTCTATAAAATAATAGTAGTAATTACACTAATTTCATCTATAGTAACATTATTAAGTATAGTAAAAGGTAAATTTAAGCCAGTAAGCATATGTATAGGTATAACTATATTTTTGATAGTATCACAAAATATAGCATCTTTTTTAGTACAAAACTTTATAGTCAAATCAAATGAAAAAACTTTAGAGCAACCCTATATAAAAAATAATATAGATTTAACAAGAAAAGCTTTTGCATTAGATGATATTGAAATAAGAGATTTTGATATTAAAAATGATTTACAAAAGCAAGATATTACAGATAACAAAGCAAGTATAGATAACGTAAGAATAAATTCTTTTAAACCTACATTAGAATTTTATAATCAAGTTCAAATAATAAGATATTACTATACTTTTAATGACATAGATATAGATAGGTATAATATAAATGGAAAATACAATCAAGTATTCCTAGCTGCAAGAGAAATAGATACAGATGCCTTGAACCCAAATACATGGCAAAATAGACACTTAATATATACACATGGCTTTGGAGCAGTTATGAATAAAGTAAATTCTGTAACAAGTGAAGGACAACCTGACTTTGTTATAAAAGATATACCACCTTATAATAAAACAAATATAAAATTGACTAATCCTAGGATATATTTTGGAGAAAAGACTAATGACTATGTTATAGTAAACACTAAGATAAATGAATTTGATTATCCTAAAGAAGATTCTAATAAAACTAATAAATATAATGGACATGCAGGGATAAAAATGAGCTTTATTAATAGATTATTATTTGCTATAAATAAAAAAGATATTAATTTTCTTTTATCAAAGGATATAAAAAGAGATAGTAAGATAATAATAAATAGAAATATTGTAGAGAGGGCAAAAAAAATAGCACCCTTTTTAACTTATGATAATGATCCTTATATGGTTATATATAATGGCAAAATATATTGGATAATAGATGCTTATACTACTACAAATAGATATCCTTATTCAGAGCCTTACGATAATATAAATTATATAAGAAATTCAGCTAAAGTAGTAATAGATTCTGTAGATGGAGATATTAATTTTTATATTACAGATAAAAAGGATCCTATAGTTAATAATTATGCTAAAATATTTAAGGGATTATTTAAAGAAGAAAAAGATGCGCCTAAAGAAATAAGAGAACATTTTAGATATCCAAAAGATCTATTTAGTGTTCAAAGCAAAGTATTAGGAAAATATCATGTAAAAGATCCTGGCGTGTTTTATAATGGTGAAGATCTATGGGAAGTATCTAAGGATCAAAAACATGTTGAAGGAGAAACAAATACAAATGATGCTCCTTATATAATTATGAAATTACCAGAGCAAAATAAGGAAGAAATGGTACTTTTGAATTATTTTAATGTAATGAAAAAGGATAATATGATAGCTTTATTTGGAGCAAGAATGGATGGAGAGCAATATGGTAAAAAAATATTATATAAACTTCCATCAGACAAAACGGTATATAGTCCATATTTATTTAAACAAAAAATAAATCAAGATACTAATATATCTAAGGAATTATCATTATGGAATAGAGAAGGTTCACAGGTGCAATATGGAGACACTATAATATTACCTATAAAAAATTCTCTTCTTTATATAGAACCACTATATTTGCGAGCTAGTGGTAAAAATAGTATACCAGAAATGAAAAGAGTAATATTATCCTATAATGATAAATTAGTTTTATCATCTAGTATTCAGGAAGGTATAAAAGAAATATTTAATTCTAAAGATAACAAAGTAAATGATAAAAATGAAAAGGATAGTACAAAGACTATAGATGATTCAAAATTGAAAAAAGCTCAAGAATATTATAATAAAGCCATAGAAGCTCAAAAAAATGGAGACTGGACTAAATATGGACAAAATATAAATGAATTAGGCAATATATTAAATAGTATAAAATAAAAGATATAATAACTATGATTAATATCTGTAAAGAACCCCATATATTTATATGGGGTTCTTATTTGTTTTTTGATTAAATTATCATTTATATGTAAATAATAACATTATATAGAAAATTAATTTGGAGTGATTAAATTTGAAATTTAAAAAAAGCGTATATATTGTTATATTTACTTTAATATTATTATTTATACCTTGCTTTATACATACAAAGAAAGATGTAAGCACAACTAATAAGTTAGACAATAAAACAAAAGAAATAAATAAAAGTGAAGTGGATAGAAATGAAATGTCAGTATTCTCATCTAATACTTGTTTTAAAAAAACTTATTATATAAATAAAAATAAAGTACCAGTATATAAAAATTTTGATTCTAATAACGAAGTATTATATTATTTATATGAAGATGATATAATTGTTAGCTATAAGGAGCAAAATGGATATATATTTTGTGAAGAAGGAAATTTAGGAAGAAAAGGATGGATTAAGAAAAATAAAGAAAATCTTAAAGGAATTTTACATAAAAATACTGAATATAAAGTAGATGTAGACTTAATAGATCAAAAGATAAGGGTATATAAAAACGATAAAATAATAAAAAATATCAAATGCTCAACAGGAGTTATAGGAAAACAAGATACAGAAACTCCGTTAGGTATTTTTTATATTACAAATAAGGGTAAATATTTTTATAGTAACAAATATAATCAAGGTGGTAGATACTATATTAAATTTTTTGCAAATTATTTAATTCATTCTATACCTGTAGACAAAAATGGTAATATAATAGAAGAAGAAAAAGACAAATTAGGATTTCCTACATCTCATGGATGTATAAGAGTACCTATGGAGGATTCAAAGTGGTTATATAGAAATATACCTAATAAATCTTTAATAATTATACATTATTAAAATGGAGAGAAAGGCTGATAAAAAATGGATTATGATGTTATGATATTAGGTGGGGGAATAATTGGATGTGCATTAGCTTATGAATTATCAAAATATAGTTTAAATATAGCTTTAATAGAAAAGGATTATGACATAGCAGACGATGTAGCATTTATAAATTCATCTGTAGTGTATGATGGAGTGGAATGTGAAGATGATTTAGCAGCTAATTTGGAACTAAATGGTAATAAATTAATGGAACATATAGCTAAAAAATTTAAAATTCCATTTAAAAAAACAGGGTCATTAATAATAGCCCAAAATGATAATGAAGTATCTAATATAGAAAATATGTATAAAAAAGCTTTAAAAAGAGGTATAAAAAATATAGGAATATTAACTAAGGATGAGGTAGAAAAAATAGAACCAAATTTAAATATAGATTTTAAAAAGGCATTATATTCTAGCAATACAGCATCTATAGCACCTTTTGATTTAGCTATATCTTATGGGGAAATTGCCTTTGATAATGGGGTAAATTTTAAATTAGAAGAACAGGTTTTAGAAATACAAAAACTATCTAAAGGATATAAAATTATAACTAATAAAAACAAATTTAACTGTAATATAGTTATAAATACAACCCCTGATGAAAATTTTGGAATATATTCAGACACCAAAAGAAATTATAAAAAAAGTAATTTAAATTATTTATTGATAGAAAAAAATTCGATCAAAGAATTTAATAATATAGTAGTAAAGCTAGGTAATAATGAAAATATAAAAAAAATTTTAGCTGTACCAACGGTTCAAGGCAGTATGGTTTTAGCAGTAGATACTTATGAAAAGATAAATTATAAAAATACATTAGATGTGTCTGCTTTGATTTTAGATGAAATAAATGAGATGGATATAAATAATTTTTATCAATTTCCATATTATGATGATAGTATAGTGATAGATGATAGTTTAATAGATAAGGGATATATAAAAGTTATAGTCAATCATTATGGACAAGTAACGATGACACCTTATATAGCAAAGATTGTTACAGATACTATAGTTAGCAATATAAAATGTGTACTAAAGAAAGAGTTTATAGATAAAAGAAGGGATTATTATAAATTTAATGAGTTGTCTTTAGAAGAAAGAAATAAAATTATAAATATGGACAAAAGGTATGGAAAAATAATATGTGCTTGCAATAAAGTAACAGAAGGAGAAATTATAGATGCAATAAGAAGGCCTTTAGGTGCACGAACATTAGAGGGAATAAAAAGAAGGACAGGAGCAGCTTTTGGTAGTTGTCAGGGAGCCTATTGTTTAAATAAAGTTGCATCGATATTAGCTAGAGAAACAAATAAATTTATGACAGATATAGTTAAAGATTCAAAAAATTCTAAAATTATACCCTGTAGAATTAAAGAATTTGATACAATTTAATTTAGGAGGAATAAAGGTGCTTAGAGAATTTATTTGTAATGGATGCAATAAAAAATGTATAATATCTCTTTACAATAGTAATTATAATACTATAAAAGGTAACCAATGTAATTTAGGAATAGATTATGCTAAAAATTATGTTAATACTACTAAGGATATTTTTACTACATTAGTCAGGATAAAAGGATCTAAACATAATGTATTACCAGTAAAAAGTAGTGAGCCTATAGAAAAATCTTTATGGATAGAGTGTTCTAAAGCTTTAAGTAGATTATATGTAGGTTATCCTATAGAAATTGGAGATGTAATTTGTAAAAATATTTTAAACACTGGAGTAGATATAATAGCTATTAAAAATATTAATGAGTAAAGGGTTAGCTAAAATTAACAAATGCTATTGACATATAGCTATAGTATTTGTATAATTTTATTAAATTTATGTTTATAATTAAATATTAAAACCTGTGAAGAGGAGCAGTAGCTATATGAAGTTTTAAGAGAGTTAACGGCTGGTGTAAGTTAATAACCTTATATTGTGAATCCACCTCTGAGGGACTGTTATAAAAACAGTACGGATAACCGTTATAATTAAGAGAGGATCATTTTATGATCAATTAGGGTGGCAACGCGGAGCTTTTCGTCCCTTTTATAGGGAAACGAAGGGCTTTTTCTATTATATTATAAAACTACAAAATCTGAAGGGAGGAAGTATTTATTGGATGATCCAATAAATAAAATATTATGTTAGATTTAAAAAGAATAAGAAATAATCCAAATGAAATAAAAGAAGCATTAAACAATAGAGGCGAAAAGTTTGATGTAACTGTAATTGATGAAGTTTTAAAATTAGATGAGGAAAGAAGAAATATTTTAGTTAAAGTTGAGGTTTTAAAAAGTAAGAGAAATCAAGTTTCTTCTGAAGTTCCTAAGCTAAAAAAAGAAGGAAAAGATGTTTCTAATATAGTAGCTGAAATGAAAAATTTATCAGAAGAAATAAAAGAGTTTGATGCTACTTTAGCTAAAATAGATGAAAAAATACAATATATAATGCTTAGAATACCTAATATACCAAATCCACAAGTGCCAGATGGAGAAACAGATGAGGACAATGTAGAAATAAGAAATTGGTCAGAACCAACAAAATTTGATTTTGAACCTAAAGCTCATTGGGATATAGGAACAAATTTAAATATTCTTGATTTTGAAAGAGCTGGAAAAGTAACAGGATCAAGATTTACTTTTTATAAAGGATTAGGAGCTAGATTAGAAAGAGCTGTAATATCTTATTTTTTAGATACTCATACAGAAAAACATGGTTATACTGAAATATTACCACCTTACATGGTAAATAGAACAAGCATGATAGGAACAGGACAATTGCCTAAATTTGAAGAAGACGCTTTTAAAATTTCAGAGGACGATTACTTCTTAATACCAACTGCAGAGGTTCCTGTAACTAATTTATATAGAGATGAAATCCTAAAAGGTGATGAATTACCATTAAAACATGTAGCTTATAGTGCTTGTTTTAGGTCAGAAGCAGGTTCAGCAGGTAGAGATACAAGAGGTCTTGTTAGACAACATCAATTTAATAAAGTAGAGCTTGTTAAATTTACAAAACCAGAACAGTCTTATGAAGAATTAGAAAAACTAACTAATGATGCTGAAACAGTATTAAAAGAATTAGGTATCCCATATAGAGTTGTAAGAATATGCAAAGGTGATTTAGGATTTACAGCTGCATTAAAATATGATTTAGAAGTTTGGATGCCAAGTTACAATAGATATGTTGAAATATCAAGCTGTAGTAACTTTGAAGACTTCCAATCAAGACGTGCTAATATAAGATATAAAGAAGATGCAAAAGCAAAACCACAATACGTTCATACATTAAATGGATCAGGTGTTGCTATTGGAAGAACTGTTGCCGCTATACTTGAAAATTATCAAAATGAAGATGGATCAATTACAATACCAGAAGTGTTAAGACCTTATATGGGAGGAAGAGAAGTAATAAAATAATTGAATATTATTTGTTATAAGTAATTTATATATATTTAATTTAAAATAAGCACTATTAAATTGATTTATTGTGATAAAATTTAATAGTGTTTTTATTATTAGTTAAATAAAATTCTATAAAAACTATATTTTATTTAAGTTATATTTAATAATCAAATATGATATACTAAAATATTATAAAAAATCAATGAGAAAAATAGATATTAAAAATACAATCTACGTTGACAAAGTTTAATTATAATGCTATAATAATTTTCGTTATGAAGTTAAATATGTGGAGAGATGGTCGAGTTGGTTTAAGGCACCGGTCTTGAAAACCGGCGTACGGGTGACCGTACCTAGGGTTCGAATCCCTATCTCTCCGCCATTTTTATGTAAGTAAGCTATGGAGAAATACTCAAGTGGCTGAAGAGGCGCCCCTGCTAAGGGCGTAGATCGGGTAACCGGTGCGAGGGTTCAAATCCCTCTTTCTCCGCCAAAGCATTTAACATTAAAGTTAAATGCTTTTTTTATATTAAGAAAACTATTTAATGAATTTTTCTACCAGCTGTTATAGTATTTTTAGCATCAGTTAAGAGTTAAAGTGATATGGAAAAGGGCTTAATAATATTAAGAAAATCGCTAAAAAATTCAAATTAAATGTTGTTGAAGTCTAAAAGTTTATTTTATAGCAGATTTAGATTTTTCATGTAAACATAAAAAATTTTAAAAATATGTTGACATATATTCTTTTTATTGTTATAATTTATTACGTACTCAAGTGAAAAATTTAAAAAAATGTGGAGAGATGGTCGAGTTGGTTTAAGGCACCGGTCTTGAAAACCGGCGTACGGGTGACCGTACCTAGGGTTCGAATCCCTATCTCTCCGCCATTTTTATATAAGGAAGCTATGGAGAAATACTCAAGTGGCTGAAGAGGCGCCCCTGCTAAGGGCGTAGATCGGGTAACCGGTGCGAGGGTTCAAATCCCTCTTTCTCCGCCAAAGCA
>Ga0129306_1003880_pt1 | contig 10468 bp, 10 predicted proteins | sample P827metagenome_FD_94438 | JGI IMG/M metagenome (GOLD analysis project Ga0129306, IMG submission 94438) | Capybara group fecal microbial communities from Wisconsin, USA - P827 metagenome | ecosystem: Host-associated > Mammals > Digestive system > Large intestine > Fecal | place: USA: Wisconsin...
AGAACGGTATCGGTATTGACCGGAATACCGCGTGCACCGGTCACGGTCTTATCGCGCGTGATCGACACGGTCTGCACATCAAGGCCGGCTCTGCGGCCCAGATCCACGACCGTCAGTGCCTCGATCTCTTCAAACCCCTCAGCAAGAAATACGTATACCATGTGTACCTCCCCTTATGAATCTCAGGAAAGCGTCAGATGCGAACATCTTCCGCTTACTGGTATCAGTCCAGTTCTTTATTTGCTATTTTAGATGTAACAAGCGTTACGAACTCATCGAATCCTACGGTAGTCGTACCCTGCTCACCATGTAATCTGTAGGATATCTGCTTCTCAGTCTCCTCGTTCTTACCAAGTACTACGATGTAAGGAACCTTGGCGATCTGAGCTTCTCTCATTTTATAACCGAACTTCTCGGAACGGTCATCAAACTCTACTCTCACACCGACATCCTTAAGTGCATCCACTACAGATTTGGAGTATGCATTCAGATCATCATCATCGTTCTTGATAGGAAGTACCTTAACCTGAACGGGAGCAAGCCACAGAGGAAGATTACCCTTGGTCTCCTCGAGGATGTATGCCATGAATCTGTCAAGAGATCCGAGTATTGCTCTGTGCAGTACGACGGGAGTCTTTTTGGATCCGTCGGTATCCGTATAGGTAAGTTCAAACTTGGCCGGCAGACAGAAGTCAAGCTGGCATGTTGACAGCGTGATCTCATTACCGATAGCGGGCTTAACGTTCACATCAAGCTTCGGTCCGTAGAATGCAGCCTCACCGATCTCTTCCGTATACTCAATGCCTATATCATTGAGAACCTTACGGAGTGCATCCTCTGCCGTATTCCACATCTCGTCATCGGGATGGTACTTCTTTGTATCGGCAGGATCACGAAGGCTTAAGACACATCTGTAGTCGGTGATTCCAAAGTCCTTATATGTATCGAATATCAGGTCGCAAACGCCCTTAACCTCTGACTCGATCTGATCGGGAGTACAGAAGATATGTGAGTCATTCTGACAGAAGTGACGCGCTCTCTCAATACCCTTCAGGGTACCGCTGGACTCGAACCTGTAGTCGTGAGCGATCTCGGCAAGACGGATTGGCAGTTCTCTGTAGGAATGAGGCTTATTGGCATATATACGCATGTGATGAGGGCAGTTCATCGGACGGAGCACATAGCTCTCTCCCTCAACCTCCATGGCGGGGAACATGTTCTCCTTGTAATGATCCCAGTGTCCGGAAGTCTTATACAGCTCCACGGAACCAACGCTGGGTGTCAGCACGTGCTGATAATCAAGCTTAAGCTCCTTGGATCTGATATAGTTCTCAAGCTCCTGCCATACGAGCTGACCCTTGGGGAGGAACATCGGCAGTCCACGGCCAACCAGATCATCAACCATGAAGAGTTCCATATCCTTGCCGATCTTACGGTGATCACGTTCCTTTGCCTCCTCCAGGAGCTTGAGGTGCTCCTCCAGCTGCTCGGGCTCGGGGAAACATACACCGTATACTCTCTGAAGCACCTGAAGCTCGGCATCACCCTTCCAATAAACACCGGAATGCTTGATGAGCTTAAAGTTGCGGCAAAGCTTAACATTATCTACATGAGGTCCGCGGCACAGATCCGTGAAATCACCCTGATCGTAGCAGGTGATGGTACCGTCCTCCATGTTGGAGATCAGATCAAGCTTATACGGATCGTCTTTGAACATCTCCTGAGCCTCGGCCTTGGAGATCTCACGTCTGTAGATCTTCGCACCGGTCTTGGCGACCTTCTTCATCTCCTTCTCGATAGCGGCTATATCTTCATCATTTAACACCGCGTCGCCCAGATCCATGTCATAGTAGAATCCCTCATCAACAACGGGGCCTACCCAGAATTTTGCCTGGGGATACAGATGCTTTACGGCCTGAGCCATCAGATGAGCACACGAGTGGTTTAATACATGAAGCTCTTCATCTTCCTTAAAATTGACCATAATTTACTCCTCCGAACAGATGGAAAAACATATTTTCAAAAGCTAAAACACATTGTATTGATGATATCATTCTTTACCCTTATATTCAAGCCGAAACGGGTATAATGTGACATGCTGTCCAGGCACTCCGTAATTGATTCGGCTACGCCTCGTCAATTACGATCGTGGGCTGTCGCCCAATACAAATAAGCATAAAAATACCCGGGTGCGTGTAAACACGCCCCGGGTATTTATTATGCTTATTTGTGCCTGGCTTGTAACCGGATCACTCGATGATGGAAGCAACTCTTCCTGATCCTACTGTACGTCCACCCTCACGGATAGCGAATGTAAGACCCTGCTCGCAAGCGATAGGATGGATGAGCTCGATGGTCATCTCTACGTTATCGCCGGGCATGCACATCTCTGTACCTGCAGGAAGCTCGATAACACCGGTAACGTCAGTTGTTCTGAAGTAGAACTGAGGACGATAGTTGTTGAAGAAAGGTGTATGACGACCACCCTCGTCCTTGGTCAGAACGTAAACCTGAGCGGTGAATTTCTTGTGGCAAGTAACTGATCCGGGCTTAGCAACAACCTGACCTCTCTCGATGTCGGTTCTGTTGATACCACGAAGCAGTACACCGATGTTGTCACCTGCCTGAGCCTCGTCAAGCAGCTTACGGAACATCTCGATACCGGTAACAACGGACTTCTGGGTCTCTTCCTTGATACCGATGATCTCAACTTCATCAGACATATGAAGAACACCACGCTCTACACGGCCGGTAGCAACGGTACCACGACCTGTGATGGTGAATACGTCCTCGACAGGCATAAGGAAAGGCTTATCTGTCTCACGCTGAGGATCAGGAATGTAGGAATCAACAGTATCCATGAGCTCCATGATCTTGTCGCCCCACTCGCTTGAAGGATCCTCAAGAGCCTTAAGAGCGGAACCCTTGATGATAGGGCATCCCTCGAAACCATACTCCTCAAGCTGCTCGGTAACTTCCATCTCAACGAGCTCGATAAGCTCGGGATCGTCTACCATGTCGCACTTGTTAAGGAATACTACGATGTAAGGAACACCAACCTGACGGGACAGGAGGATGTGCTCCTTGGTCTGAGCCATAACACCGTCAGTAGCAGCAACAACGAGGATAGCACCATCCATCTGTGCAGCACCGGTGATCATGTTCTTTACATAGTCAGCATGGCCGGGGCAGTCAACGTGTGCATAGTGTCTCTTTTCTGTCTCATACTCAACGTGTGCGGTGTTGATGGTGATACCACGCTCTCTCTCTTCGGGAGCCTTATCGATATTCTCGAAATCGGTAGCTGTGTTACCTGCAACTCTCTCGGACAGAACCTTGGTGATAGCTGCTGTCAGAGTTGTCTTACCATGGTCAACGTGTCCGATGGTACCGATGTTACAGTGTGTTTTTGATCTGTCGAATTTAGCTTTAGCCATTTTAAAAATTCCTCCTTAGAATTACTGCGGTTAAAATCTATTCGCGACTAACATACATTATATTTAATCGTATTACCTTTTTCAAGCGAAAAATCGCTCGAAACAACTTATTTTGCAAGACTTACTTAGCCTTGGCTGAGAGCACCTTCTCCTGTACATTCTTGGGTGTGGGCTTGTACTCTTCAAAGAACATTGAGTAGTTACCGCGGCCCTGTGTAGCAGAACGAAGATCCGTAGAGTAACCGAACATCTCTGCAAGCGGAACTTTGGCGCGAACCAGCTTACCGCCTCCGATATCATCAAATCCCTCTACGATACCACGACGTGAGTTGATATCACCGATAACATCACCCATGTATTCCTCGGGCATGGTAACTTCAACTCTCATGATAGGCTCAAGAAGCACGGGCTCGGCCTTCTTCATAGCTTCCTTGAACGCCATGGAACCGGCGATGTGGAATGCCATCTCGGAAGAGTCGACTTCGTGGTAAGAACCGTCATATACGTTAGCGGATACACCGAGTACGGGATAACCGCCGAGTATACCGGCCTTTGCAGCCTCTTCGATACCCTCGCCTACCGCAGGGATGTACTCCTTCGGTATAGCACCGCCGACAACGGTAGATTCAAACTTGAATGTCTCCTCACCGTTGGGATCCATGGGCTCGAACTTAACTTTACAGTGACCGTACTGTCCACGACCACCGGACTGCTTGGCATACTTGTAATCCTGATCAACAGCCTTGGTAAATGTCTCTTTGTATGCAACCTGAGGTGCACCGACATTGGCTTCAACCTTGAACTCACGCAGGAGTCTGTCTACGATGATCTCCAGATGGAGCTCACCCATACCTGCGATGATGGTCTGACCTGTCTCCTCATCTGTATGAGCACGGAATGTGGGATCCTCCTCAGCAAGCTTTGCAAGAGCCTCACCCATCTTACCCTGACCTGCTTTGGTCTTGGGCTCGATAGCCAGCTGGATAACCGGCTCAGGGAATTCCATGGACTCAAGGATAACCGGATGCTGCTCATCACAGATGGTATCACCTGTAGTGGTGAACTTGAATCCAACTGCCGCAGCGATATCACCGGAGTATACCTTATCAAGCTCTGCTCTCTTGTTAGCATGCATCTGCAGGATACGGCCTACACGCTCTTTCTTATCCTTGGTAGCGTTCAGTACGTATGAACCGGAGTTCATGGTACCTGAGTACACACGGAAGAATGCGAGCTTACCTACAAAAGGATCGGCCATGATCTTGAATGCAAGTGCACTGAAGGGCTCCTCATCGGATGAATGACGCTCTGTCTCGTTACCGTCCAAGTCAACACCCTTGATAGCAGGGATGTCTGTAGGAGCGGGCATATACTCAAGTACTGCGTCCAGAAGCTTCTGTACGCCCTTGTTACGATATGCGGAACCGCAGCATACGGGAACTGCCGTACACTCACATGTACCCTTACGAAGTGCAGCCTTCAGATCATCAACGGAAGGCTCCTCACCCTCGAGATACTGCATCATCAGATCATCATCCAGCTCGCAGATCTTCTCGATAAGCTCGGTACGATACAGCTCTGCATCGTCCTTCATATCATCGGGTACGTCGATAACGGAGATATCATCACCCTTATCATCGTTATAGATGTAAGCTTTCATCTCGAACAGATCGATGATACCCTTGAAGTCATCCTCTTTTCCTATAGGAAGCTGAAGGATGATAGCGTTCTTACCGAGACGCTCACGTATCTGATCGACTGCTCCGTAGAAATTCGCACCCAGGATATCCATCTTATTGATGAATGCCATACGGGGTACGTTGTATGTATCGGCCTGACGCCATACATTCTCTGACTGAGGCTCAACGCCTCCCTTTGCACAGAACACACCTACCGCACCGTCCAGCACGCGCAGCGATCTCTCAACCTCTACGGTGAAGTCCACGTGTCCGGGAGTATCGATGATGTTGATACGATGCTCCAGAGCACCGGCCTTGGGCTTGGTGAACTCTTCGAGGGTCCAATGGCAGGTAGTAGCTGCTGATGTGATCGTGATACCACGCTCCTGCTCCTGTTCCATCCAGTCCATGGTAGCAGTACCTTCATGGGTATCACCGATCTTGTAGTTGATACCGGTATAATAGAGAATACGCTCGGTCAATGTCGTTTTGCCGGCATCGATATGCGCCATGATACCGATATTTCTGGTCCGCTCAAGCGGATACTCTCTTCCAGCCAAGATCTTTCCCTCCTATTAGAATCTGTAATGTGCAAAAGCCTTGTTAGCCTCTGCCATCTTATGCATATCTTCTTTACGCTTAACTGATGCGCCTGTATTGTTGGCAGCATCCATGATCTCGTTGGCAAGTCTCTCTTCCATGGTCTTCTCACTTCTCTTACGTGAGAACATGGTCATCCAACGAAGACCGAGTGCCTGACGACGGTCAGCTCTGACCTCGATCGGAACCTGATAGGTTGCACCACCGATACGTCTTGCCTTAACCTCAAGCACAGGCATGATGTTCTCCATTGCCTCGTGGAAAACGTCGAGAGCGGGCTTACCCGTCTTCTCCTCCACTCTGGCGAAAGCGCCGTAAACGATCTTCTCGGCAACTCCCTTCTTACCGTCAAGCATGATATTGTTGATGAGCTTGGTCACAACCTTATCATTGTATAACGGATCAGCCAGAACATCTCTTTTCTGAATATGTCCTTTACGTGGCACGTTACTTCCCTCCTTAATTAATCAATTAATTCACAGGTACTCACATGTGTCTTTCTAATGTGTTCGTGCAGCACAAATATGTCGAGCAGACGCGGACGCGTCAAGCTCACAAAGATGCCTACACAAATTATTAGTTCTGTTTGTGGTACAAACTAAAATTACTTCGCAGCCTTCGGCTTCTTGGCACCGTATTTACTACGAGCCTGCTTACGATTGGCTACGCCTGCCGTATCCAGAGTACCGCGGATGATGTGATATCTGGTACCGGGCAGATCCTTAACTCTGCCGCCTCGGATGAGGACCACGCTATGCTCCTGAAGGTTGTGACCTTCACCGGGGATATAGCTTGTTACCTCAATGCCGTTGGACAGACGTACTCTGGCGATCTTACGCAGAGCAGAGTTAGGCTTCTTGGGGGTTGCAGTCTTAACAGCAGTGCACACACCACGCTTCTGAGGTGAAGGTGTGTCTATTGCAGTCTTATGCAGTGAGTTGTAGCTCTTCTGCAGTGCAGGTGCAGTAGACTTCTTAACTGATGTCTGACGTCCCTTTCTGACCAGCTGATTGAATGTAGGCATATCTTTGTTCTCCTTTCATAATACTTTTGCGCTTCCGGTGTATTACATAAATACAAAAAAACACACGCACGCCAATATATTATACGTACGCATGTCTTTAATGTCAAACGTTTATTTACGAAATTACGCGGTTTATCGCAATCTGTCCTGCCCGGGATCAGAACAGCAGGTTAAGTGTCTGCTTTTCTTCTTCCACCAGAGTACCCGTGGTCTCAAGTTTCCATCTGGTCACGGTGTAGAACGTATCGCCTTTGTTAGCGGGGTAATTGACCTTAACACTCACATCCAGGGTCTGCACATCCGAAACGGGGATAGCGAAGTCTATGTTCTGTCCCGCCTGTGCAAAATAGTCATCCGAATTGACGCCCGTATCATACAGATTCTTAAGAGTATTGTCTATATCCGCAAGCTTGTCCTCCGCCTGGTTGCACGCATCATAATATGCGGCAGTCCTGACAGTGACCTTATCGTTCAGCTTCTGATCAGCCCTTGCCGATACGGTAGCCAGTGTTGCAAAAGATACCAGACACATGACAACGAACACCAGCAGAAGTGATGATGTACCGACGTTAACGCCTGTAGTTTCCTTTTTTCTCCTGATACTCATCTGGCGCCCTCCAGTGTGTAGGGTACGTGATACTTCACATCCTGTGATGCTATACTGTTGCCCGTCTCGGTCTCACACACCTCGACAGTGGCGATCATCATAGTACCGGGCTCTGCAGCGTCGCCGCCTGCGCAGGGATTACCTGCGCTGTCAGATACCGACATGCTGGCTACAAAAGCTGCCGCCTCGTCAGCTCCCACCTCATTCCATTCTTCATCGAATCCGATGGAAAGTGCGGATTCGGAATCTCCGCCACGTACAGATGCGCCGTCATACAGTGCGCGTACGGCATCCAGATCACCGTCACATCCCAGAAACTGCTCTGAGAGATTCTGCACGATGACCGTACCCTGCGCGGTCTTCTTTGTTGATTCATTAGTACTGTATGCATTCACGAAAAGCTGAACGCATACCACTGCCGATATCGAGAAGAACAGGATGACTATGATGAGTTCCATCAGGAACAGGCTTGTCTTGGAGTTGGTGTTCACTGTTTTCTCCTATTATATATATCTACGAATCGGATTCCGAACCGGTATGCGAGCTCACATATACCTGCATGCTCTTACCGTCTTCAAACTGAAGGTCTATCCTGGACAGCTTCGGTGTCACATCGGTCACCTCGAATGATTTGAGTTCCAGTATCCTGGTGCCGGCCGCCGGTTCCATCTCCATGTCTGCTCTGGCGAGGAGTTCACAGAGATATCCGTCATATTCGTATATGTATGTCTTATATATGGTATTGTTGATCTCCTGTGTAAAAACGCATGCATCGCATCCGCCGAACTCAGCCAGCGACAGTGCTCCGGCCTCATCGTTCTGGCGCAGCTTCTGCGTAACATATGCATAGGAGGTTCTGTCAGTGAAACTCTCATCCATATGATCGACTGTGCTTCTGTAGACATTTGCTCCAAGCACGACCAGTGTCAGCGCGGACAGCGCAAACACGAAGAACAGTGTCAGGACGAACAGGATGTCCACCATATGTTTTCTTTCGCCGTTTAATTCCATATCGTCCTCTACTTATCCTCTGCCAGCCGGATAATGGTGATGTCCGGATAGATGTTGCTTCCTATCGACTGATAATCCACATAAAACAGTTCTTCATTATATGTAAGGCCGTAGTGATCCACGAGATAATTCAGATTGGGAGGATATGTCCCCTCAACCGCATAGCACTGTGCCACGTCACGTGATATGGCCTTTTCAAGGCTCTCCTGCTGTCCGTCGAGCGACGACGAGCTGACATAGTTGACGCCCAGAAGGAATACGGCTATCACTATGATACCCATCACAAGCGGCAGGAATTTCATTGCCTTATTTAATATAGTAGCTTTTCTGCCTGAACTGAATCTGTTCATAACTCTCCGTTCGTACTTTGTCCCGGGATGAAGCTCATCCTATGGAGCTCATGATACCCATCAGAGGAAGGATGACTGACAGAAGGATCATACCTACTATCAGGGACAGGATGATGACCAGTGTAGGCTCAAGTACCGCTATGATGTCATGTATCCTCTTATCTACTTCCTTATCATAATCATCAGCTATCCTGTTCATGGCCTCCTGAGGATTACCGGATTTAAATCCGATCGATGCCATACGGGACTGGATGCTGGAGAATATCTCGGCTTCTTTCAGTGCCTCGGCATACTCTCTGCCCTCGAGCAGCAGTTCCTTACACCTGGCGATCTTGGCACTCATACGTACATTGTCGATCAGACCTGCAACAAGATCGAATCCTTCATATGTATCCATTCTTCCGTATACCATCGCAATACCGCTGGCGAAACGGCTGCAGGCTACGGCGTCGTTGAACTTGCGGGTGGGAGGGAAGACATCTATGAATCTGGCAAACAGCTTCCTGCCGACGGGAACCCTGGCAAAAAAGATATATGCCACGATTATCACAACCAGGATGATCACAAGAACTATGGAAGAAGAACTCAGTCTGCTTCCGAAGTTCATCAGACTCAGCGAGAATGCATTCATCTGGCTTCCGAGCTGTGTGAATACCTGATTGAATATGGGCAGGACCTTGGTGATCAGCACGATGATGACGAGAAGCATCATGAAGATCATGATCATGGGATAGGTAACCGCATTCTTGATACCTTCCGAGATAGCTTCCTGTCTGTCATAGTAATCTGCCAGTGAGTGGCATATGGCCTTATCATCTCCCGCGCGCAGACCCAGACGGATCATGCGGATAACATGCTCGGGAAACGCTCCCGTCTTCTCAAGCGCCACATCAAACTGTCCGTGCTCCGTGAGTTCGGCTATGATCTGCTCCAGACACGCACGTGCCGACGGGCTCTTGGTATCCTTCAGCATCGTCTCGATGCCTTCACGGTAGTAGATACCGCCGTCAAGGAGCATCGCCATCTGACCGAAGAATGTCGCCAGTTCGGCATTGCTTAGTTTCTTTTGGTTCGCCATTGGTTCTTCCTTTCTGTCCCCTGCTTAATAAATATACTTGGTATCGTAATTGGAGCCGTCTCCGATGAACTCCTGCAGTTCGTCAGCACTTGCACTAGCTGCAAAGGTCGGATCCATAAGCTCCCAGCTTGTTCCGTTAAATTCTATGATGCCGTTCACCCATCCGGTCTCCTTCAGATATACAGAGATCCATGCATGGTATGCGGTACTTGCATAACCGACCTCCAGATGAGTGGGGATGCCCTGACTTCTGAGCATGGATGCCGTCAGGCAGGCATAATCCAGACATATGCCGGTGCCCGAGTGGAGCGTCCTGTCGGGATCGGGCAGATATCCGCTCTCCACGGTATTGGCCAGTTCCGTATCGTAAGTCACGTTCTGTACCATGTAGTTATATACATATGTAACTACATCCAGATCGGTGTTTGCAGGATAAGCCAGTTCCTCTGCCTTTGCCACACAGTCTTTATCCGGCGTGAAATTGACATACTGATTGGGATACAGATATGCACCGTATTCATCGGTGATCGTGACATCAAAGTCAGTCCTGAAGCATGTGGAATACTCAGTTCCGGCCACGTTCTCAAACACGCCGATGGAATATGTGCCGCTGTCGACCGTCAGAGGGAATACCTCCACGCCTCCTCCGATCGTCAGATTATATGTATAGGTAATTGTATTG
>Ga0129306_1003883_pt1 | contig 10457 bp, 7 predicted proteins | sample P827metagenome_FD_94438 | JGI IMG/M metagenome (GOLD analysis project Ga0129306, IMG submission 94438) | Capybara group fecal microbial communities from Wisconsin, USA - P827 metagenome | ecosystem: Host-associated > Mammals > Digestive system > Large intestine > Fecal | place: USA: Wisconsin...
CATATAGACCTCCCTGAATAAATCTTTTGCAAGCATGAATACCTAGCTATTATAGTGTATCAGCAAAAAATACCAGTGTTTACAAAAATTAGTTAGGTGTCTACTTTTACATTACCACTTCACCCATATCAATTGTTGATGACTCAGAATCAAATTCATCGGCTACAGATGATACTGAACCAACATCCAGCTTTATATCTGCTGCATATGCCGATGTAGAATTAAGCAGCATGATTGGAATAGCAAGAAATGCTATTCCCTTCTTCATTATCTTCCGCCAATACATATCCTTCTTTTTGATGTGTCTTTTGTGACACCCTTGTCTCCTTCTCTTTATTTTTGAGCACAAAAAACACACGTGCCGATAAGCATATCTCTTTTGCTCATGACACATGTGATACGAATAAAGCAGCCCCTCCACAAGTACCCTTTTTGCGTATCACCCTCTTCTATGCCCAAAACAATTAGACCATAGCAAAACGTTTTTGTCCATAAAGTAAATGGAAACTTTTTCTGATTTTCTTGCGATATTTAGCAATCGTGCAAAAAAACTTTAAGTGTATTGCTCCCAGTGCCCAAAATTGTACAGAAAACCCGTGACGTTCGTAGCGCCACGGGCTTTTTGCATTAGTCGTCGTATCCGTTTGGATTGTTTTTCTGCCAGTTCCAGGAATCGGCACACATTTCTTTGATGCCGTTCTCAGCCTCCCAGCCTAACTCCTTGCGGGCAAGGTCCGGTGAAGCGTAGTTAATGGCAATGTCGCCTGCACGACGGGGACCGATTTCGTAAGGAATCTTAACGCCCGTAGCGGCTTCGAAGTTCTTAACTATATCAAGCACGCTGTAACCGGTGCCGGTACCGAGGTTGTAAATTTTGAGGCCTGCTTTCTCCTCAATCTTCTTAAGAGCCTTAACGTGACCCTTAGCAAGATCCACAACATGAATGTAGTCGCGCACGCCGGTTCCGTCGGGAGTGTCGTAGTCATTACCGAATACGGTAAGGTGATCGCGCTTGCCGACAGCCACCTGAGTGATGTAAGGCATCAGGTTGTTGGGGATACCGTTGGGGTTCTCACCGATAAGCCCCGACTTGTGAGCACCGATAGGATTGAAGTATCTAAGCAGGATAACGTTCCATTCATTGTCGGCCTTCTGAATATCCGAAAGAATCTGCTCAAGCATGGACTTGGTCCAGCCGTAAGGATTGGTGCAGACGCCCTTGGGGCATTCCTCGGTAATCGGAATGAATGCAGGGTCGCCGTATACGGTCGATGAGGAAGAAAAGATAATGTTCTTAACTCCGTGCTTTCTCATAACATCCACAAGCGTAAGAGTTCCCGCAATATTGTTCTCGTAGTATTCCCAAGGCTTGGCAACAGATTCACCTACTGCCTTAAGTCCTGCGAAGTGAATGCAGGTGTCGACTTTTTCTTTGGCCAGGACTTCATCAAGCTTCTCTCTGTCCAAGATATCGCACTTGTAAAAAGAAACCTTCTTGCCTGTAATCTGAGCCACTCTGTCGAGAGACTTCTCGGAAGAGTTACTGAGGTTATCTACAACAACCACATCATAACCTGCGTTCTGCAGTTCAACTACCGTATGAGAGCCAATATATCCGGCTCCGCCCGTAACAAGTATTTTCATCTAAAAATCTCCTTTATATCATTCCGGTTCGCACACGACTCTATTGTCCTATGCGGTGTTACCCGATTTTAAGCGTCTCGCCCGCCTTAACCGTATAAGGCTTGTTATCGTAAGTAAACCAGATATCGATTGCCGTAGGGTTCTCGACCATGGTAACGTCAGCGGTGAATCTAAGCTGCTTGCAGCACTCAAGATAATTGTAAATCTCGATGTTGGTGGCATACCAGATATCGTCGTGGCCGCCCATAAGCTCGCCGAACTTCTCGATTCTGTCCCAATTGTTATTTGCTTCGAATTCGTAAGCGTGGCCCCAGAGATAGAATATCTGAGGATAGCCCCAGTCACCGTTCATGGACAGGAACTTATCGCAAAGATTGAAAAGCTCGGGATCGTCGTGGTGACATGTAGGATCGAGTCTTAACCAGTCTTCCGGAGGATTGAACCAGTGAGTGGAACGAACCGTACGCGCGTACACGATTCCGCACTGCTTTAAAATATCCACAACGGTGTCATTAAAGCATCCGAAGGGATACGCGTGTCCTCTTACGACACAGTTAAACTGCTCCTCAAGGGTTCTTCTGTCTTCCATGATTTCCTTGGTCGCAACGTGGGGCGGGATGCGGTTAAGGAAAGGATGTGTATAGCCGTGAGTCGCAACCTCCATACCGTTCTGAATATAGAGCTTGTCAATCTCGGATTTGGGCATTCTTCTGTGAATGGTGCCCTCGGGATATACCGTTCCCTCTGCCGCGTAAATTCCGCTGTTAAGGTTAAATGTGCCCTTAAGACCGTACTTAACCATTATATCTATAAGCTTCTTATCCTGCTCGACGCCGTCATCGTAGCTTAAGGTGAGGGCCTTGTGAAGGCCTCCCGGATAACACATGCATAATTCTGCCATACAATACCTCCCAATAAACTGTATATAATTTTAAAATTCTATTAATCTTGCCGCCTAGAACAATTCTTTTAAGTTAAGCGACGCCTGATAAAGCTCTTTTTTGGACGCAGGAATCTTGCCGGTGGGGCTCACGGTCTTATCCGTCGCAAGAAGACTTATGGCCTCCTTAAGCGTACATCCGCGCTTTACGCAGACATCGGTAAGCATAGCCTCAAGGGAAAGCGCATTCTCATCTTCCGCCTTCTCCACCGCCTCCACATACATGGCAAAAGCATACTCGCCCTTTTCCGCATTGGGATTAGCCTTTAAGTCTGCAAGTACCTCTGCGGGAGTACCACGATATATGCGTTCAAAAGTCTTGGTAAGATCGTTGCAAAGCGCAACCTTAGCCGCCGGAAATGCCACCGAAAGAAGCTCCATCGTATCAATTATACGCTTCGGCGACTCATAAAAAATGTACAATTCCGACTTATTGCCCGCTATATAATCAAACAGCTTCTCGGCATCTCTCTTCTCTCTCGGGAAGAATCCCATAAAAAGAAAGCTATCCGAAGGAAGCCCCGACACCGACACAACCGTAGCCGCAGCGCAGCATCCCGGCACACCTACCACATCGATGCCCGCCTCTGCGCAAGCCTCCACGAGGATGAATCCCGGGTCGTTAATGCAGGGAGTTCCCGCATCTGACACCACCGCAATAGACTTGCCGTCGAGAATCTCGCGTACAAGTCTGTCTACCGCCTGACGCTCGTTAAACTTGTGATTGGCAGTCTGAGGGGTGTGAATGTCGAAATGTGTCAGTAATTTAATTGTATTGCGTGTGTCCTCCGCCGCAATCAAATCTACGGATCTAAGCGTTTCAATCGCTCTCTCCGAGAAATCCGAAAGATTGCCTATGGGAGTAGCCACCACATATAATTTACCGCTCATTACAGATTAAGTCCCTTCGCTTCGTCGCAACCCAGAACTATGTTAAGACACTGAATGGCAGCACCCGACGCACCCTTACCGAGGTTATCAAAGCTTGTAGCCACCACTACTCTGTCTTCATTACCCGTTACATAAATGCGCATTCCGTCCCAGCCTGCACACTCGCTTGAGAAAAGTGCGCCGCCTGCCTCAACATCAGCGCCGAAAGGCATTACCTTAATAAACTTCTCGCCTTCGTAATAACGCGCATAGAAATCCCTGATTTCTTCAGGTGTCTTCTTAACGCTCAACAAATCTGTGAAAATCGGAACCTGCACTATCATGCCGCTGTGGTAATTGGTGGTAAACGGAGCAAACAACGGCTCTCTCTTAAGTCCCGTAATAGCCTTCATTTCCTTTAAATGCTTGTGAGACTGAGTCCAGGCATACATTCTTGCGGAATCAAACTTGGCATCGCGTCCCTCTTCTTCATAAGCCGCAATAAGTTTCTTGCCGCCGCCGCTGTAACCCGAAGCCGCAAATACCGACACAGGATAGTCCGCCGGCATAATGCCTTCTTTGACCAAAGGATACGCAACAGCTATAAATCCCGAAGCATAGCAACCGGGAACCGCTATCTTGCGACCGTTCTTAATCTTAGCCCTGTGTTCCGGCGATAACTCGGGAAAACCATAAGCCCAGTCGGGAAGAGTTCTGTGTGCGGTTGACGCATCGATAATAACAGTCTTGTCATTGTCCACCATCTCAGCCGCTTCAATAGCCGCCTGATCGGGAAGACACAAGAAAGTCACATCGGATTCATTTATAAGTCTCTTAATCTCCGCGGGGTCTTTTCTGAGTTCCGGGGAAATCTTTAAAATCTCAATATCATCGCGCTTCTCAAAACGCTCATTGATGCGAAGTCCCGTGGTGCCTTCGCTACCGTCGATAAATACTTTAGTCATACAGTCTCACTCCCATATGTTTTTCTTTTTCTTACTTTACCACATTCGCGTGGCAAAAAAAACAAACTTTTACAGCAAAAGAAAGAGAGGCCGATTACTCGGCCCCTCCAATCCGTTATCGCTTATTTCTTACCAAATCTTACAAGCTTACCGTTCTCGTCGAATACTGCGTGGCAGCTCTTTTCGATGAGGCCGTTGGTGTGGGTGATGAAGTAGCTCTTGCCTTTAACCATCTTGCAGTCACCTGCTACATAGTAAAGGTCGCCGTCTATTTCCACAAGGCCTGCGTAGGTACGCTTGCCGTCTACATAATAGTAAGTCGAACCGTTCTCATCTACGAATCCATTCTTATCGGTAATCATCTTGCCGTCTGCATCGAATTCGTATACACCGTACTCCTTAAGGCTATTCGTCTTCTTAACAGTTACAAATCCGGTCTCGAGTACACCGTTCTCGATTACGTAGTAGAAGTCTCCATTCCACTCTACAAGACCTGCTCTGTGACCGATCTTGTTGTTCTTGTAATATAACTTCTGTCCGTTTACAGTAAGAACACCATCGAGGATAAGAATACCGTTGTTACCGGTCTTGTAAGTACCTGCTGAAAGGATTCCGTTTGTATTGGTTACTTCAACTTCAGGTGTCTTAACAATCTTACCTTCTTCGTCTACGTAATAGTAGTATGCGCCTACTCTGACAACGCCTGCGTCCTTCTGAAGATAACCATCTACATAGTATCTGTCTTCGCCGTATACCTTCTTGATGCCGTTAATAAGCATTCTGCCGGTTACTTCGTCGAAGTCGGCATGACACTTATCCATGATGCCGTTGCCGTGAGTTACATAGTAGTGACCTCTTGCAACAACGCCGCCTGCCTTTACATAGCAGAAGGTACCGTCGCACATTTCGATAAGGCCTGCGTATGTACGAACATCGTTCTCATAGTAATATAAGCCGCCGTCTTCTTCGTAAATACCGTTCTTAGGTTCGGGAACATAGGGTTCAGGTTCACCGGCAACAAGGAAGATTGTACCGAATACTTCGGGTGCCGACCAACCGTTACCGGTCTTGTCTGCCCAGCTTAAGGTACCGCTTCTTGTTCCGTTTGCATTGGCATCGTTAACCTGAAGTTCAAGACCTACGCGAGTTTCGGGCTTTGCTTCAATATCAGTCCACTTGAATGATGCTTCTACCATGTAGCCTTCTTCTGTAAGAACTGCTTCAGACAAAATGTTGTCCTCTACGCACTTCGTACCGTTGAAGCTATGTACATTCTTGAAGTTTATACGATACTGCTTGTCATCCTCCTGGTAGCTTCCGGACTTTCCGTTATTCTCATCGATAAAGATTTCGATGGAATCCTGCTCGTGAGCCTGTGAAGCGGCATCATTGAGGACTGCGTCTTTTACATACATGAGTACATAAAGGTTCTCTGTATCCCAAAGGAGTTTAGCTGTTGCGGATACATCTGCACCGAGGTTAATGGTAAGAGGAATCTCTTCAACACTTGCCCACGCTGCGTCATCGGCAACACCGTCAACCTTTACTGTACCAAATTTAACACCAAGTAAAGGCTTGGTTGCTGCTACTGCATAGTACTTGTCAGTTGTCTCCTGACTAAATGATGTGTCGCAGAAAGCATACTGCTTGTCGCCGTCAGTTATCACTACATCAAACTTAATCTTATTATTCTGAATGGCTTCTTTAGAAACATCAAAGTATGCTGAGCAATAGCTTAAGGAGTCCATCATGTCTCTTGTAACGGTTACGCTCTGAATTCCATTACCGTCAGATGCATAAACTGTAAAGAATGCCTCGTCGCTTAACAATTCCTCATTAAATTTTACAAGAACATTTACATGGCCGTCACTGTTCCATGTAGGTGAAACTTCAGCAACGCCTTCTTTGAATGAGTAATACTCACCGGCATTGTATCCTTCAATATCCTGCACCATGGATACGTTTCTGATTTCGGGCTCTAACTCGCCTGCATTGCAAAGAGCGTAGAATGCGGGCTTAGCCTTGTAATTGTTATCGAAAAGTAACGGATACTGCTTGCTGTTGCCGTTGGAACCGCCGCCTGCGCCGTTAGCTGTCTGAAGCCATGAATGCTTGTCAACTACGCCCCAGATGGTGAAACCGGTAACGTTGGTACCTTCTTCGATAAGTCTTCTTACTGTGTCATATAAATCTTTGTATCTCTTAGCAAGCTGCTCATCCTTGGGACCTGTGCTGCCCTTGAAGTCGATTTCGGTGAACTGTACCTGGTCAACGAGCTTGCCGTAATCTGTAGCTGCTTTCTTAACAGCTTCCATTGTAGGATTGGTATCCTCACAGAAGTAGTGAGCCTGCATACCCATACCATCAATTCTGGAGCCGGGTGTAGCCTGTACGTTTCTGATAAGGTTTAAGATACCCTTCGCCTTATTAGGCTGATATGCATTGTAGTCGTTGTAGAACAATGCGATATTGGCGGGCATATATCTGTTGGTGTATACGAATGCGTTGTTGATGAACTCAGGGCTTCCGTATACTCTCCACCATGTGGAGTTCTCGCTTGCATTTCTGTAAGTGCCTGTGCCGTCACTGACTGCTTCGTTAACAACGTCCCAGCCATAGAATAAATCTTTGTACTTTGAGCCCTCTGAAGTGTAGTGTTCGCACACGCCTCTGATATAAGCTTCAAGACGCTTATTCATAACTTCGGGTGTAACATAACCCTTGGAAGTATCATAATCTTCGCGGAAGAAGAAATCGGGTGTCTGAGAGTGCCATACAAGCACATGACCGCGGATTCTGATTTTCTTTTCCGGATGCTCGTTGTTCCAATTTACAAAGAAATCAAGGTATCTGTCAGGATTGGAGAAATCAAGTACGGGGAATAAAATCTCTTCACCGTTTAACTCAACCATTACTCTCTCTGCGTTCTGCTTAAGCATTGAATCGGGCTTAAGTTCGTTACCGAGTGTAACACCGTTAAAGTGCTTGGTAACAAGTTCCATTTCCATGGAATCCGCAAATTCCTGATAGCTGATAGCTGTACCCACAATAAAGTCTTCTCCGAGAACAGCTGTCATCTCATCACGAAGGTTAACGATATCATACTCAACACCCTTCTCTACGGGAGGCTCTGTCTCCGGTGTGGTATCGATAACAATTTCTACACTGTCGATGGTAATTGTTGCAGGGAACACATCGTCCTGTCCGTTCATAGACATTACTGCGATGTTGGTGATTTCTTCATCGCCTGCATAGGAAAGGCTGTATGTAGTCTTGCCGTTTTGTCCGTAGAAAGCCTGAAGTTCGGTTCCGTTTGCATCGTAAAGTTTAAATGCTACTGTAAGGCCCTGATCCTTGACATTAATCTTTAAGGATTTAATCTTGTCAGCCTTAACGGGCTTTCTGAGTGCGAACCAGTATTCGGTCCATTCTTTTGCAAAGGAAAGAGTATTGCCTTCAACAGCAGCGCCTTCCCAGCGCTCTGTAAACACAAGATCCTCCGGACCGTATGAGTCTGTCTCTTCATATACAACAGGTGTATATTTAACGGAAATCTTGTCTATGGTAATGCTGTAAGGATAAACTCCGTCGTCTGCAGCGGGCATTGACATGATACCGATATATCTTACATCGCCGTCGTAATTGGGTACTATTGAGTACTCAGACTTGCCGTTGTTGCTGTAATTGGGCATCTTCTCATTCATCTCTGAATCATAAAGCTTGATGCAGACGTTATTGCCCTGGTCGGAAACAGCTACGTTAACGAAATTAACTTCGTTGGTAGGATAAGTCTTGCCAAGATCCACAACGTATTCCTGATACTGTCCGTCAAAAGAAAGAACGTTGGAACCGGCGGGAGCGTTGCTCCATCTGTCGGCAAAAGAAAGATTTGTATATTCATCTAAGCCTTCGGTAACAGGCTTCTCAGGTTCTACTGCCTTGTTATTAACCTTAACCGTAATGCTTGATACAGTAACACTGTAAGGATATGCCGCTTCTCCCTCCGGGATAGACATAATGCCTACGTATCTGATCTCGCCGTCAAAGTTGGGAACGAGTGTGTACTCGGTGTTTCCCGTATTGTGATAAACAGCAAGGTTCTCAGCGAATCCCTCGCCGTAAAGCTTTAATGTAACATCATCGTTCTGCTCCGCAAAAGCAACGGTTACGCTTTCAACGTTGGCTGAATTAAGCGTCTTGCCAAGGTCGAATACGAACTCGTTGTACTGAGCGCCGAATGTAAGAACGTTTGACTCTGTGGGAGTATTGTCCCATCTTCCCGCAAAAGTAAGATTCTCGTTAAATACGAGATCTGTGACTTCAACTGCGGGCTCTGTAGGCTCAACTACGGGCTCCTCAGGCTCTACTACAGGCTCCTCGGGCTCTGTAACGGGAGCTTCAACTCCGAGCTCTCTCTCGGTTACAAATGTAACTGATGAGAATGTGAAAGACTTCTCTGCATCAGCACAATTCATAAAGCCGATTTCGGTAGGAACGCCACCCGTAAATTCAATGCTGTCGGACCAATAATTTACGTCAGCTTCGCCGGCTGTCTTATAAATTTTGAGTCCCAGCTCGGGTGTTGATGATACGCTTACCCTATAACCCTTAAGACCTGCCTTAACAACGTCTTCGGGGATTGCGTATTTAACTTCTGCATACTGAGCGGAATAGTTGAAGGTGATACCTTCCTCTGTTTCCTCGGCCGTATACTGATATCCGCCGGGTGTTCCGAGTTCAGCGATTGCATAAGTTGTCTCATATACGTCGCCGTTTGCCACGGACTCGGCCGCATATGACTGCCCCACATTGGTAAAGGTGCTTGTTAAAAATAACAAACCTGCCAGTGCCAGTGAGACTACTTTGTGTAATCTTTTGTGCATATTATGCCCCTTCCCTTTCGTTTTTCTTGCTGACATGTGCAAATTGCCCATCGTCAGTCTTGGTAATTACCATTATTAAGTATTTTTGTTTACCAAACTTATCATCTTATGCTAAAAATATGTCAAATTTTGCCAAAGCGTTTACAAAATGGTTACAATTGGGTAAATCGTTTCTCCTAAATGCACAAAAAAAGGCTCCGCTTTCGCGGAACCTTTCTTATTATTTATTCAAATCATTCCTTGGGCTCTTCGTAATCGTCTTCTGAAGGCTCGCCGCTCTCTGCGGGAGCATCTGCATCATCGGATGCCTTTCTGTCGTCGAAGAACTCTTCAACCTTGCCGGCTGCGGCGTTGAACTTCTCGCCTGCTGCAGCGCTTAACTCTTCAGCCTTCTCGGCAACCTTGGAAGCTACGTCCATAACTTTTTCCTTGGCTGAGTTAAAGTCAAGAGATACATAAGAACGCTTTCCGCTTGTGCCTCTGGAGGTAGGGCCGTCGTCTACATCTACGTCAAAGTTGTCAAAATCGTCATCGTCTTCCATATTTTCGGGAATATTCGAGTTTTTCTTCTTAAGATAGCAGTATGTTCCTGCTGCTGCGGCAGCGAGTGCCATGAGTGATAAGAATTTTTTTCCTTTTTTAGCCATTGGGACTCTCCTTTCATTGGAACTACAACTACATTTATTATACCAATATTTTCAGATTTTTAAATAGATTATTCGGTAAATTTTCTCTAAAGAGTTCTTGAAGAGAAAATAAAACTATGGTAACATTGAATTCGACTCATTAAGTCAATAATGTACGAGGGGCGATTGGATGAACGCTAAATTCTTTGATCTTAAGCAGGAAAAACAAGACAGAATGGTTAATGCCGCATTAAGAATTTTTGCGTTAAACGGCTATCAGCACGCCAGCACGGACGATATTGTCAAGGAAGCCCATATATCCAAGGGTCTTCTTTTTCATTACTTCGATTCCAAACTCGGCGTGTATTCTTTTGTCTACGATTACGCCGTAAGATACATTTCCCTCGAATTATCAAGTGCCATCGACCCCGAGGAGACCTCTTTCTTCACGGTCCTTCGCCAGATGGAAGCCGCCAAGATGCAGGTGCTTAAGAGCTACCCCTTCATGCTCATGTTCGTGCACTCCTGC
>Ga0129306_1003886_pt1 | contig 10442 bp, 10 predicted proteins | sample P827metagenome_FD_94438 | JGI IMG/M metagenome (GOLD analysis project Ga0129306, IMG submission 94438) | Capybara group fecal microbial communities from Wisconsin, USA - P827 metagenome | ecosystem: Host-associated > Mammals > Digestive system > Large intestine > Fecal | place: USA: Wisconsin...
AGCGATGACTGTCGTCAGCAGATATTTGTTATGAACATTGACGTTGTCCATGATTTTGTTTAAGTTATGAAAATTCATAGTCTTAACTGTTCTCCTTATCTTTATTTTGCTGTTCGCGAATAATCTGCGCAACATCGGCGACAGCCTTTTCTAATACGTCGTTGATCACGACATAGTCATAGTTGTCTTTCTGCGCCATCTCTAGTTTAGCGGTAGTCAGGCGGTCTTGGACTTTTTCTTCACTTTCGGTTCCACGGCCGCGTAAACGGCGTTCAAGCTCCTCAAAAGTTGGCGTGGTGATAAAGATTGTCACAGTGTCAGGGAATTTCTTTTTGACTTGAAGCGCTCCCTGAACGTCTATTTCCAAGACAATATCTTCACCGCGTTCCAAAACCTTACGGACTTCACTGTTAAGGGTGCCGTAACGACATCCGTGGACTCCTGCGCTTTCGAGAAAATCCCCCGCGGCCTTCCGTCGGGCAAACTCTTCTTCAGAGACAAAATAGTAATCTACGCCATCAACCTCATTGGGCCGTGGAGAACGAGTAGTACACGAAACAGAAGAACCGACGTCATCCAAAATAGGAAGAAGATTATTTAGAATTGTCCCCTTGCCAGCGCCGCTGGGGCCGGAAATGACAAAAAGCCTGCCATGTTTACTCTTCATCATCTGAACTGTCACCTCCTATGATACGATTGACAATCGTTTCAGGCTGTATCGCAGACAAGAGCACATGATTGCTGTCAGTCACTATGATAGCTCGGGTTTTCCTTCCCTTGGTAGCGTCAATAAGCCGGCCGGCTTCACGGGCCTCTTCCTTTAAACGCTTTACAGGAGAAGAGGAAGGCTGGATGATCGCTACGATCCTTTCAGCGACGATCATATTCCCAAAGCCCACATGAACTAAAGTGCTGGACATACTCTACTCCACGTTCTGTATCTGCTCACGGATACGTTCGAGCAGCGCTTTGCCGTCGACAACCAGCCAACGCAGCTCCGTACTTGCAGATTTAGAACCGACGGTATTGATCTCACGGTTCATCTCCTGAACGAGAAAATCAAGTTTACGGCCGACGGTCCCGCCTTTATCCAGTAGCGACCTAAACTGCGAGATATGACTTGCGGAACGCGTTAATTCTTCTGATATGTCCCATTTATCGGCAAGGATCACCAATTCCTGAGCCAGACGGGCAGGATCTGTTTCATAACCGAGCTGTGCGATGTTCTTGGTAATTTTTTCGCGATAATCTGCAAACACTTGTTTGGAAACAGCTTTCCAGCCGACAGCGATCTTTTCAATCAAAGACTCAAAATCAACAAGATTTCCGTTGATATCTTTGACAAGGGCATCGCCCTCAACAGCACGCATCGAGATCAAACCGTCAAGAGCTTCATCCAAAGCACCGGCCAAAGCCCGTTGTAATTCATCGTTCGAACTCTGCGCAAACATCGAATTCTCGCATACCCCCGGCAGATCTAACAGATCTGATAGAACCGGCTCCGGACCGCCCAGCTCCTGCCGAAGTTTTAAAAGCTCCTGATAATAATCACGCAGTGCCGGCAAGTTCAGCCGTTCTTTCATAAGACTGGCCGCCCAGCGCACTTCAACACGTACCAGGACTTTGCCACGCGATAACCGGTTGCGTACAGTATTTTGGATAAATGGCTCAAAACTTGTCATCTCTCTATCAGTACGGATATTAAGCTCTAAATAACGAGAATTGACACTCGACACCTCGACAGAGATCATTCCCCACGAATAATCTTTCCTCACCCGGTTAAAACCTGTCATGCTGTAAAGCACGGACGTCCCTCCATTCATTCCGATAAATGCGGCGTCAGCCAATCAAAAACAGGCCACAGTTCTGACAAACCTTCCCCGGTCAGCGCACTGACAACACAAACAGGAATGCCTTCCTCTCGAAACTGCTGTTTTACTCTTTGTGTCCTAAAGATACCGGCTTTGTCGATCTTATTTAAAACAAGCGCGCGCGGCAATTCTGCCGCACCGATTTCGTTCAATGTTGTCTGAATGACGTCATATGTTGATAAGATATCGGGATCGTTCGCATCAAGAACGACCAGAAGCATGTCAGATTTTGCCGCTTCTTCCAATGTAGTGCGAAATGCGGCAATGAGCTGAGGCGGAAGTTCACGGATAAAACCTACAGTGTCCGCAAAGAGGACCCTTCTTCCCTTCGGGGTCCTGACAGAACGAACTGTCGTGTCAAGCGTAGCAAAAAGCTGATCGGCAGCAAACAGCTTCTGATCGCCAGACAATCGTTTCAAAAGCGTCGTTTTGCCGCTGTTTGTGTAGCCGACAAGTGCAACTGTAGGAATCCCGTTCTTTTTACGTTGTTTTCTCTGGCTCTCGCGACGTTTGCGCATCTCTTCAAGACGGCGTGTGATCTCGACGACACGGAGCTGAAGTTTACGACGATGCCTTTCAAATTCGGTTTCCCCCGGTCCGCGGGTTCCTATCCCGGCGCCGGCATTTGACATTTGCTTGCCCAAACCCCGCAAATGAGGCAATTCATATCGACAGCGCGCCAATTCTACTTGCAGCTTTGCCTCTGATGACACTGCCCTTTTTTCGAAGATCTTTGTCACAACAAGAGCTCTATCCCAAATCTCACAATCGGTCCGCGTTCGCAGGTTGGAGAGTTGGATCGGCGTCAGCATATCATTACAGACGATCAAATCAGCACCATAACCAAGCGCCAGACTTTTCAGCTCATCCGCTTTACCTGCTCCGATCAAAAAAGCGGGATCGGGGCGTTCTTTCTTTTGCGTTGAGACGGCACACACTTCAATATTCAGATTAGCCAGCAACAACCCCATCTCTTCTAATAAAAGCGGGAGATCATCCCGTCCCGGTAATGCTAAACCGGTTACGAGCGCTTTTCGATTTTGACAAAGAGGGGCTTTAAAGTCGGGGGGCAACGATGTCAGCCAATGAGTTCGTTTTCGAGACGCTGAAGTTCCATCTGCAAGGCGTTTCGTATCCTGTCACGCTCCTCTTTAAGCGAACCGCGCCGGTCTTTGGGAATAGGCATGATCGGATCACCGAAACGTGCCAATATCGGATGACGTGTAATCTTTGACGCCCCTACCGGCATAGCTTCGAATGAACCAGCCACATACAGGGGCACGATCGGCGCATCAACGTTAGTCGCCAAAACCGCGACTCCGCCTTCAAGCGGTTTTAGGCGTCCGTCAAGAGAACGAGCCCCCTCGGGGAAGATCATCAGATTCTCCCCGTCTTTCAACAAACCGAGGAATCGTTTTAAAGCCGCTGCGGCCGTAGCTCCATTTTCCTTACTCACAGGGATAACGCCAAGATTATTCATCAGCCAAGTGAAGACTGGATGAATCTGAAAAAGCTCGATTTTGCCGAGCGGTCGCAAACGGTCGGGAAAAACACAGCCAACGACAACCGGATCCAGGTTGCTCGTATGATTGGCCGCCACAATCACGGGTCTGTCCACGGGAATTTTTTCCAGCCCCTCGACACGAAGCTTGTTATGAAGTTTGAGAGCGATCAAACACAAATGTTTTGCCAGCCAATAAACACACGCCCTAAGCATTCACTTTCCCCCTCGCTATTGAAACGATTTTATTGACGACTTCGTCGATATCCATTGACGAAGAATCGACAACTTCCGCGTCATCTGCCTGTTTTAGAGGCGCGATCGCCCGATTCGCATCTGCTTCATCACGTGCTTTGATCTCTCTCAGAAGCTCATGATAATCAACCGAGACTGATCGCGCAACCAGTTCGTCATAACGACGTTTGGCTCTGACCTCTGCACTTGCCGTCAAAAAGATCTTGACAGGAGCATTGGGAAAAACAACTGTGCCCATATCGCGTCCATCAGCTACCAAACCGCCTTTTGCCCCCTGCTCCCTTTGCAGGGCGAGCAGCCGTTCACGCACTGAGGGCAGAGCCGAATAAAGTGAAGCTATCTTGTCTACCGCAGGCGTACGGATCAGAGAAGAGACATCCTGATCGTTCAAAATCACAGATCCGCGGCGAATTTCGACATTTACGCTCGACAACGCTTTTTTGAGTGATTCACTTTCAAGTGCAGGGATCGAGAGACTGTCAAGATAATAGGCCAGAGCTCTATAGAGAGCACCGGTATCCAAATAGCTGATAGCAAGCTTTGCCGCCACACGTTTGGCGACCGTACTTTTTCCCGCACCAGCGGGGCCGTCGATGGCAATCACTCCCGACCAGTTACTCATGATCAAACTCTCCTTGTCTGCTATGTCCGAACTTATTATTAAACGATGCCGCCATGAAATATCATGTGTTTCAACTGCTCGGCACTATATTCCTGAGCATAACCGCACTTTAAACGGCGCAGTTCCATTTTGCCGATCTTGCGCCGAAAAAGAACTTGAACTTTCAAACCGGCGGCTTCGGCAATGATCCTGATCTCCCGCTTCACTCCCTCGTTAAGAACAAAACGGAACCAGCGGCCGTACGGTTCACGGCTCAACTTTGCGACAAACACAGGAACCAGCTTTTTGCCTTCGAAAAAGGCTCCTTCTTTTAAGCGCTTAAACTCATCAACATCTGGTTCTCGATCCAAAAGGACTTCATACTCCTTAGTGATGCCGGCCCGCGGGTGGATCATCTCCTGAGAAAAATCGCCGTCATTCGTGAGCATCAGCAGCCCCTCACTTTGCAAATCAAGGCGCCCGACAGGAAATAAACGATAATAATCATACTCCCGTGGGAGAAGATCAAGTATCACAGGATAATTTCTATCGGAGACAGCGCAAATGTAACCTCGCGGCTTATGAAGGACCATATAGATTTTTTTTTCCGGACGAACTTCGATATCGTCTACAGTCACGATCTGTCCTTCAGGTACGTCATAGCCCGGCTCGGTAACCAGAAAACCGCCGCAGACGACCCTCCCTGCAAAGATAAATTCTTCAACTTTACGTCGTGATCCGACGCCGCACAAGGCAAGATACTTATTCAGTCTCATCGTCGTTTACCATTTCTTCCTGCCCTTCCGCGACAATTGTAACAGCATCTGTATCTGCAACAACCACACCACGCCGTTTCAGTTCTTCAAGTTCAGCAACTGTAGGCAGGTCTGAAATAGAACCAAGACCAAAGATCTTCAAAAACTGCGGACTTGTTCGATATAAGAGCGGGGAACCGGTGCTTTTTCTCCTTCCGGCAATGCGAACAAGTCCGTAACTGAGCAGCGTATCGATGACTCGGTCGCAACGGACGCCGCGGATCGCTTCGATCTCTGAACGTGTGACGGGCTGACTGTAAGCAACGACAGCCAGCGTTTCTAAAGAAGCCCGGGTAAGGCGGATGTGTTCACGTTCATCTGTCACACGAAAACGTTCAAGCACCTCTTCCATATCTGCCGCGCTGGTCATGAACCACTTTCCGCCTAGTTCAACGACTTCCATGCCGTGGGTCTGAGCATAGTCCTTTTGCATGTTTTCAAGAGTTTTTCGTATCTGTGAAAGCGATTGCTGTGTTGAAACCGAAAGCTCCTGCACCGTCGCCCCATCCGTTGCGATAAACAGGACGGCTTCGATCTGTCTTTTAAGAAGTTCAACTGACTTCTCTTGCGACGATATCGACATCACCGAACAACTCCTTTTGCAGCAGAGTGACTTTGTTCCTTCTGGATAGTTCAAGCAGAGCCAACAGCATCACGACAAGCGACCGGCGTCCTGGCTCCTCCCGAATCAGAGAACGCAATGAAAGTTTTTTCATGATCTCCAGACGCTCCATAACACGAGCCATTCGATTTTCCACTTGAATCTCGTCTGGGATTTCGGCAGGAGCAACAGCGTCTTCCCACGCGTCGTCTGGAATTTCAAAGCTGTCAAGACGCTTTCGGTTTAACAACTCCAACCACTGGATCGACAAAGAGTAAAGATCACCTAAATCAAAAAACGGCGCAAGTCCTTCAGCCTGCCTGAATCGGCGTTTGTCAGCACTTTCTTTCAGGTCGGTCAGGATACCTGCCGCTTCACGATAAGGACGATAACGCTCGATCAGATCAACAACATTGTCATCGGTATCAACAAAGATGTCTTCTATCCCTTCATCCTCTGTTTGGATGTATCGGGGCAGGAGAGAAAAAGCTTTTTGCCTGACAAGATGTGCCGCTTGCGAAATAAAATCGGCAATTGAGCTGATCGGCAGTTCGCCGTTTTGTGCAAGATATGCCGTATATATTGAGATGACTTCAGAAACGCTGACCTGGGAAGCCTCTATCTCATTTTGGTCGATCATATGGCAGAGCAGATCAAGCGGCCCGGAGAAGCCATCGATCTCGATCTCAAACATCGCGGCCTGTCAAACGCCACAGCGATACGCTGTGTGAGAAAGCGTCACGCGGCAAATAATAAACAGGGATCTCGCTCAGAGAACGAAGATCGTCTGACAAAATTTGCAGCGGTGTATCTTCCATCTCGCCATGGTCGCAGATCATCAGACTCAAACCGGCGTCAAGCGCCTCCAAGCACTCATGGTAACGCATGTCGGCAGTAGCATAAATCTGGGCGCCTTCTTCACAAGCCCGTTTCCAAAATTCGCCGCCGGCTCCACCGCATAAGGCGACACGCGAAACTTTTTCCGTGTTACCTAAAAGACGGTAACCGGAAAGACGCCACGCTTGAGCCAGTCCATCACAGCATTCAATGGCTGACATTTTTTCAAACAGTGAACCGATCGCTCCCATACCGAAGCCGGATGAATCATCGGAACAAACAAGCGGCTTGATCGAATTGAGTTTTGCAGATTTAGCTAAAAGATGATTGACGCCGTTTATACATGAATCAAAATTCGTATGACAGGAGACAATGTTTATCCCACATGTAAAAGCAGTTTTAGCGGCTTTTACATCGGGGCGGTCGCAGATCAGGTCACCTGCGGCATGAAATAAAAGGGGGTGATGTGTTATGAGTAAATTACAGCCTAAAGCGGCCGCCTTGGCGACGGCTTCCGGAGAGGGATCGAGGGCTACTGCGGCGGCAGTGACTAACGCGTCACTCTCACCTAAACGGAAACCGCTGCGATCCCATTGCTCTGCCAATTTAAACGGTGCTCGTTCATTGAGTATATTGATAAATTCGTTTATGGAAATACAGGCCATAGAGAAACCTCACTCATAGAGAAACCTCACTCAAATTTCAGCAATAATTTTGACGAATGTTATAATATGACACGAATGAGAGTATAATAACACAACTGATCAGAGAATACCCTTTCATTATATCACGCGGTGTACAATTAATCTGCCTTTCTCAGCTAAACGTGAGACTGAGCAAATGGGATCATGCAAAATCCCCCGCTCCGCACTGCAACTTGTCTTTCGAGCATCTCGTCATCGGCGCACTTGCGAAATATGAGTGATAATAGTAATATTCTAAGACAATCGCGTTTTCTATCTTCAGTGTTCGCGAGTTATCTGTCCATAGTCATCCATACTCACATAATGGCTCATTCGGTACTATTTGTTAATATTGTACTATACTATTTTTTGATCAAAGCAGTAATTCGTAAGGAGGCTTTCTTCAAGTGAAAAATTCCGCCAAAACTGGATTCATCGCCATAACTTTTTTTGCCGTGCTGTCTTTGACTGCTCCGGCATGGACGATGAGTCAAAAAGAATTTATGGACATTTGCTTGAAAGGCGATGCGCTAAAAGTGGCTGCTGCCCTGAAAGATGAAGGCGTTTCTGCCAATAAGGCCGACGCTAAGGGGATTACTCCTATTATGATGGCTGCCCAAGCGAAGGGAGCTGCCGCAGATCCTAACAAGATCCGTCTGCTCGTTTCCGCCGGCGCCAACGTCAACGCGCAAAACAAGGACAGCATGCGTGTGATCATGATCGCCGCCCAGGAAACGACTAATCCCGACATTATCGCCGCACTTGTAAACGCAGGCGCCGACTTAGACGAACGCAGTTCAAAGGGCTTTACCCCCTTGTGTTTTGCCGCCGCGCGAAACCCCAACCCTGAGATCATCGATATTCTCGCCGACTTAGGAGCCGACGTGAACGCCACAGAAAACTCCGGCAGCACTCCATTTTTATTGGCAGCAAGGAGCGGCAACGCCTTTACCGTCCTCAAAGCGCTTCTCGACAACGGAGCCGATCCGCGTACTCCGAATTCTGCAAAAAAAACGCCGCTCAGCTTTATTGAAGCAAACAAAAAATATACGCCTGAACAGATCGCATACCTCAAAGATGCTGCTCAGCAGGGTGCAAGCCTCAAACCCGCGGATGCCGAGCGTTTTGCCAAACTGTGTTCGCGCGCGACGGAGCCGCGAGTCAAAGCATTTTTAGAGGTTCGAACCGATCCCAACGCCGCCTACCAGGGTATGACGCCGCTCATGTTTGCGGCACGCGACAACCCTCATACGCCGGTTATCTCCACACTCATAAAATGGGGTGCTCAGGAAAATGCCCGCGACGACCAGGGACGTACCGCGTTGATCCATGCCGCGCAATCAAGCCGCACGCCGCGCGCCCTTACCGAACTGCTAACTCTTGGGGCCCGTGCCGATTTCCGTGATATCAACGGCAAAAACGCGCTTGATTATGCGCGTACTAACCCGACATACACCGCCGATAACCTGCTTCTGCTTACTTCTATCCTGAAAAGCGTGAATGAAGCGGAAGAACGCGGCGCCAGGATTGAAGCCGAGCGAGCTCAAACCCGTTCCTCCGAAAGCGCTTCTTTGCAAAACACAGCTCTTTATAAAAAATCAGCTGAAGATCAGCAGGAAATCCTGCGTTTGACCTCGCTTGTGGCGGAACTTCAGAAAAAGGCCGATCAGGCAACAGCGGAACTGAAAGAGCACCAGGCCCGTGACGTTGCAGAGCGTACACAGATCGAACAGCAACAGACGCTTATTTCACAACTCAATGCCAGCTTGGCGGCTCAAAAGGCAGCTCAGGAAAAAGAACAGGCGTCGAGCCGCGACAACGTCGAAAAACTGACGGCTCTCTGGCGTTCAGAAATGCAGAAAAACCTGCGTCTGGTCGAAGACAACGCACTCAACGTCCAAAATCTAAAAAAACAACTAGACGAACTTACGCTGAAGCTGCAAAAAGCGGAAGCTGAGATTACCCGCCTGACGGAAGAAACCAAAGCCGCGGAAGCTCGTTTCCAGCAAAGGAAAAATGAAGCCGAAGCAGATTTCCAGGCTGCAATTGCACGTCTTAAGGAGGTTCATCGCAACGAACTTGAGGAGCTTACGTCGCAATTGCGCAGCGCCGAGGAAAAGGAAAAGAACGCTCAGCAGTATTACGCTGTAGCCTCGACGCAGCACCGGCAGGAGCTAATCGACCTCAAGTCGGCTCATGCACATGCACTGGAAGGCGTGACCCATAAATATGAGCAGCAGATCACGCAACTCAAGGCGCAGGCCGCAAAAGACATTGAAGAAGCGCGACTTCAGGCGGACAAGCAGCACGCCGCAGAACAAAAACAAGCTGTCGAACAGCTGAACCAGAAGCACAGCGACACGCTCCTCCAGGTACAGAGCCAGCACGCTCTCGAACTGTTGACGCAGCAAAAACAGCTGGAAGAAAAACATGAAAAGCGCGTTGCCGAACTGACGCTTCAAAAAGATGAAGAGCTTCGTCAGAAGATGGCCGCAAATGAACAGGAGATCGCACAACTCAAAAAACAGTTCAGCGAAGCCCTCGATTCACTCAATGCCCTCTTGCAGCGGGAACGAGAAACAAACGTCAGCCTTTCGGCCGAGCTCGAGCAGATAAAACTTCACACGCAGCAGGAAATCGCCTCCCTCAACGATCAGATCAAACAACAGGAAGCGAAAAGCCAGTCACTCCTGCAGCAAAAACTGGCCGAACAGGAAAGCCAGCTCCGCGCCGCCTTTGAAGTTGAAAAAGCCCGCATGGAAACCCAGCATCGCCAAGAACTTTTAGACGCGGCTTCTAAGCTGGAATCTCAACATGCGCAAACGATCAACCAGCTTCAGGAAGATCACCGGCAGAAACTGAACGACGCTGTTGCCCGAATGCAAAAGGATTTTGACGAAGCTCAGGCACAATCACGGCACGAGATAGAAACAGCCCTAGCCGCAATCGCCGAGAATGACCAGTCGCGGCACGAGAAAAACGCCGCTGCCGAGCGTGCAGGGCTTGAACAAGGGCGCCAGGAAGCCCGGCAGCTGCTTGAGACTGCTTATGCTCAATCACTGCGGCAGGCGGAACTGCGGTATGATAAACTGCTGAAAGAGCAGCAGCGCAATCAAAAGATCGAATATGACGCCGCCGTCGAAGTTCTCAACTCAAAGCACCGCCAGGAACTGGAACAGGCGGCCGCTCAGGCGGAAATGGCCCAAAAAGAAGCACTGGCGGCTCTTAAGGCGCAGGATGATCAGGCAGCTTCCGCGCAAATGGCCGCGCTGGAAGAA
>Ga0129306_1003887_pt1 | contig 10434 bp, 3 predicted proteins | sample P827metagenome_FD_94438 | JGI IMG/M metagenome (GOLD analysis project Ga0129306, IMG submission 94438) | Capybara group fecal microbial communities from Wisconsin, USA - P827 metagenome | ecosystem: Host-associated > Mammals > Digestive system > Large intestine > Fecal | place: USA: Wisconsin...
GTGGAGAAGATCCTCTCCAACGGCCAGCGTGCTGGCTACCGTGCCTATGACGACGTGCTGACCATGTGGCGCGGGGCTTATCTGAGCCGGGAGATGGAAGTCTTCATGCGCTGGGATGCTGTAGCGTCCTCTATCTATGGCATGATCCTTATGGATCGATGGCTCGACCCGGAGGAACGCCCCCTCCCCACGGAGGCAGAGCAGTTGTCTCTCATTGAAGAGGCACAGGCTGAAAAGGAGACGAGCTTCACGCTTCCCCAGGCGGCCATCGACTATGTGCTGGCAGGCGGCAGCGGCGTCTCTCAGGGCAAGTTCCGTATCTATGAGCAGTTCCAAAAGGGCGAGAGCGCCGAGGAAAACGTCCGTTTCCTGAAAAACGAGTACGGCATCGGCGGCCATTCTGACGCCATCCCCGGCACCGGCATCTGGGAGGATCACGACGGCAAGGGTATCACTCTGAAAGAGGGTGAGAACTCTGTCACGCTGAAATGGTCGAAGGTGGAGAAGCGCATCCGGGAGTTGATCGCTGCGGACCGGTATCTGAACCGTGCCGAGCAGGACGCCTACCCGAATTATCTGCATGGCCAGGAGGTCCGAAGTGAGCGTTCCCGTATCGCAAAGGAGTTCGAGGTCATCACCGAGGGCTACAGCGGCTATGCCAGAGATGCGGGCAAGGCGGATGTACTGCCTGCCCGCTGGTATTTGGTATCCTGCGGGTCTGCATTCCAGATCGGCGAGAAGAAAATGTATGCCCGCACAGCCGAGGGAGATTTCATCCTCCCCATGATGCGAGAGGCTCTGCAAGCCATCATTGATGATGCAGAATCGCCTTTCACCGATCGGGCCAAGGCAGTCATGGCAGAGCTTTCCGGACCGCTGGCGTTGGGGCTGGAGCCCACAGACGCGGAGCTGAACCCGCCGCCCCCGCCGAAGAAGGGGTACAGGCTTGCGCCCGGTGATGCTGTCTGGATCGGAGCGAGAGAATGCGAGATCGTCTTCCTCGGCGACGAGAGGGTGGTCATTGCCGACGTGCAGTTTCCTCTCATCCAGGAGGAGCACGACCGCCGCGAGTTCGACCGTATGGTAGCCGAGAACCCGATGAACGACCGCTTCCTGCAGGTGGTTGAAGACCCGCAGCAGCAGTATGACCTTGGCTACGGTCACATGGGGAACGGCCTAACGGTATGGAACCGTCTGGAGATCGAAAACGGCGACTACAAGACCATTGCCCACATCGACCCGGACAGAAGCGTGACCTTTTATGATGCCGGCCTGCCCGATGAAATCAAGGCGCAGATCATGGAGACGGCCAGAACAACGGAAATGACCGTATCGGAAACGCAGGATGCCCCTGTGTTCACAGAACCTGCACAGGAAAAAGCGGCACCGGCAAAACCCGGAAACGAGCTGTGGCAGGACTATACTCGCATCCGGGAGGAAAACGACGGGGCTATCGTCATGTACCAGGTTGGCGACTTCTATGAGGTCATGGGTGAGGATGCCCGCATCGTCGCAGCGGCGCTGGATATTGGCCTGACTACCAGAAATGTCGGCCTGCCTGAGCGCGTCCCGATGTGCGGCGTTCCCGTTCACAGCGTGGATACACCGATCAAATTGCTCCATGACAGGGGACTGGATATTGTCATCATTGACGATAAGGGCGAGGTGTATCCTCTTGTCGCAGATCACGCCCAGGCTCCCGTGGAGTCCAGGCCCATAGGACGAATCGACTACCTCGCCCATAATGGTTACGCCGCCTACAGCGTAGAGTACACTGATGTCAAACGCTTTATCCCGGACATTCTCGATGATAACCACTACGGTGTTCCCTTGTCCATCGTGGTCTACCGGCAGAAAGACGGCAGCACGATTTCGACGGACTTCATCAACCAGCTTGACCCACCCCCGCAGGGCTTTGAAATTGTGGACTATGAGCAGGTGCGGGCTGAGACTTCTCTTGACCGGGCAAAACGGCTTATCAACGAATACAGCCTGCGTGAGTTTGAGAGTGAAGCGGACTTTTCTGATCTGGAAAAGGTCGGTCTCGCGTACACCGAAACAGAAGATGAGAACATCCCGGTGGAAGCAGAAGCGGACCTGATTCATTGCCGTATCAATCGCTATGTCAATGGCAGTCTCGTAGACCGTATCGAATACGACTCGTTGGAGGACATGATCCGCGCCGAGCTGGAGTATATGGACTTCAATGAGATGGTCTCCTTCACCGATGAGCAAATCGAAATGGGGATACAGAAAGCCGAGCCAAAACCGGAACCGCTTGTTGCTACAGAGAGCCGTGTGGATGAAATGCTCCGTCAGGCGATGCTGGCCTCGGAGCTTGCAGAGCAGACCGGTCAGGATGTGTTCGCCTTTGAGGAAGGCAACCCGAACCCCGTCAATGTTGCAACAGTAGAGACGGCACCGGCTGAAACAGAAATTGCCCCGCCGCCTGCCGCAGCAAGGCCCCGCAGCAAGGTGGCTCCGGCGCTGCTGTATCCTGAGATCCCATCCGAGCGGCGGAACGACTACCGCATCGACAACGACAACCTGGGCGTGGGTACACCCCTGGACCGCTTCTATCGCAACATCCGGGCAATCCAGCTCCTGAAAAAGCTGGAGGACGAGCAGCGTCTGGCAACACCCACTGAGCAGGGCTTTCTGGCTGAGTACGTCGGCTGGGGCGGCCTGCCGCAGTTCTTTGAGGAAAGCAATGCCCATTACGGCGAACTGAAAGCTGCGCTGACCGACGAGGAATATGCCTCGGCAAGAGAATCGTCCCTGACGGCATTCTACACGCCACCCGTGGTGATCCGTGCCATGTATCAGGCACTGGAGAACATGGGATTTCAGCGTGGGAACCTGCTGGAGCCGAGTTGCGGCGTCGGAAACTTCCTCGGCATGAAGCCGGAGAGCATGTCCGACTCCAAAATCTACGGCATTGAGCTGGATAGCATCTCCGGGCGCATCGCGCAGCAACTCTATCAGACATCTTCCATCGCTGTCCAGGGCTTTGAAAAGACAGAGCTTCCGGACAGCTTTTTTGATGTGGCCATCGGCAACGTGCCCTTCGGGGACTTCAAGCTCCCGGACAAGCGTTACGCCAAGTACAACTTCCTGATACACGACTATTTCTTTGCTCGGACGCTGGATAAGGTGCGGCCTGGCGGCATTGTGGCTTTCGTGACCTCAAAGGGTACGCTGGATAAGGCCAACCCCAACGTGCGGAAATACCTCGCGCAGCGGGCAGACCTGCTCGGCGCGATCCGCCTGCCCAATGACACCTTCAAGGCTGCTGCCGGCACCGAGGTCACGTCGGATATCCTTTTCCTGCAAAAGAGGGACACCCTGACTGCTGTGGAACCCTCCTGGGTCAATATCGGAAAAGACGCCAACGGGATCACCATGAATCAGTTTTTCGTGGACAACCCGGAGATGGTGCTCGGCGAGATGAAGGAAGTCAGCGGCCCCTTTGGACGGGAGACTGCCTGTATTGCCTATGAGGATCAGGACCTCGGAGAGTTGCTCTCCCAGGCCATCCAAAACATCACCGGCAGCATCCGGGAATACGAGGTAGACGAGCTGGCCGACGTAGAGGAAGACAAGTCCATCCCCGCCGATCCCTCCGTCCGCAACTTCTCCTATACGCTGGTGGACGGGAAGCTCTACTACCGGGAAAACAGCCGCATGACACCGGTGGAGGTCTCCGTCACCGGGGCCAACCGCATCAAAGGGATGATTGCCATCCGGGACTCCGTGCGCAATCTCATCGAATACCAGACGGAGGACTATCCGGACACCATGATCGCCGCAGAGCAGGAAAAGCTCAATCAGCTCTATGATGATTTCTCAGCCAAGTACGGCCTCATCAACTCCCGGGCAAACAAGTCTGTCTTCAATATGGACAATGCCTTCTTCCTCCTGTCCTCCCTTGAGGTGCTGGATGATGAGGGCAATTTCGTTCGCAAGGCAGATATGTTCACGAAGAGAACCATTAAACAGCGCACCGTAGTGACCCATGTGGATACAGCAACAGAGGCGCTGGCGGTTTCCCTGTCTGAGAAGGCCAAGGTGGATATGCCGTATATGATGGAGCTGACGGGCAAGGATGAGCCGGAGATATGCGATGATCTGAAAGGCGTCATCTTCCTGAACCCAACGTATGGATATGGCAACGACACCGCAGAAAAGTATCTGCCCGCCGATGAGTACCTGTCGGGCAATGTCCGCGAGAAGCTCCAGTGGGCGCGGCGCAGCGCGGAGCTCGACCCGGAGGAGTTCACTGTCAATGTGGAGGCTCTGGAACGGGTGCAGCCCGCCGACCTGACAGCGGCGGAGATTTCCGTGCGCATCGGTGCGACCTGGATTCCCGCAGACGATTACGCGCAGTTCATGTTCGAGCTGTTCGATACCCCGTGGTGGTCGAGTCGCAACATCCGCATCCACTACTCCACCTTCACCGGCGAATGGAACATTGAGGGAAAGAACTATGACAGAGCCAACGTCCGAGCCAACAGCACCTACGGCACCGACCGCATCAACGGTTATAAGATCATGGAGCAGACCCTCAACCTCAAAGATGTGCGTATCTTCGACTATATTGAGGATGAGGAAGGGCGCAAGAAACCTGTGCTGAACAAGAAAGAAACAGCTATCGCCCAGGGCAAGCAGGAACTCATCAAGCAGGCGTTTCAGGAATGGATCTGGAAAGACCCGCAGCGCCGGGAGCGACTGACGAAGCTCTACAATGAGAAGTTCAACTCCGTCCGTCCGCGTGAGTACGACGGAAGCCACCTGGCTTTGGTAGGCATCAACCCGGAAATCACCCTGCGGCAGCACCAGCTCAACGCTGTTGCCCGTGGCCTTTACGGTGGGAATGAGCTTCTCGGACATGTCGTGGGTGCTGGCAAAACCTACACGATGGTCGCCATCGCGCAGGAGGCCAAGCGCCTGGGGCTCTGCCAAAAGAGCCTGATCGTCGTGCCCAATCATCTGACAGAACAGTGGGGCGCGGAGTATCTTCAGCTCTACCCAAGCGCCAACATCATCGTGGCAACGGCCAAGGATTTTGAGACCAAGAACCGCAAACGCTTCTGTGCCAGGATCGCCACAGGTGACTATGATGCGGTTATTATCGGGCACTCTCAGCTTGAAAAGATACCTCTTTCCTATGAGCGCCAGGCCTACTATCTGGAACAGCAGCTTGATGAGATCATGGAGGGCATCGCTGAGCTGAAAGAAAACCGGGGCGACCGATTCTCCATCAAGCAGATGGAACGAGCCAAGAAGCAGGTGCAGGTCAAGCTGGATAAGCTGAACGACCAGAGCCGGAAGGATGATGTAGTCACCTTTGAGGAGCTGGGTATCGATAAGCTCTTTATCGACGAGGCACATTACTACAAGAATTTGGCCGCGTTTACGAAAATGCGGAACGTGGGCGGCATCAGCCAGACCGAGGCGCAGAAGTCCAGCGACCTGTATATGAAGATCCGATATCTGGACGAACTCACCGGCGGGCGCGGCGTCTGCTTTGCCACCGGAACGCCGATCAGCAATACCATGGTAGAGATGTACACGATGCAGAAATACCTCCAGTATGACGCGCTGAAAAGGAACGACCTCATTCACTTCGATTCCTGGGCCAGCACCTTCGGAGAAACCGTGACCGCCATCGAACTGGCCCCGGAGGGCACCGGCTACCGGGCAAAGACACGCTTCGCCAAGTTCTATAATCTCCCCGAACTGATGTCCATGTTCAAGGAGTGCGCAGACATCCAGACGGCGGACATGCTGAACCTCCCGGTGCCCAAGGCCAATTACCACAATGTCGTGCTCAAGCCCTCGGAAATGCAGAAGGAAATGGTGGCAGACCTGGCCAAGCGCGCCGAGCGTGTGAGAAGCGGCATGGTCAATTCCTCGGAGGACAACATGCTGGTCATCACCAACGATGGCAGGAAACTGGCACTGGATCAAAGGTTGATGAATGAGATGCTCCCGGACAGCGATACCGGCAAGGTCACTGCCTGCGCTCAGAATGTATTTGAGATATGGCAGCGCACTGCTGACCAGCGATCCACCCAAATGATTTTTTGCGACCTCTCGACGCCTCATGGCGACGGGCACTTCAACGTGTACGACGCCATCCGCGACAAACTCATAGAGAAAGGCATCCCTGCCGATGAAATCGCGTATATCCACTCTGCCGGTACGGAGGTGAAGAAGAAGGAACTGTTCGGCAAGGTCCGCAGCGGTCAGATCCGCGTGCTCATCGGCTCCACGCAAAAAATGGGAGCCGGGACCAATGTGCAGCGGAAACTCATTGCACTCCACCACCTCGACTGCCCCTGGCGACCGGCTGACCTGCAGCAGCGGGAAGGCCGCATCATCCGTCAGGGTAACGAGAACCCGGAGGTGGAGATCTACACCTATGTCACCGAAAACACCTTCGACAGTTACCTGTATCAGCTGGTGGAGAGTAAGCAGAAGTTCATCGGCCAGATTATGACGAGCAAATCCCCGGTGCGCTCTGCGGAGGATATAGATGAAACGGCGCTCAGCTATGCGGAGATCAAGGCACTGTGCTCCGGCAACCCGGAAATCAAGGAAAAGATGGACCTCGATGTGGCCGTGGCGAAGTTGAAGCTCCTGAAAGCCAACCACCTGAGCCAGAAATACGCGCTGGAGGATAAGATCATCAAGGAGTTCCCCAAACAGATTTCCTCCTATGAGCAACGCATTGAGGGCTTCAAGGCGGACATGGACCGACTGAAAGAAAACACGCAGCCCAACGAGGATGGGTTCTCTCCCATGGTGATTGAGGGCAAGACCTACACCGAAAAAAAAGCGGCAGGTTCAGCTATCCTGGAAGCCTGTCACAACATGGCGAGCCCCGATCCCATCCCGCTGGGAAGTTACCGCGGCTTCGAGATGGAACTCTTCTTCGAGACCTTCTCCAAGGAGTACCGCGTGTCCCTAAAGGGAGCACTCAGTCATATGGTCTCGCTGGGCACCGACATTTACGGCAATATCCAGCGTATGGACAACGTGCTGGGCAGCTTCGAGGATCTGATGCACAATGCTGAGGCCCAGCTTGAAAATGTCCGGGTTCAGCTTGCCAACGCCAAACATGACGTGGAGCTCCCATTCCCGCAGGAAGAAGAGCTGAAGACAAAGATGGCCCGGCTGGATGAACTGAATATCTCCCTGAACATGGACAAGCGGGAGAATGAAATCATCGACAGCGACCGCGAGGAGGATGAACCGGATGGCCGCAGTACGAAAGCAAGAGAAAGATAGGAGGAAGCAATCTATGACACTTGGGAGCCGGATACGGGATTTTCGCAGAAAAGCCGGTATGACCCAGCGGGAGCTCGGCATTGCAGTCGGCTTCTCGCCGTTGAACGCCGATGTGCGCATCGCGCAGTATGAGAACGGCGGCAGGAAGCCGAAGACCGGAATTCTCGGCAACCTTGCCACCGTCTTTGGAATCTCAACCGCTGCGCTGAATGTGCCGAACATCGAAAACAGGGCCACGCTCATGCAGACGCTGTTTGCCCTGGAGGACCGCTATAAGCTCAAGCCGATTCGCATCTACGGCGAGACATTTCTCTGCGTTGATGCCCTGAATGGGTTTGAAGGCGAGGGATTGAATGACCTCCTGGACGAATGGCAGCGCCAGCTTGCGAAGCTTGAACGCGACGAGATCACGCAGACAGAGTATAACCATTGGCGGTACAACCTTACTTGACGTATAAAACGGGCGCAGCCATATGAGATGACTGCGCCCAAAACATGGTTCCGTATATTACTTTGTGCCGGTCAGCGCCACGCCGTTCACATAGAGCGTGTAACCATTGGAAATGATATTCGCCGCATCGCCGTTGAACTCGGTGACATAGCTGTCGCCGGTAAGGGTCCAGGTGCTGGTGCTGTCCAGAGTAACGGAGACGGTGCCGGTCTCTGTGGAGACCGTCGTGCCGGAGGCGTTCGTGATAGTGCCGTCGATGCTGCCGGTAAAGGTGCTCCCTTCAGTCAGGCTCAGCGTTAGCTTTGAGTCGCTGCCTACCTTGATCGCGCCGGTGAGGACCTGTGCGATGGCATTCAGTGTTGCGGTGTTGCTTCCACCGCTCCAACCGTCCGCGCAGACGGAGAGCAGGATGTTGTCACCGTCCTCGTTGACGATGCGGACGTTCTTCAGAGTGATGACCGCGTTGGTGTTGGTCACGTGGAAGACGTGTCCGTTCTTGCTGGTCAGGCTACCGTTCGTCATTGTGAAGCTGGAGGTGCCGCTGTCCGCGTCCCCAGACATGGACTGATAGATCATGATGGTGTCGTAGAAGGTGGCGTTGCCATTGCACTTCGTATTGTTGGCGGTGAGGTCGCAGTCGACGAGCTCGATGGAGTTGACGCCCTCGATGCAGACGCCCTCAGAGAGATTGCTCACCAGCGTCGCGTTGGAAACGTGAATCTCGGCGGTGGAGTAGATTGCAGGAGAGCCGAGACCGTTGGAGGTGTAGCTGCCGCCGTCCACCCAGACGGTACCGCCGCCTCGGTCGGTACGGATGGCCGCGGAGGATTGACCTGAAGTGGTCACAGTCAGATCATAGGCATAGGTCACGCCGCCGCCTGTAGTCATGATGCCGCCGGAGCCGCTGCCCGTGGTGGTGATTTCCGTGTCACGGATAATCAGCGTGGTGCCGTCGCCGGTTGCTCCGTTCTGTCCGCCGTTGCCGCCGTAGCAGAACACGCCGTTTGCGCCGCTGGCGTCGGATGTGATCGTGCCGCCCGTGATTGTAGTTGTCGTACCGTCCTTCACCAGCACCGCCGCATTCAGGCCGTAGAAGTTGCAGTTGTCGCCGCCGTCAGAGTCGCCGGCTTTCGTCACGGTGGGATCGGTGATCGTTACCTCGGCGTCGGTGGAGATCAGCAAGGCACTCTCATCCGCCGCCGTACTGGCGTAGGTCCGGCCGCTCTGGGTATCCTCAGACGTGATTTCTACTGCGCCGGTATAGTCAATGTCGGCGCTGCTGGCAGAACCGGGAGCACCACCGGGTGGCGTACCACCAGGGCCGCCGTTGCCGTCAGGAGGAGTGCCGCCAGGACCGCCGTTGCTGTCAGGGGGAGTACCGCCGGGGCCACCGTTGCCGTCCGGAGGAGTGCCACCAGGACCGCCGTTTCCATCAGGGGGAGTGCCGCCAGGACCGCCGTTGCCGTCCGGAGGGACTTCGGGAGGCGTGCCTTCCGGCGCGGTTGATGCCTCTGCGCTTTCCTGATCTGCGCTATCACCCGTTTCCGCAGTCTCGACTGTTTGCGATTCCGCAGTCTCTGCCGCTTCTGTGCTTTCCGTGGAGGCGGCGGAACTGTTGGCATTGCTCCCGCAGGCGGAAAGCATCAATAGGACAAGAGTAAGTATGAGAAAGAGGGAGATCGCTTTTCTCTTCATAGTAATGAAGCCTCGCTTTCTGAATGGGTTTCCTTGGTGTTTGATGAGATCATACACGCTGTACCTTAAAGGAAACTGAAAACAAAAAAAGATAATTGCACATTTGCCAATCTCTTAAGTACTGCCTATGATAATGATATGAGAAACGCTGTGGATTTGCAAGTGCGGAGGTAACACAAAATGATCTACTTTACTGCCGATACCCATTTTGGACATGAGAATGTCATTTGGATGTGTGAGCGTCCATACGCAAATATAGGCGAAATGAACGAGGCACTGATTTCAGCCTGGAACAAGCGCGTGACGGGAAACGATACCGTCTATATCCTCGGAGATATGTTTTTCCGCTACGAGGACCCGGAGAGTATCCTGAAGCGCCTGCACGGAAAGAACCGCCTAATTCTCGGCAATCATGATGGCTCGTGGACGAGCAAGGTGGATCTGCGGAAGTATTTTCTGAGCGTGGATACCATGCTGGAAACCAGCGACGGAAAGCGAGCAATCACCCTCTGCCACTATCCTCTTCTATCCTGGAAGCACGCGAAGCGATCCTATATGATTCACGGCCACATCCACCGTAAGACGGACATGGACTTCTGGCCGCTTCTTTGCGGCAGGGATCGTGTGTTGAACGCCGGAGTAGACATTAACGGTTTTCAGCCGGTCACTTTTGAGGAGCTTCTGGAAAACAACAGACGCTGGAAGGATGCCCACGCACCGGAATAACAGCTATTTTTCAAAACAACACAGTCAATACATAGCCGGTTGGCCTATCTCGGAAACAGGTCAACCGGCTATTTCTATTTTGAAGGAGATGATGAAAATGACCGTAGAAGAACTGAACACAGAACTTTATGAGCGGATGTTTGAGGAGCAGGAGCAGTTCCGGTCCGAGCTTCTTGGGAAGAGTCCGCAGGAAGTGCTTGACCATGCCTATGAGTATGTCATGCGGGAGGATCTGCTGCTTTCTCTGGAGTACAACGACCTGTCTGAAA
>Ga0129306_1003888_pt1 | contig 10433 bp, 6 predicted proteins | sample P827metagenome_FD_94438 | JGI IMG/M metagenome (GOLD analysis project Ga0129306, IMG submission 94438) | Capybara group fecal microbial communities from Wisconsin, USA - P827 metagenome | ecosystem: Host-associated > Mammals > Digestive system > Large intestine > Fecal | place: USA: Wisconsin...
GTACCCGCCGACACAGTGCGCCTTGATGCCGAACGTGAATTCGCCCTCGTCGGTCCAGTTCTCGAGCGTGAACGATGCACCCTGACTGCGGGCGACAAGACGGCCTTCGCCCCAGTCGCGGCCCTGGCGTATCTCGTAATAGTCGATGTCGCTGCCTGGCACGGCGTCCCAGCTGAAGACCAGCGACGATTTTTTCAGCGGCGACTGCTCAACGGCAAAGTTTGTCACGTCAGCCGGCAGCACGCTGAAGTACTCCTCGCCGCGCGTCCACGCCGACACCAGTCCGCCGGTCGTGACCGCCTGAACACGGAACGTGTACATGCGGCTCTCCGAAATCTCCTTGCTGGCGGTAAGATCGGGAGTGAGCTTGGCGATTTGTACGCCGTCGAACTGCACGCGGTATCCGGCGATGTCGCTTTCGTTTACTGCCGGCCAGGTCATGACGATCGTGCAGCGGTCGGTGCGGCTGGCCGCAGCGGCGATCACGGCGGGCGCAGCCGGGGGCGAAATAACAACGGAGACGTCCGCTGCGTCGGAAAGGTCTCCCGACGCCAGCACCGTGGCAACGCCGAAGGTGTACGTTCCCACATCGTCCACAGTGATCACGGCCGATCTGTCTTTCGTCTGACTGACGACAACGGCGTCGCCAAGCGTGACGCGATAGCCGACCACGTCACTTTCGTTCACCGCATCCCAGCTCACGCGGACCTGTAAACGGTTTGCAGACAACGACTGCGCCGATACGTTCGCGGGTGGCGAAGGCTGCGGGATCGTGACGGTTGTCGTCGCCGCCGTTGTCGATTCCTGCTGCGAATTGTCGATGGACCTGACAGCAATCGAGTGCTCCCCCGTCCCTGCCGCCGTCACCGTGGCGCTGACGCCGGCGGTGAAATGCGCGGTCTCGCCGTCGTCGAGATAGACGCGATAGCCGGCGATGTCCGGCTCGGTCGTGATCTTGTTCCACCGCGCATTCAGCACGAAACGGTTTCCCGCCGACGGAGTGACAATCAAACCGGTCGGCGCTGTCGGCGGCGCGTCCTTGCCGACGATCAACGCTACTTCAGCGATACCGCTGGAAAGGATTCCAAGGCGGCTGCGCGTTTTGACGAGCACCTGGATCATGCTGCCGGTGAGAACGTTCTCGATCGTGTGCTCCGTCTCATCGGCTTCGGTGCTGACGTACTTCTGCCACTTAGCCGTGGGGCTGTAACGGTAATAAATATTGTAGCCGTCGAGGGCTTCGGCTTTCATGCCGCCGGGCGCCGTCCAGCTGACGTCGAGGTTGCTCACGTGCACGCCGTCTTTCTGCATGTAGCCCCATTCCGACAGTCTCAGGTTTTCGACGTTCGTCGGCGACAGAGCGCTGATGCCGGCCATCTGATAGGTGATCCACCGGACTGATGAATTGCGACCGTCGAACGTGCGCGCCTGCACGCCGAACTTCCACGTGCCGGTCTGCACGTTGGTCAGCTCAAAACTGGTATCTTCCTGCCAGCTCGATTTGTGCTTGTTCCCGAGCGCGTCGTAATACCAAACGCGGTACTGCGTCACAGAAAAGTTGGCGCTGGAATAGCTCCACGAAAACAGGGCCTTCTGCACCAGCTGCGCGTTGACCGTGGCCGTGCGTTCTGCCACACTGAGGTTGTCCGGCGGCTGACATTCCTCTTTCAACGGACGGCGCGACGGAGGCAATTCGATGCGCAGACCTTCCTCGATCCACTGGAACTTGTGCGGGTCGATCTCGATCAGCGTCAGCTGGATCGACGCCTTGCCCGTCTCCTTGATGTTCTGCACGCGAAACTGCCGCGGTTCGGCTGACGAGCCTGATATGCTCCAAATGGCGTTGTCGGCGAATGTTTTGGTGAAGGCGCTGTCGACCGTGACCACATTGCCGTTCAGGCTGTCGATCTGCCTTGTCTCTTCGGTGCCGTCAGTGTCGCAGATGCTGATCTGATACGCTTCGCCCTTTTCTGTGTCGAAGGCGGCGTCGAGCGTGACGGTTGTACCGGAAACACTTTTGATACGCCCGCCGGCGCGATAGCCCATCCAAGAAGGATCCGCGACTTTGACGATATCTCCAGGCACCAGGTCGAAGCCGTCCAGTCCCATTTCGACCGTGACGGTCCACGGCGTTTCTTCGCTGGCCAGCAGCCATTTGCCGTGGCGATGAGCCTGTCCGCGCGAATAACAGCCATAGGCCACCGTTTCGATGGGGCGATAGCCAAGGCGGCGGTACGCTTCCCAGTCATAGACGGCCTCGACGTGCGTGCGGCCGAGGTCGTCGGGGTCGTTCCACTTGACGAGGGCGACGCTGTGACGCTCCTGCTGCGAAGCGCTGGAATAATTGAACACGCCGTCTTTGACGTTGGCCTGTGTGATCGTCCGTACCGGGTCGTCTGTGAAATCGGCGCGGGCATAGATCAGGCCGCTGCTCCAATAGGTCATGCCGTGGAACGTGGAGGCGATCGACTGAATGACTTCCTTAGCCTCGCCGGCACCCTGGATCTGGTAGTTGAACGTGTAGCGCGGTTCCTGACCGCCGAATCCGTCGTCGACCAGCTCATCACAGATTTGCGCGATGCGGTACAGATACCACTTGTCGCACAGTTCATTGGCGTTCAGGTAGCTGTGCGGCAGGTACTTCGACACGCCGTAGCGGTCGTTGGTGATCATGTCATACAGCACCCAGGCAGGGTTGTCGGTCCACGCCAGTTTGAACGTACCGTCCCACACGCCGGAATAGGCACGCGTTTTGGGATTGTAGTTGCTGGGCACCTGCACTTTCAGGCCCTTGACGTAATACATGCGGCTGGGCACGCTGCCGGAAAACGTCTCGGCTGACGCTTTGACGGCGATCATGGCCGTGTTGGGGTACGTAAACGAATAGCCGACGATTTCCGTGTAACTGCTGATGTACAGGTCGTTGACGAGAGACGAGCTGCTGCTGTCGTCGCTGGTCTTTTCGACGGTGACGAGCCACGGTCCCGGCCCCGAGAGCGCGAAGTTCAGATCCCAAAAATACTGACTGGTCGTCTTGCCCTTCAGCGTGCGGCTGTACGTTTTGCGCGTCACGTTGTTAGCGTCTGCGATCGTGATCTTATACGACACTTGTGCGCCCACCACGTCGCCGGCATGGTCCTGATCGGTAAGCTGTTGATACAGCCCCTGTACCCCGAGTGTGATCCGCAGGCGTGTGGCGTCGGTATTAGAGACCGTAAACTGGTATTTGCCGCTGTCGGGCCCTTCCCCTTTCGGGTACAAATGAGGCACTTCCACGCCGACACCGACTTCGGTCTCTGCTCCGGATGCGTAGGGGAGTGATTCCTGATCCGGCGTGCCGGTGTTGATCTGCCAGCTCACGTCGTTGAGGGTCAGCGTGCCGCCGGAGGTGCGCAGCGGCGTTTCGTTGAAGAAAATCGACTTGTCGCCGTCAACAAGTCCCTCAATGGGGCCTTCGGAAACGACATCGAGCAGCGAGACGTACTGAATGGCCTGGAGCGAATCCTGTTCCTCGACGGGAGCGCGATAGCTGCTGCCGCCGCCGCCCTTGCCTTTGGCGCCGGTGATCAGACCGTCAATCTCCAACTTCATCGCCCCCTTTTAATAATCGCTGTCGCAGTCGTCACAACCACCCCCGTCGTCATAGCCGTCACTGCCGCTGTATTCTTCTACGGTCACATTGGCGCTGGCCCAGTTTTTCGACGTGATGCTGCCATTGCGCGCCTGGACGCTGACGGTGTAATTGCCGGCGGCCAGACCGTATTTTGATCCGCTCGTACTGGTTGTCGTCATGCTGCCGTCTTCGGTACCGGTCCACTTGACTTGATAATCGTGAGCTCCGCTGACGGCCGTCCACGACGCAGTAATGCGGTTGTAACCGCCGGTGACGCTCAACCCTGTCACGTTGTCGAGTGTGATGTCCACATCGTCGACCGACTGTCCGGAGCTGACGACGATTGAACCGCAGTACGCCTTGCCGTAGACGACCGGGACGCAGTTGCCTTCTTCGCACACATTGACGGCGCTGCTGAACAGGTACGATGTTTTGCTGTCAGCCTTCTCGCTGTCGCCGATAGACATTGACGGCGATGGTGACAGCATCTGACCGATGCCGTTAAGCAGAAATCCCGCGCTCATCATGAAGAACGTGCCCTGGCTGATAGTTCCGAGGGTGCCCAGAGCAAGACCGCCTGCGCCGACGGCCAGCCCGACGCCCAGCAAGGCAACACCGAGGATCACTTTGAACACGCCGTTGCTTTTCGAGCCGACGGGAACGGGGACGATGCGGATGCGCGAGACGGTCCCGAGATCGAAGCCGGTCTCGTTCTCTTCCAGCTGCACATCGTCGGCGAAGACGAGAAACTCGCCCTGACGAATCGCCCGATATGTGCCTTTGATCTGCGTGGTCAGCGCATGGACGGCTTCCTGCACGCTGGCCACGTCAAATGTAAAAGGCCCGCCGAACTGCGCCAGCGAGCCTTCCAGAACGAGTTGTCTCAACATTTGTACCTCACCCACTTGGCGATGAACTTGTACCAGCGGCCCATCGGCTCGCGCCGGCTCAGTCGGCCGGACAGGTGATGCAGGATGAGCTGTCCGTCGTCAACGAGCAGACCGGCATGGTTGATCCGATCGCTCTGCACCTTCATCAAAAAAACGTCGCCGTCGCGGGCTTGCTGGGCGGGAATTTCAACAAATCCCGCTTCGGCAAAGTGATCCACGTACAGATCGCCGCCAGTCTCCCACCAGGCGTCGTCGCGTGCAAAATCAGGCAGGACGATGCCTTTTTCGAGGCGGTACCAGTCGCGGATGAGGGCGTAGCAGTCGCCGCGGCCGTCAGTGCCGCTGGGGCCGTGGCGGAACTCCCGCCCGACCAGCGGCGGCGGTTCCAGCGAGTCGCCCCAATAGTACGGCTTCGAAACGGTGCGGTCGGCAGAGACAGTGCACAGCCCCCACGGAAGGGCAGTATTCATTTGTCCGGCGATATCAGAAGCACTTGGGCAGTCGGGACCGTCCGGATGGCTGTGGACGATCGCCTGCGCACCGGGCAGTTTTTCAAGCGCGGCTGCCGGCAGGGCAAAATGCTCCTGCGGTTCCTCAGCAGTGTTTGCAAATGCCTGGTAGCCCTCAGCTGTGATGATGCCGCAGGCCTCTTTGGGGTATTCTGCCGCAGCGTGGGCAGCAATAGCAGGATAGTATTTATCGAAATCAATATTCATCAGGATCAGCTCCTCGTTCGTGCCAGACCGGGAAATCCGCCGTAGGGAAGGTCTTTTGACTTGCCAAAGCGACGCACGCAGTCGCTCAGCGTGTGACCGCAGGCATCGTCAGCCGGACCGCACGACTGGCCGAATTTGTCGAAACACTTGCTGCCGGTGTACGGGCAAGCGTTGCCGGTCTGGTCGTACACCCATGAATTACCGCTGCGGTAGCGGTACACCCACGGACACATGTCGCGCAGGGCAACGCGCGCCGGCAGTTCACAGCGCGGCAGGTCGAGCGGCGTGATCAGCTCCAGCGTCACAAGCGATTTTGTCAACGTGGTGACGCGATCAACGATGTACAAATCGCTGCTGAACTTGATGCCGCGGCCGCCGTATTCGTGTCCGTCAAGGAACTTGGCCAGCGTGCGTTCGCGCAGCAGCAGCGCGCCCTGCGCGCCGTTGGTCAGCACGATGAGGGAATAAAACGTGTCGTTCAGCGCCGACGCGCTCATCTTCGGACGCGGCAGCGTGCCGTCGCTGTTCCACTCGAAGCCTTCCGTCTTAACGCTGATCTGCGGGAACGACTGACCGCCGAAGGCGACCGCTGTGCCGTCGGGTTCGCGCTCGGTGCAGAAACGGTGGACAGCGCCGCCGACGTTCGATGCGTCGAGCGTGAACAGGTGGATCACAGCCGACGGATCGAGGCTTTGTGATTCTTTCTGCAAAAGCCGGTCATTGGCGGCGCTCATGCGAAGACCTCCTCAAGCGTGGCGGACACGCTAGCGTAGCGCTCAACATAAGCGACGCTCCAGTTGGTACAGCGCCACAGCTTTTGAACCGACTGCTGCGGCGGCGTCCAGTTGAACGGCACCGCATAGCGCGCCTGGAAGAAAGCATCGATGCTGTTGGCCTGGGCAATCGTGAGGTTGTTCCATTTGACCGTCAGCTTGTCGCGCAGGGCGTTCAGTCCGTCGGCCTGCGTCTGCTCGTAGCCGTCGCCGAATTCCGTGCCGACAGTGCGCACTTCGCGCGAGCGGTCCACGCTCGTCGGCGCGCGGACTGGGGAGAAAGTTGTATAAGTCGCCAATATCCATCACCTCGAAAAGTGGATATAATGAGCCAAAAATCAAAGGGGGAATCGTGATGTTCAAGCGTTTTGTCATGGCCGCCCTGGCCGCAGCAGCACTGTGCGCTCCGGCTGCCGCGCTGCCGAAAGCACGGGAAAAGTATGAAACTGCGTACTTCACGCAATTCAACGGCTATCCGTGGGGCACGCCGATCGAGACGATCCTGAAGGATGGCGCGAGATTGCGCTTTGTCATAAAAGGACCGTTGAAGCTTGATGTCGAGTCTTGTAAAACGAACCTGGACACGCGGAAATTCCTCAAAAACACTCGATGGGAGCCGGAGAACGCAAAATATTTGCCCGTATCGAAGGACCTTCCTGTCATCAACTGCGATTACTACTTCTGTGCCTACGCCAAGACAGGCAAGAAATATCCGTCTGTTGCCTATGCAGTCAAAGATGGGAAGCTGATCGGCGGGCTCTTTCAGTTTTATTCGCGAAAACCCAACCGATGGTACAGCCATGCGGACGAGATCAGCCAATACATACAAGAGAACATAAAAGGCCGTGAATATCAATCGATCACAACTCGCGGACGCTGGGGTAGATATCACTCCGAATGGATCTTTGTTTTTGGACGCGACGCTGCGGGCGCGGGATGTGTCTGTTACGACGACAGAGATGATTTGTCATGTTACATTCACATCTATTCTCCTGAGTGGATCCGCCTTTTTGAACAGGAAGGAGCGTTGCGAGATAAACTGAAAAAGGAGCATGAAATTGCGCGAGAAATGGCAAAAATAAAACCAGCACCCCAATTGTAAGATGATATGAGCGGCCATTCCGATCTGGGAAGGCCGCTCTGTTTTTACGCGAACGCGCCGCCGTAGTAGCCCATGCGGCGATAGTTGTACAGGTCTTCGGCCACGCGCGCGTCGATGGCGTCGCACAGGGCGCGGCTCATGCTTTCTGCCTGCTCGTCGCTCATGTCACCGCCGCCGTTGTTGTTGACGGTGACGTTGAACTGCGGGGCGTACACGCCGCCGGCACTGCCGGAAGCGTGCACGCCTAGCCGGCCGTGACTGTCGCGCTCCAGCGGCATGATCGCCTCCGGGCCTGCTTCGCCCATCAGACCGGTGCCGCCGGCAAACTTAAACAGCGTGGGACGGCCGACAATGCCGCCGTTGGCAAAGGGGATAAGCCCGGCGGGGCCGAAAGCATTCCCATTGGCTGAAGAAAACGGGGATGGGACCTTACCGCCGAATAAACCTGTAATGGCCTGCATCATTAACATTTTTGTAACTGTATAAACAATATCCTGACCGAGTTTTTGCAGACTTTCACCCAAGTCTTCACCATATGCCACTGCCCGGGCAAAACTGTCTGCTAGATTCGTACCGATAGTGACTGAAAGTTTTTCAAATGCGGCAACACTTTCTTTGGCCGCATCCTGCATCCCGGTAATAAAAGTCTGATAAAAGCCCTTGTTTTGTTGCATCTTTTCTTTTAGCTCCTCACTGATAGGCTCGAACTCAGCGAATTTTGCTTTGAGTGCTTCGGCTTGCGTCGTGTAATCACTTGTTGTAATTTTGCCTTTTTCCAGTTGTTCATTTAAGGAGTCCATAGCTGCAACAGCTGCCGCGCGCATTTCGTCAAAGACTCCTCGTGCTTCTTCTGTCCAACTTGAGTAGTCAGCCCCGCCGCCGGTGAGTCCAGTCAGACGCTCTTTCAAAATGTCTGCATACGAAGCATTTTTCACAAATCCGGCGCTGTTTTGCCATTTCAGCGTCTCGGCGGCCTTGCTGGCCTGCGACTTTTTCAGGCGTTCAAGCTCATCGTAGGCGCTGCGGGCGTCCTTCGACCACGTTTCATAGCCTTTACCGCCGGTCAACTTCTGAAACTGTGCCGCCAGTGCGGCTTGATAGTCTGCGTCACTTAAAAAGCCCGCGCTGTTCTGCCAGCGCAGGCGTTCGAGGAGGTCGTCTTTGGATGCAGCTACCTTAGGCACTTTGGGCGTTTTTGCAGCAGGAAGCTGATAACTTCCTGTGTTGACCGCAGGGCGATACGTGCGCGCGGCGTCATTGATCTGCTTTTGCGCAGCCGCAAAGGCTTGACCGGCTTTTGAATCGGCGGTAAATTCTTTGGCTTTGGCGCCAAGCTGTTCGACGAAACCAACCGCGAGCGCCCGCGCGGCTTCTGCCGTTTTAGCGCCCTTCAACTGATCGTCGAACCGGCCTCTGATCTCCGAAATATACGTTTGCGCATCGCGAAGCCCCTGCTCGCCCAAAGCCGTCATAAGCCTGGTTTGCTCCTGACTGATTTGTTTTTTCAGCGTTTCCAGCTCTTTGCTCTCTTCCGGTCGATAACCGCTTACACGAGTCATATAAACGGCTGCATTCATTTCTCTTTCTTGGTCAATTTCGGCGTCGATCTGTCTCTTTCTTTCCTGATAGCGCGCCGTCAACTGCCGGACCTGCTCTTGAGAACCGGCGATCTTGACTGACAGCTCCCGATCGGAGAGGCCCGCGAGGCTTTGCGCCAGCTTTTCGATCTCGGCACGGAAGGCGGCCGTCTCCTGCTGCGCTCTGCGAGAAGACATGATGTAATCGCCAACCAGGAACGCGGCAGCGGCGCCGAGAGCAAAGAGCAGCCCGGCAGGACCGGATAACCAGGTGATCAGCTTCGAACATTGCAGACTGAGGCCAGACAACGCCGCATTCAATTTAGTCGACGCGCTGGCGTTCGTCAGAAACGCATTTGTAGCCTTGGCTGTAGCTTCAGCAGTTTCTTTTATGAGTTCAGGGTGCCTGGCAAGCACGCCACCTAACAAGATGGAGCCTTTATAAAAGGTCATCGAAGCGGAGTAAATCTTATGAAACCCTTTAAAGCCGGTCATTAAGGCCATACTCAACGCCGAAAGATTCCCGATAATCGGCCCGGAAGCCACTGCCAGCACGCCAAACATAGCAACAGCTTCATTGCCTGCAGCCGTAAAACTGCCTAGCCACTGCACGGCAGGAATGACATATTTTTCACCCAGAGAGAGCAATGCTGTGCCCAACGGTTCAAGAGCCATCACAAGGCTTTTCTGCGTCCGTGCCCACGAATCGGCAAATGTTCCCGAATCTTTCGCGGCAGCCTGGACGGCGCCCTGAGAATTGCGCAGCTTCTCGGTGAGTTCGCCCACTTCAAAGCGGCCGGAACGGATCGCCTGGGCCATCGCCGTGCCGCTGGCGCCAAACACATCGACGGCGATCTGTGCCGCTTTGCTCTCGGTCGCCGCGCTGCGAATGGCATTAATAGCCTTGTTCAGTTCCGCGCCCATGTCACTGACGCCCGCCTTGGCGAATTTGCTCAATGCAGACGTAACGCCGCTCATGACTTTTTTTGAATTCAAACCGGCATTACTGAACGAACTCAACATGGCAATACTTTGATCCAGCGACAATCCGGCAGCCTGAAGGACGCCGGAATACTTGGCCGTCTCCGACGCCAGTTCGGCCATGCCGACGTTGGTGCTTTGCGAGGCGATAAAGAGCTTGTCGATCATCGCCGCCCCCTGCTCGCCGCTCAGGCTCATAGCGTTCATCGCTTTCGCGGCCTCATTGGCAAGGCCGGAAAGTTCCTGTCCTGTCATTCGCGACGCTTCGGCAGCCGCCAGCGTCATGCTTTGCAGAGCATCTCCGCTGATACCCAGGCGGGTATGCAGATCAGCCAGCGCGGCAGCGATCTGTTCGGTGGACTGGGATGTCTGTGCGTTGACTTTCTTGAAATCGGCTAGAAGCCCGTTCAACGCTTCGCCAGTCGCTCCCGTACCGGCACGAATTTTCTTGAAGGCTTCCTGCGACTGACGAGAGCCTTCCAGAGCGATCTTGCCGATTCGCTTGAATGCATCAGTAACGAACGTCATGTTTGCCGCAGTTGAAAGGGCTTCTTTGGACATCCTTTTCAGATGCCCAATAGTCTTGTTCATTGCCTTTTCAGCATTAGAAATATCAGCGGTAAATACAAATTTTAATTGAGGAGATGTAGCCATAGCAACCTCCTATAAAAAATGAGCACTTGATTTCGTAAAATCAAATGCTCAAATGAGTTCATTTTTTAATGTGTGAGATACCAAACAGGGAAATTAAATGCAAATGCGGTCATCAAACTTACGATAA
>Ga0129306_1003889_pt1 | contig 10432 bp, 7 predicted proteins | sample P827metagenome_FD_94438 | JGI IMG/M metagenome (GOLD analysis project Ga0129306, IMG submission 94438) | Capybara group fecal microbial communities from Wisconsin, USA - P827 metagenome | ecosystem: Host-associated > Mammals > Digestive system > Large intestine > Fecal | place: USA: Wisconsin...
TATGACTGAGCAAGAAATCATAAAAGGACTTATTGACCGTGACAATCAAATCACGGAAGACTTCTTCTTTGTCAAATGTCGGCCATTGTTTTACAGCGTCATGAGGTTAGTCTTTGACTATGAGGTAGAATATGACGAGATGGTGAATGAGCTATATGTTTACCTGATGGAAGATGATGCCTCCAAGTTGCGAAATTTCCAATACCGCAGTTCTGTATACCAATGGCTAAAGATTCTGGCCATCCGATTCTTTATCAAGAAACGGGCCCGAATGATAGATGACAGCACTCAGGAGACTCCTTATAGTGGGCAAGGTCAAGAGTCTGACATGCAAGCAGAACCATCTGCAGAATATGACATTGAACGACTTTTCGAGGCAATGCCGACTAAACGGTATGTACAAGTTATACGTCGGTTAATCCTTGAAGACTGTGAACCGGAAACACTGGCACAGGAGATGAACATTACGACAGCGAACCTATATAATATCAAACGGCGTTCTATGGCTCAGCTGACACGAATCGCCCTAAATGACATTAAAGAATATGGCAAATAAAGACATCATATCCGACGAACTTCTGGCTGCTTTTCTTGACGGCAATACCAGTAAGGAGGAAACCCAGCAAGTGCTTCAGGCTCTGAAATCAGACAAGCAGTTGCAAGAGGTTCTTGACGTTGCCCTTAAAACGGATGAAGACACCAATCTCATTCTTCACAATCCGACAGTTTCCTTTGATATTCTTCCCATGCTCCAGAAAGCAGCTATCAGTGGTGAGAATATCTGTGCAGTTCTTTGCGAGATCTTTATCCTTCATCGCCGTCAGTTGCCCTATGATGAGGAATGGCTGCTGAATACGGCAAGAAGGAAAGACTGGCTTAAACCGGAAGGGACTCCGCTGTATTGCTTAGGCAATCTCTTGGCATATTCTGGAATGTTCGTAACAAGAAAATACGATTCAAGTATAGAAGATATACAGCAAGCGATTAAAAAAGATAATGACGTAGTAGTTGGTGTTGACCGCGAGAAGCTGTATGCTGAAGAGGTTGATCTTGAAGACCTGACCAATCACGCAGTTGTTGTGACCCACATCGAGAACAATATTGTTACGATATTCGACCCCTATGAAGAACCATATATTTCAAATATACCTCTTCAGGACTTCCTTAATGCATGGAAAGAGTCACATAACTATATGATTCAAGTGCTACAGTCCGTCGATGAATATGAACCACATCCTATCAACGTTGACACCATTCCTTTGGATGGCGACCTCGAAGAATTGCAGGAAGCTATTGCCGAGAATGCTCATGATGTATGGGCAGAGACCAGAATAAAGGATGGGTGGACGTATGGAAAAGAAAGGAATGATGCTCAAAAGCATAATCCCGATCTTGTTCCCTATACAGCCTTGTCCGAAGGAGAAAAGGAGTATGACCGCATCATGGCATTCAAGACCATCAAGCTTGTCAAGAAGCTTGGTTATGACATCATAAAGCGAAAATAGATTTTTTCATTTTCACATGATAGAAAGAGCTACTTCGGTGGCTCTTTTATTTTGCTGTCTGGAAAAACAGCAAGGTTTTGCACTTCAAATTATTATGGTCATGAACAATAGCTTAAGAAGTATTGATGATGAAGAGCTTTGCAAGAGACTTCAAGAACTGATGGAAAATCCTCATTCTATTCAGGATGATCCCTATTTTGACTCAGAAGAGAAACTATTAGGCAACACTATTATTACTCAAGCTTTGAAGGATATTAGAACTATTGAGATTTCACTATTGACAGACAATCCATCTGCTTACACAGATGGCGCAATTGCTGTGAACATCCAAGCACGGAAGGGTGCCTTGATCAAAGAAGGCCGATTTACCTGTTTTGTCTACACTGACAACTACTCTCCCATGTGCAATAGTGATGTGACCTACAAGTTTAATCGCGAGAGCAGTAACAAGGGAAGTATCATAATGCTCTCCTTCCGCATCTGGCTACCAGGGAACTACTTCTTACTGGTTCGCGACAAAACAAGCGGCTCTCTCACGCGCATAGACTTTGAGATTGGTAAGAATATGAATATCACGCAGCAGCCGTTGACAATGTGTCCCATCTGTAGTATTGAGGACATACTTACCTCCAGTGTAGAAAACGCAGAATCAAACTGGGATGTTCTTTCAACGACACCAGGCACCTCCGAATTAAGAAGATATGCATTGGAATGCAGGCAATTAAAAATCTACAATGAGTTCCGGAAAGGACTTAGTGGAAGAGAGTTGAAAGTCAATAGAAATCTGCTGATTTTCACTACCAATAGGGATTGGAATGCTGAAATCCTTCAGTCATTCCAGAAAATAGCCGTGCCTGGTTTCTACTATATTCATATTGACAGCAATACTCTCTATAATGCTGCTCTTCAGAATCCTTATGAGCCATTAAATGAGAAAATGAACAACACCACTAATCAGGTCTTTTGCCTGACCAATCCCGGGGCACTGCTCAACACGGGAGGGAAAGTGGTCACCAAACAGATTGTGGAGAAAATATGTGAGGACAAAGAGAAATACAAATTGTGGCTATGCGGTGGCAAACAGGAAATCGAGAGTGTGTTGGATGTCTATCCCTCACTGAAGGATTTGTTCCAAAGTGGAAACGTCCTAAGTCAACAGCCTTACAGCGGCTTTGAACTTGTTCAGGCGTTCATCAAGGAGTTGGATAACGAGCACCTTGATCCCTCCGCCCCCACTATGGACGCTCTTGCAAGGGAAATTCTCCTGCATCATGAAAAAGGATGTTTTTCAATGTGGTCACTAAGTAGCATCCGTCATTTCATTGCAGAAGAAGTGTCACCGCGTTATCGTCTCCGCGCCATTGATGCAGTCATGTCAGAAAAAGACTCCTTACCCGAATTGCCAATTGAGGATATTCCATTCAATCTTTTGCCCAACTCAACTTCTGAGTTTGAGGACAGTATCAAAGAATTGAATGAAATGGTAGGACTGGATGATATCAAGAAGAGCATTACGACGATGGCGAACCAGTCGCGTTTCTTTATGGAGCGCAAAAAAACAGGACTTCGCACGTCAAACGTTGCCGTACACCATGCCATCTTTACCGGCAATCCAGGAACGGGCAAGACTACTGTGGCCCGAATGCTTGGTAAGATATATCATTCCATTGGATTGCTCTCAAAAGGAGATGTAATATGTGCAGACCGGACAAGACTCGTCGGAAGGTATATTGGTGAAACTGAGGAGAACATGAAGGCTGTCTTGGAGGAAGCACGAGGAAATGTTCTCTTTATAGACGAAGCATACAATCTTTATGAAGGTACGGCAGATAGGAAAGACTATGGAGCCAAGGTCATTGACAGCCTGCTTACTGTCCTGTCTCAATCCAATCCTGATATGGTTATCATTTTCGCAGGCTATGAGAAGGAAATGGATGCCATGCTGAACTCAAACCCAGGATTGATGGGACGTTTTCCTTATAAGTATCGCTTCTGTGATTACAATACAGACCAGTTAATGGGTATTGCGTTGCATTTATTTGCCAAGGATGATTACATTCTCAGTGATGAAGCCCAGGCAGTTCTTCATCAGATGATATGCGATACACTCTCACAGCAAACAAAAAACTTCGGTAACGCGCGTTGGGTGGAACAATTCATCAGAAATGGTATCATTCCAGCTATGGCTAACCGTGTGTCGTGTGAGACCATCAAGGACTACCAGCATGTTCTTCCCTCCGATGTTGAGGAAGGATATAAAAAGTTCAATCCTCGAATGATAGAACTGAAGCCTCGTCGTCAGGTGGGCTTCAATTCCTAGATGAATCAATGCATGATTAGGAAATTACCATCATACACAGAAGCACTAAAGGCACTCGGCAGCGGGAAAGAGCCTTTAGCATTCCTACGCCTTGGCATTATATATGGTCAAGGCATAGGAACTGAAAAAGACGATATTCTTTCCCAATACTTTATCAAGAAAGCTATTGACATGGGAAATAAAGATGCAGAGGAGTATGTCAACCAGACATACGAGTCTGGAATGAAAGATTTTGCCACAGAAATTGTATCCCTAATTGGGGATGAGAGTTCTATGACTTTGGAAAAGATTGCCAAAATCAGAGCAAGGGTTGAAGTAGAAAGAAAAGCGAAGAATTATGGTAATCTTTCGAAAATCCGGAAATATCTGACACTTATATACCCTGATTATAATCGTGATCAAGCCATTGATGATATAATGAATGACCGTGACACAATAGACGCAGACATTCTCTACTCTACCTGTACTTCAGACAACACTTCCGAGGTCTATATAGAACACCAGGAAAGGCTTTTGCGTCAGCTTTATGCTCCTGTGGATATGGAGGATAACGTATGGGAATATATTGATCTTGAAGTTGTTGGGAAGGATGAGAATGAATTGGCGCAAGCTATAGTGAATCTCACTTCATCCTATGACAAAATCTGTCAACGCTATAATATTTGCAAGAAGGAAATCTACACATTGGAAACAATGGATTTATATCCATATTTCAAGATTCCCGAACTGGCTTTATTGAGACGACAGGGATTCAGATGCCTATTATCGCTAATAGACATTGAACCTCTTATCTATGATGAGTTTCTTAATAATCTGGCAGATGATAAGCTTTTGCTTGATATATGTGAGAAGATAAAAGACCAGGACATACAATTGTTCCTCATCTCGTTTATTGAGTTGAATATCGATTTAGATTCATTGGAAATTAGCTCTCTCCAGTTGCTAAAAGCATACAGAAACAGCAACTGGACACCTCTTGTAGAACACATCAACGCTTTTGCGAACAGGCTGTCCAAGGCGAACATTAGACACCATTTACCTATCTACACCACCGAGAATCTGCCTCAGATAGACCTTTCGGACTTCGATTTTTAGAGTGTATATCTCTTGAGTATATTCAGTTCTTCCTGTTTCACCATAACAGTGAAGTCCAGCCCTACATCTTTAAACTCCTTGATTAGTATCTTGTTCTCCAAGAAAGCTTCTGTAGCACGTGCAAGAGTCTGACGAAGGAGCTCTTTATCCACCTCTGCGTCCTGACTCATCTCAGTATTACTTGCTACCGTATTATAAATGATACGCAAGTTTTCACGATTATCCTTCTCAGTCTTGCCTTTGGGGTCTATGTAGTTGCGCAGGAATGAAGCTAAGATTCTTGCCCCCATGTCACCTTTAAAATACTGGCGTGTAGCCGTTAAAAGGAACATACTAATGACATCCATCTGGTTCAGTCCCATCCTACTGGCTATAATCTGGAATAAATACACCTCTTGTGGTGCAGCATAGCCGTCGGCACCAATCAGTTTGATGACATCCCTAAGATACCCTTCTTTGTCATGACGGGTTTGGGGCATCTCTTCGTCAACATTATCATAACCGCCTCTAAGCGCATCCAACAATTTCTTTTCGTCAACGCCTTCAAGATGACAAATGGTACTCATTGCCTCTTTTTCCTCTGGAGTTATCTCGCCATCTGCAACAGCCATTGCAGTAAGGTCACGAGCCAACTTGAACTGAGGCTCAGTAACAACTGCTAAAAACTTTGTTATTATACTCATTCTTTGTAGATTTTTATGCAAAGATAAACAAAAAAGCTGGTAAAAAACGATTTTTTTGCAGAATTATAGAGAATAATACGATTTTTTTGAGTATTTTTGCATCAGAACTTAAAACTTTAGGTTATGATAGAAAGTATTAAAGTATTGGGAGATGGGGCTCAGATTACACTTATAATCTGCAGCACAATAGTCATTTTGTCTGTATTGGTATTGGTTACGGGTTTATTATACTGTTTATGTAAATGTCACAAGAAAAAATGTCAAGATGAAAATAATTCATCAGGGCCCTCAGAAGCAGATGACAAAGCAAAGACGGTTGAAAGTCAAGAAGAATGTAGTCGAAAATTACAATTTGAGAAAGAGGATAGAGCAAAAGCCCTAATCAAAGATTTGTTTGAAGCTACAAGAGTTAAAACTACTGATTCAAATAACAAGAAGGAGGAAAAATGCGACATTGAAGTTGCAAAAAAGTTAATTCAAGAATATAAGAGTATTCTTAATTCCTAGAATGATGGACAATCAAATTAGGCAATCATAAAAACATCTTCACATATGAATGCAAACAAATTTACTATTCAGACTGGTTTTTTTGCTATTTTTGTCATATTTGTGCTTATTTCATTGGTTTTCCAACAAGTTAAGCTGTCATGGACAATAGTTACCATTGCCATCATATATGGGCTATGGTTATCTTTTAAAAATGGTAAGAATTGGTTAAGCGGAAGAACAAGCAAGGTTGCAAAGAAGGAAAGATTTCTTCTGTTCCTCGTCAGCATGATGCTTCTGTTCCTTGCAACGGGAACAGCATTGTATTTGTGGGCATTTCAGTTAGAAAATGAAGATTCGATTAATAATAAAGAAGGGGTATTCTTATTCACAAATGCCGAGTATTTACTCAGATCATTAGTATGTTCTTTTCAGCTATTTACTGCAAGCATTGACAGTAATGTACTGGACGGCATCAAGAGCCACGAATATGTAAAAGGGTTGATTTCATTACAAGCCATTCTGTCTTTTACCTGCACTATTGCCATATTGATAAGTTTGGCTTATGCCAGAGTTCGTGCATATATTAAACTACACAAGCAAACGACAATCGATGAGAACAAAAACCATCTTTATGTATTCTTTGGAATGAATGAGCCTTCTAGGCTGTTGGCCAAAAGTATTAAGGTCAAAGAAGAAAATAGAGGAGTTATTTTATTTGTTGAAAACAATCAAGTCGATGACGATGACCAAAATGGCTGGGACAGTATCGTTGGTTTGTTTACTCATCGCAGGCAGACATTTTCAGAAGCAGACAGTCTGGATGCCAGAGTAACATTTACCGAAACGAGGTTATGTGATGTTGACATAGAAGATATTAACGATAACGATTTGGGGAAGAAAGATGTCTTAAAAGAAATCAATCTTATAAAACTAAAAGAGTTAATTTGCAAGCTTAAGGATTATCCGACAAATGCGGAATTGCATGTTTTCTTCTTATCAAGCAATGAGGATGAGAACATACAGGCGATGTCCGTTTTAGCAAGAGATGCCACCATCAATGAAGTTAACAATAGTATTATTCAGAAATTCTACTGTCATGCCAGACAAAACGGATTGAATCGAGTAGTTGAGGACATCGCTGTTAAGCGCGGTCTGGATGTCAGAATCATTGATTCTTCACATCTCTCAATTGAACTCTTAAAGGCAAACCAGGACTATCATCCCGTAAAACTAGTCGATATTGACAAGGACAATCCAACTACTGTTAGTTCAGAATTCAACAGCCTGATAATTGGATTTGATGAAGCAGGACAAGATGCCATGAAGTTCCTTTATGAATTTGGTGCTTTCGTTAGTAATGAAGGTACACCTGAAAAAGAAATCCGTAGTCCCTTCCATTGCATAGCCGCCGACAAGCGCATGAAAGAGTTAAAGGGCGTATTTTCCACTTTCGCTCCAGCAGCTATCGCCCAGAAGAATAGTGATGGTACAAAACTTATCGAACTTGTTCAATGTGATTGTCTGAGTAGTAAATTCTTTAATAATGTATTAGATAAAGACTTGCGACAAAAACTTAATTACGTCGTTATAACTCTTGGAGACGATGACTTGGGAATGATGCTTGCCATTAGAATCTTGAACCATATTAGAAGAGAACGTGAAGATCTAAGTCGTCTGCGAATTTTCGTACGTTCATATCGTCCAGAAAGAGAATCCTATATGCAGAAAATTGCGAACTACTATAATGAAGGCTATAACCAAGATTGCGAAGGAAGTAAGAAAACTGAATATAAAACCGATGCCATTATTATTCCTTTCGGACAAAGCGAGAATATCTACTCCTACGATATGATTATCAGGGATAAACTGACCCAACAAGGAAAAATGTTCCAAAAGCATTATTGCGAGATGAAAGGAGAGAAAGTCCTTTGGGACGAACGACGGGAAAAACTAACAGGAGCTAAAGACAAGCAAGGGAATGTCATTTCCATTGGCGAGAGGAAAGTTTCTTTGAATAAAATGCGAGAGTTAAGACGAAAAGAGTCACAAGACCTTGCCAATGCATTACATGCTGAAACAAAAATATATTTGCTTAACACATTAATTAGAAATGAGGGAAGTTGGCATGATTTATTATCTAACTACTTTGATGATTCAGGCAAGCCCAAGAGCGAAGGTTCCTATGACAAGATAAGATATCCATATCTCTCTACCAAGGAGAACCAGGCAATTCTCAATTTGGCTCGCCTTGAACATTTACGATGGAATGCATCTCACGAAATGTTGGGATATACCATAGCGGATACAGACGTACATAGCTGTAATGAGAGAACAAGGCAGCACAATTGCCTCCGTCCATGGGAAGAACTTGACGAAGAAGGAAGAACTGTAAGTCAATTGGAAGGCTGGAAAGCAGACTATAAATCATTTGACTTTGGAGTCGTTGATGTAACAATTTGGCTTAGTAAAAACAATATTTAGTATGCGATATATAATTCTAATTATAACTATTCTTCTTGCTGTATCAGGAATCGACGCTCAGGTTCAAAAAGGATATATCAAGACTCAAGGAAGACCAAACAGACCCGGTAAGCCTTTGTCTGGCGTAACAATAAGATGGAAAGGATCTATGAATGCCGTCGTGAGTGCTGCCGATGGAAGAATCACTTCCGTTTTCCCTGGCAAGAAGCAAGGAGATGCTATCTCACTATTGGCTGTAAGTAAAAAAGGTTATGAACTGATAGACCCAGATTTGATTGGTCGTCAACTTGTGTTTTCTCCAAATGTACCGATCGAAATAGTAATGGCATCCTCCACAGAACTTGAAGCAAATCGCAAACGTATCAGCGACAATGCATACAGGAGAGCTGAAGCCCAATATCAGACAAGAGAAAAACAACTAAAACAACAACTTCATGAAGAAGACATCACTATAAGCCAGTATCAAAAAGAACTGCAGATCTTACAAGACAATTACGAAAGATACATATCATTGATAGATGGAATGGCAGACAGGTATGCAAGAACTGACTATGACCATCTTGACTCTATTGACAGAGAAATAAACATCTGTATTGAGAACGGTGAATTGGAAAAGGCAGACTCGTTAATACATACCGTTTTCGACCCCTCAACGGCTGTAGAGCGCAATCGGGCAGCCAAGGCTGAGGTTGAAAAGCACATGAAATTAGCTCAAGAGCTAGTTGACAAGGCTAATGCTAGAATTGATGAAATCCGACAGGATTCCGATTATGCAAAACGTGTCATGAATCTGTGTGAGCAGTTAGCCCAAGAACATCTCTCACAAGGAAACAAATCGGAAGCAAAAAAATGTCTAGAACAGTCGCTGAGCATAAGACGCGTTTTGTATGGTGAAGAAAGTAAGCAAGTGAGCATTATGAAGGAAAAAATAGAAAGACTAAAATGACAAACGCATACAGACTTTCTTTTCTTGTGCTGATATGCTTATGGCAAGCGGCATGGTCACAGACTCAGCAAGGGTTCGTGAAATCATTAGGTCGTCCCAATCAAAAAGGTCAGGCTCTGAGCGGGGTGACAATCAGGGTCAAGGGAGGGCATAATGCTGTATTAAGCAAAACGGACGGAAAGTTTGGGCTTCAAATACAAGGAGAAACTTATGCCTTACAACAAGTACAGAAGCTTGGCTATGATTTAAGAGATGCCGATATGTTAGGAAGGCAATATGCGTTTTCACGAACAATTCCTCTGACAATTGTCATGATGTCCAAGCAACAATTCGAAGAAGAAAAAAGAAGAATTGAAGACAAAAACTATGCCGCAGCGGAACGTCAATATAAAAAGAGAATCGCCACACTTGAAAGAATGCTGGCAAACAAAAAAATAAAAGAAAGCCAGCTACGCAGCCGCAAGAAATGGCTGCAAGAGCACTTTGACAAATACTTGGGGATGGTCGAAGGACTAGCCGACTATTATGCCAGAATAGATTACGACGAGCTAAATGAAGTAGAACGGAATATCAACCTTTGCATCGAAAATGGCCAGCTTGAACGTGCTGACTCGCTGATAAAAAGTACAGGATTCCTTGAAAAGGTTCAACAGGCTCTTGAGATGAAAGCCAAAAGCGACGAGCTTTTTGCAAAAGTGCAGCAAGAAAACGAAGCCACACGCAAGGATCAAGACAGATCAGCTCATTACCTTTTTCAACTCTACACAATTGAACTAGAGCGGTTCAATAACAAAAAAGCCCAAGACTATATAGAAAAGAGAGCAGACTTAGATACCACCAATGTACAATGGCAGATTGATGCAGGAAAGTTTTTTTGTGAATACTTATCAGATTACAATACAGGTCTGAAATA
>Ga0129306_1003891_pt1 | contig 10432 bp, 10 predicted proteins | sample P827metagenome_FD_94438 | JGI IMG/M metagenome (GOLD analysis project Ga0129306, IMG submission 94438) | Capybara group fecal microbial communities from Wisconsin, USA - P827 metagenome | ecosystem: Host-associated > Mammals > Digestive system > Large intestine > Fecal | place: USA: Wisconsin...
AAAAGGCTGTGTCTGTGAGCATACATTTACAGAAAATGAGTTTTTCTTTAAGGGACACTTTCCGGAATATCCGGTTGTTCCTGGTGTAATCCTTTGCGAAACAATGGCACAGGCAGGTGGTGCGGCATTGCGCTATCTTAATATTGTTCCTGCTGACGGACTTTTCTTCTTTGCAACTTTGGATAAGGTAAAGTTTCGCAATCAGGTTCGCCCGGGTGACAAGGCACGAATGGAAATCCAGTTTTTGCGCAATAGCCCTAAAATGATTAAGCAGGCCGGAAAACTTTATGTCGGCGACACCCTCTGCGCCGAGGCTGAATGGATGTGTCTCGTTGGTTCCGCTCAGTAGAGCGGACCAACGTGTAAGAAAAATTCCTTACACAAAACGGCGCGTAGCGACGTATGTGTCTGGTAGGATCTGCGCAGTAGCGCAGTCCTACCTGTTTGATAATTTCCTTGCATCTACAGCGCGACAGCGGCTGATGTGCTTAGTTGGCAAAGCCAACTAATTGGCTCTGCTTCGGCAAAATAAAAAGCGCAGACTTATGTTATCCGTTTAGCCAATCGGCGGCACGAAGTGCCGCCGGTTAATCACCGCACTATTTATTTCATCGCGATTTTTCGCGATGAAATTTCTGTATAAAAACTACTTGAATTTATTTTGAAAAATATTGTATTATAAAGCCCTGTTTTCGGTATTCCGACAAAAAGGAGGTGAAAGTTATGGCAACAATCAACGTTGATGATTCAGAGAATCTTGAAAAAGCTATCAAACGTTTTAAGCGTATGGTTGAAAAAGAAGGTATTATCCGCGAATACAAAAAGCGTGAATATTTTGTAAAACCTTCTGCTACAAATCACCAGAAGAAAACAACTCTTGAAAGAAAACTTCTTAACAAGAGAAGAAAGTCAGAAAAGAAAGACTTCTAGTTTGCTTATAAAGCCGCAGGTCCTTACCTGCGGTTTTTTTGTCTGTGCAAGAATTTATGATAAAATCTACGATTTAAAATAAAAAAAGACTGTCCGTATCAGACAGCCTGAAAAGCCAACTTCGTGACTCGAACACGATACCGGCTCATTACGAATGAGCTGCTCTGCCAGGTGAGCTAAGTTGGCGTAAGTAATGAAAATATATCGATTTAACTGAGAGTCGTCAAGGTGTATGAACTTTCACTAAACGATGGAAAGGAACTAGTTGTTGCGTTTTTGAACAGCCTTTGTATCAACTATACGCTTCATGTCTGTTATATTGTTGATAATCATGTAGTTGTCGTAAATTTCAAGACTGTGTTTTTCAACAAACTTGTTGATTTCTTCGCGTGTAACTTCTGGTGAAAGACCTGCCCAGTGTGCAACATCGGCAATTGTCAGTTTGAATTTACGTGAACGTTCTCCCGGATTTGACGGAGGGTTCATTTCGTCGTACATCATAAATACATCGGCGATACGTGCCTGCAAATCTTTGATAACAAGAATCTTTAAGCGGCGTTTCTGGTCGTAAATACGTTTGCAGAAAAGCTTAAGAAGAATCAGTGCAAGCTGAGGATTGCCTGTTATGAGCGACTGGAAGTTTTCTTTGTTGAATTCAAGTACAACAACTTTGTTTGCTGCCATACATGTTGCAGAACGTGGTGAATTATCAAGAATTGCCATTTCGCCGAAGAATTCACCAGGTTTAAGGATATCCAGATTCTTTTTTGAACCGTTTACACATTTTACAAGCTGAACTTCACCTGACTGAATCAAATAGAAGCTGTCGCCAGGTTCAAATTCAGAAATAATAACCTGTTCCGGTTCATAAGTTTTTGCAAATCGCTCAAAGGCCGGAAGAGAGAACTGTTTTAATGCTCCGTAAGAAGTTGATTCGCCTTCGTAAGGATAATCTTTTTGTCTTCTTGCTGCTGCCTTGTCATGGCGCAGTTTTGCGTCGGCATAAAGTTTTGCAACTGATTCTTTTATTGAATCTGTAGGGAATCTTGTAAGAAGCTTTATACATACATCGCAGCAGGAACGGTACTGTTCATCGTTATAAAAACTTTTTGCAACGGAAAACATTCCGGAAGCCTGATTGATTTCTGCGCTGTTATTAAGTATTGATTCAATTTTTCTGTGAACCATTCTCAACTGATGTGAGAAGACTCTGAGCATTTTTATAATTACGCTTTTATTGGAACTAAAAAGCTGTTCGAATTCCAAAACTGTCATTGAAATTGCAATACTGTCTGCTAGAACAGTTGCTGTTTCTTCTCTCGGAAAACGTCCAAGGGCTGAACGCACGCCAAAAAATTCTCCGGTACGAACTTGTTCTGTGTTTGGTGCACCAGATTCAATATCCTGTGTTGTAAGAATTACAATTCCGCTTTGGAGGATAAAAACCCTTTCGTCTTTATCACCGGAAAAGTAAATGATTGAGCCCTTTGAGTACTTGACAGCCTTTGGCATTTTATTGTTCCTATCGTTTTTGTTAAAATTGTCTTCACACTATAATATCACAAAATAATAATTTGTGCTATTCTAAGTTTATGATAGATTTACATGCTCATTCCACAGCTTCTGACGGTCAGTATTCCCCATCTGAACTGGTTTATAAAGCCGCAGATGCAAAAATATCAGTTCTGGCACTGACCGATCATGATACCGTTTCAGGGCATGCAGAAGCAAAAGAAGCTGCCGAAAAAGCAGGTATAACTTTTGTTCCTGGTACAGAATTGGAAATTCAATGGCCAACCGGAGAATTTCATTTGCTCGGTTTGGGAATCAATTTTCCTTCAAAACAACTTTTAGATATTATCGCCTATTTACAGAACGAACGCAAGGCAAGAAATGAAAAAATTGTTAATAAAATGCAGGCGGACGGAGTTTCTGTTACTTTGGAACAGATAGAAGCTCTCAATCCGGGAAAAACTATCGGACGGCCGCATATTGCAGATTTTCTTATAGGTCAGAAAATAGTAAAAAACCGTCAGATGGCTTTTGATAAATATCTTGCACGTGGCAGGCCATGGTATGTTCCTCGTGCAGGAGCACAGCTGAAAGAAGCTGTAGAAGCTATCGTTTCATCCGGCGGGATTCCAGTAATTGCACATCCTCTTTCTCTTTATGTTTCGTGGGGAAAACTGGAAGGCGTTTTAACTGAAGTTTACGACACTGGAGTAAGAGGACTTGAAGCATGGCATCCGGGAGCTCGTGTAGTTGAAGCTCAACGGCTTGAAGAACTTGCCAGAAAGATAGGATTTTTTATTACGGCCGGCAGTGATTTCCACGGAGAAAAAGTTCGTGCAGACCGTCGGTTAGGTCATACTTCCGGTGACAGAAAAATAGAAGATCGTTTTTGGACCGAAGAACTTTTGCCACGGCTTAAATAATTTTATAAATTTTTACAGAATTTTTTACAAAAATTTCATGTTTTTTGTAATCGCATACATTTATTATTTTGAGGTTATGTATGCGGATTTTTTCGTTTTCTCCTTTCGGGTATGAAGGTTCTCTTGTTTCTGTTGAAGTTGATTTGCGGCGCGGTATTCCTGCTGTAGATGTAGTTGGACTTGCAGACGGTGCTGTAAAAGAAGCGCGTGAAAGAATGCGTTCTGCAATTTGCAATGCGGGTTTTGAATTTCCCCCTGAGCGTGTGCTGATAAGTCTTTCGCCTGCTGATTTAAAAAAAGAGGGTGCAGGATTTGATCTTGCAATTGCGCTTGCTGTTCTGCAGGCAAAGAAAGATGTCCCCTGTGAAAATTCTTTTTCTGTGCTTGTAATGGGAGAACTTGAACTTTGTGGAAATGTAAGGCCTGTAAGAGCGGTTCATGCGGCGGCAGCAACAGCAAAAGCTGCTGGAATTGATTACTGTATTGTTCCTGCTGAAAATTGCGATGAAGCAAAAGAAATAGAAGGCATGCATGTTTTTGCGGCTTCAAATTTAGCAGAAGCTTTTTCTGCATTAGAAAATCCAGAAGTTTTTTCAGTAGATACAGAAAGTGTTCGCGAAAATCAGGACGATTTGAAAAATGTAGAGGATATCGACGGTGTTTTATTTACAAAAGTTACGCCTGACTTTGAATATTCTGCGGTTCAAGGACAGCAATTTTTGGTTCGTGGGCTGCAAATTGCGGCGGCCGGCGGGCACAATCTTTTGGCATTCGGTTCACCTGGTTGCGGAAAAACAATGGCTTTGCAAAAATTCAGTTCTCTTCTTCCTCTTTTAACACCTGAAGAAGCCGGTTCTGTAACACGAATTTATTCAATTGCAGGTTTTCTTCCTCCAAACCACGCTTCGATAATGATTCCGCCTTTCAGAATGCCGCATCAGACTGCTTCCATTGAAGGAATGTGCGGTGGAGGAGCTGTCTGCAAACCTGGGGAAATTTCACTTGCACACAACGGGGTTCTTTTCTTGGATGAAGCTGCGGAATTCAGGACTTCGGTTTTGCAGATGCTGCGGGTTCCTATGGAAAGCGGCTGCATAACATTGAGCAGGGCTGGTCGTTCAACTGTTTATCCGGCTATGTTTCAGCTGCTTATGGCAACAAATCCGTGCCCGTGCGGAAATTTTGGTTCAGAAAGCAAAGTTTGCCTTTGCAGTACACACTCTGTCGAACAATATTGGAAACGTTTTTCAGGTCCTCTGCTTGATAGGGTTGATATACGAATTCATGTGGATTTTCCAAAATCCGATGAAGCAGAAACAACTTATAACCTGCGTAAAAAAATTGCACGGGCTGTAAAAGTTCAGCGGGAAAGGCAGAAAAAGAAGAATGCAAGGCTTTTGCCAAATGAAATTGAAACGTATTGTAGTATTTGTCCGGAAGGCAGCAGGATTTTGGAAAAGGCAGCGCAGAAATATGGACTTTCGCCAAGAGGTGTTTCTGCCTGTTTAAAACTTGCAAGAACTATAGCAGACCTGGAAGGGGTTGATGAAATAACGGTAGAAGCAATAGAAGAAGCGGTTCAATATAGAAAGAGAGCCGGCGGCATTGATTTTTGCGGGGAGTAATCAGATAGGGCATAAAAAAAGCTGTCCTTTGAAAAAGACAGCCATTGCATATTTACCGGCGAAGAGACTTGACCGCGCGGTCACAAACATCGTGTTTGTTCCCTTGCGGAACGCCTTCGGACGCTGACGTGTGCATCCGTGCACACTTTTCCTCGCACCTGCTCGGCGCGTCCTGCGGAGTTCAAGTCTCTGTTACGCAAACTTTTGCAGGCATAAAAAAAGCTGTCCTTTGAAAAAGACAGCCATTGCATATTTACCGGCGAAGAGACTTGAACTCTTACATCATTGCTGACAAAGGATTTTGAGTCCTTCGCGTCTACCATTCCGCCACGCCGGCGAGTTATTGCACTATAACAAAAGACAGATATTTATGCAAGCGTATCGAATGATTTAGAACAATTGGCGGCATTCCATGTAAAAGCGTTTTTCATCAGCTTCGCCCATAGAAAAGCTTTTACGGGGCAGGGGGCCTCTACCGTTTATTGTTGCAAAAAAACTATCCTTTGAAATCGGTGGTAAAAGAAGAGCTGTACTTGCTTGTTTTTTGCCAAGAGAAAAAAGTTCTTCTTCTCCATGGATATAATCAATCTGAATATTTGCACCGTTTTTGTTTTCCTGTTCAATGAACTTGTCTAAAACCGGCTGAAGTCTTGCAACTGCAAGTTCCTTTATTCCTGTTGAAAGAAGTTCATATTTTGTTTTTCCGTTTTCAGTATGGCAGAAACCAAAATTTGCACCTTTTGAACTGTCTTTAACTTCTACTGCAAGTGTGTTTTCATTTTTGCTTTCGCTTACGGTTCCGTTAAGTTCTGTTTTTAGGAAAGAGATAAGTTTTTCGGAATCTGCATTAAAAATTACTCTGTGGATCGGTTCAAAAGTTAAGCCTGTGTCGTATAAATTTACGATTTCTACCATTGCATAACGTACTGGGCTTGATTCAATTTCTTCTTTCGATTTGCCGCTTTTTGCAAGTTCAGCTTTGTGTTCTTCCCATACAGCCTTTGCTGTTGCAAGAGAATGATTTCCATCTCCGACTGCAAAAAGGAAAACAGAACCGTCTTTTTCTGTATTTGCCTGTGCAATTGTATTCAATTTTTTTTCAAGTCCAGAAACAATTTCTTCCTGATTTACTGGCCAGCCGGTAATGCTTCCACCATTCTGCATGAGTTTTCCGGAATATACAGGTTTTGTGCCTTGTTTTTTTACTTCATCCCCGGTTGCTTCAACCAGAATATGTTCTGGGTCATTTACTAAAAGCATTATGTGCGGAAGTTCAAGGGCCGCTCCTTTTCTGATTTCCATTCTAGGAGGAATGCGTTCAAGAATTGTTGCTTCTGTTGCACGGATAAGAGCTTTGCTCATAGGCTTCCATTCGTAGCAGTCAAGGTCAATCGCTGCTAAAAGCCCGTGACGGTTTCTTCCAAATGCTGTCTGGCGTTCTATGTAAATAAATTCTTTTTTTGCAGGAGCAAAAATTCCGTCTTTAAGATATTTTTTCATTTCCGAACGAATCTTTTCAATCCGCTTTTTTTTATTTTCTGCATTAAGATAAATTTCTGGGAGAATAAGATTCAGTGTTGAAGGACTGCCATTGGCGTTTTCTTCAACTTTTTTCCAATATTCACAATTCTGTGTGTACTGATCGCAGGCAATTACGGCCCATTTTTCTGTATTTATATTTTCTGGAAGCAGGACTTCCGGCATTTTTATGCCTAATTCTTCAAAAGTTTTCATATTTCAAATATATCAGTAAGAGTTTTTTTATGCTATACTGAAGCCGTATGGCAGATTTAAGTTTCCATCAAACGCAGCGCGCAGTTCAGATTCAAACTCAAAAAATGAGCCAGAGACAGATTTATTCATTAAATCTGCTTGCAATGAACGGCCAGGATTTGCGCAATGAAGTTTTTTCTGCTGTAGATAAGAATCCGGCACTGGAAATAACGCAGGATCCGCTTTCTGGTATTTCCGTAGTTAAGAAGAAAACTTCATCTCCTCCTGATTACACACGCATAGGAAATGTGTCGGCTTCGGGACAGGAAAAATCGGATAGTTTTCAGGAAGCTTTGGAAAGCCGACCGGACGAAAGTTTAAGTCTCCAGGAGCATTTGCTTTCGCAGTTGAATGTTTCAAAAATCAGCCCTGAAAAATATGAACTTTCCAAAAAACTGATAGAAAACCTTGATTCATCGGGCTTTCATATTTTGGCTCCGCTTTCACTTCTTGATAAAAGCAATCCAAATCATACAGAAGAATTTTTACAAAGCTGTCTTGAATTGGTTCAGGGATTTGATCCGGTTGGAACCTGCTGCACAAACGTTACCGAAAGTCTTTTTATTCAGGCAAAAGACCGTCCGGGTGTTACCGATACTGTTCTTTTTTTATTGGACGGACATTTTGATTTTCTTTCTCCTCCAAAAGAAGCGAATATTTACAAAAAAATCCGGAATTTCGTTAATGAACAGAAAAAAATGAGTTTTGCAAATCCTGAAGAATCTGAAAAGCCGGATTATCATCCTGAAAATTTTACTTTGGAAGATATAAGAGAAGCTTTGATTTTTATAAAGACTTTGGAACCACAGCCGGCAAGACAGTTCAGCGGGAGTTCAAGTGCCTATATCGCCCCTGATGTTTATGTTACAAAGATTCCGGAAACTGAAGATTCTGAAGACGGTAAAAATGATATAATCTGCGGAAATGGGCATTGCAGTTTTAAGATTACTGTTGCGGATAATGTGATTCCGTCGGTGGCCGTTTCTAAAGAATATTTGAATGCTACGGAGTCTGCTGTTTCTTCTGAAGAGAAAAAGTTTATAAATTCTTCGCTTAAAGAAGCAAAAATATTTATTGAAAGTCTTGCATACCGCAATCAGACTATTGCAAGGGCTTGCTGCGCGATTGTCAGGTTTCAGTTAGCTTTTTTTGAAAAAGGACCGCAGTACTTGGCACCGCTGCGACAGAAAGATGTTGCAGAAGAAATAAAGGTACATGAAGCCACTATTTCCAGAATGGCAAACAATAAATTCATTCAGTGCGAATGGGGACTTTTCCCTGTAAAGTATTTCTTTTCGAATGCAGTTCCGGCAGTTTCTGCACCGACAGAATCAGTTTCTAAGGAATCTGTAAAGTTTGAAATTGAAAAAATAATAAAAGCGCAGGGTTCTGATGAAAAACGGCTTTCTGACCAGAAAATTGTTGAACAGCTTGAAAAAAAAGGTATAAAGATTGCCCGCAGAACTGTTGCAAAATACCGCTCCCAGCTTAACATTGAATCGTCATATTCCCGATAGCTGTTTTAGAAAAATCCTTGATAGATTTATTTACTTTATTTTTTTTGCGTTTTGAAGTTTTTGGGGTTATACTTCTTTTAGGAAGAGGACATGATGTTCTCTATCACAAAATATGAACACCGCAGCTCGCAACGAAGTTTCCAGCGTTCGCAGCGCAGCTTCCGGCGACGCGGGGTTTTAAAAGGAGGTGTGATAAAAATTACGTCCCTGTAATTTTTATCACTGCAGTATTTGCCGTTGGCAAAACTGCTATTCGTTGCCTCCATGCAACGCCGCTAACGCGGAGTTTTATAAGGAGCTTAATATGACAAAGGACATTTCTGCAGTTGGGTTTGAATTGGAAAAAAGACAGTCGGAAATGATTGAGAAGAAACTTAAAAGAATTGATTACGCCGAAGACCTTATTGTCGATTTAACTCTTAAAGTTAAACATGACAAAGAGTATTCTTTGGATTGTACAGTTCTTTTTAGATGGGGTTCTCATGCTCATGTAACAGGCAGTGATTTTGATTTTCCTGCTGCACTGAATAAGATGATGGATGTTCTTGATAACAAAATCAAGAAAGAAAAAGATAAGATTCAGGAAAAGAAATAATTCTGAATCAGCTGTCTATAGCATAGAATAGAAAAAGGCAGGAGTGGTTTGAAAAACTGTTCCTGCCTTTTTTATGTTTTGTTGCAAAACAGCACTTGTACGTGTATAGTATACATATGGCTGATAAAAAATTTACAGTTCTTGATCTTCTTGAACTTGACCTTCAGGGACATGATTCTTTGAATCTGCGTTGCGTTGCAGGTAGAAAAGGTTTAACCCGCGCCTTGACAGTACCGGATGTAAATCGTCCGGGGCTTGCCCTTTCCGGTTTTTACGAGGCTTTTGCTTATCAGCGGGTTCAAGTTTTCGGCCGTGGTGAAACAGCCTATCTAAAAAAACTTCAGGAAGAAGGCAATTTTGAAATAATTCATAAGCTTTTTTCTTATCAGATGCCGTGTTGTGTTTTTACACAAAGTCTTGAACCTCCGGAAGAATTTGTAAAAATTTCAGAAGAGGCGAACTGTCCTATTCTTCAGACAGACCTTGCATCTTCAGACTTTTCTTCAAGGCTTTTGCGTGCAGCTTCCAATGTTTTTGCGCCAAAAAGGACAATGCACGGAGTTCTTGTTGATGTTTTCGGTATTGGTATATTTCTTTCCGGCCATTCCGGCGTAGGTAAGAGTGAGGCTGCTCTTGAACTTGTTGAACGCGGTCATCGTCTTGTTGCAGACGATATTGTTGAACTTAGTTGTGTAAACGGTAATACAATTCTTGGTCAGGGTGCAAATACCCAGATAAGTCACCATATGGAAATCCGTGGTCTTGGTATTATAAATGTGTCGCAGATGTACGGTATTGGTTCTATCCGCAGTCAGAAAGAAGTTCAGCTTGTTGTGAATCTTGAAGAATGGGATTCTAAAAAGATTTACGACCGTATAGGAACTGAACAGAAATTTGTAGAACTTTTTGGTGTAAAAGTTCCTCTGCTTGAAATTCCTGTAAAGCCGGGCCGGAATCTGCCGATTATTCTTGAGGCGGCAGCAAAGAATGAACGTTTGAAACATATGGGCTATTATTCCGCAAAAGACTTTAATCAGAATATTTTAAAATGGATTGAAACAGGAGAAGCACAGGCCGTCTATTACGGTGGTGACGATTCTTACTAATAAACTAAGTGATACGGGGATGTATTTATGGTTGAAAAATTACTTACAGTAAAGAACCGCGCTGGAATCCATGCCAGACCGGCAGCAATTATTGCACAGACAGCAAATCGTTTTGAATGTGAAGTAACACTTATTCACGAAGATATTACTGTTAATGCAAAATCAATAATGGGTGTTATTACTATGGCTGCTGGTTATAATACTGTGGTTAAGCTTCAGACAGAAGGTGCTGACGAAAAAGAAGCTGCTCAGGCTTTGGAAGAGTTGTTTGAATCAAAATTTGAAGAAGAGTAATTATGAAAGAAGTAACAGACCGTCAGAAAGAAGTTCTTGAATTTATTTCTGAATTTACCGGAGAAAATTCATTTCCCCCAACTGTAAGGGAAATAAGCGAACATTTCAGTATATCTCTGCGTGCCGTGCAGGATCATATTGCTGCATTGCAGAAAAA
>Ga0129306_1003895_pt1 | contig 10414 bp, 7 predicted proteins | sample P827metagenome_FD_94438 | JGI IMG/M metagenome (GOLD analysis project Ga0129306, IMG submission 94438) | Capybara group fecal microbial communities from Wisconsin, USA - P827 metagenome | ecosystem: Host-associated > Mammals > Digestive system > Large intestine > Fecal | place: USA: Wisconsin...
ACCGCTTCTTCTTGTGCAAATCCGCCCGGAACGGAGGCGGCCTCGGAGAAAGATTGTGCAGAACGACGACCGATGCCTCTTGCGAAGGTTCCCGAATTGTGGTATAATAGGAAACGGTAGAATGAACGATGATGGAGAGTGGGCGATTGACGGTCCACTCTCTTCTTATGAAACAGGCGGAACCATGAAACAGAAGAAAAACATCGCCGCTGTCGTGTGGGATCTTGCCGCGCCGCTGTGCGAGGAGTTCGGCTATATCCTCTGGGACGTCGAGTACGTCCGGGAGGGCGCGGACATGATCCTGCGGATCACGATCGACACGGACGCGGAGGGCGGCATCACCATCGACGACTGCGAGAAGCTGCACCGCGCGATCGATCCCATCCTCGACGAGGCCGATCCGATCGAAGACGCGTATATGCTCGCGGTATCCTCCCCCGGCGTCGAGAGATCGCTCACCCGGCCCCTGCACTTTGCGCGGATGGCGGGCGAGGACGTACAGCTCCGCTTTTATGCCGCCGTCGACGGGGCAAAGAGCCTCCGGGCCACCCTCGAGGGGTACGACGAGGAGCGGGACGAGATCGTCGTCACGGCAGGCGGGGAGGAAAAGCGCTTTCCGATGAAGGCCGTCGCCAAGTGCGAGACGGTGTTCGACTGGCAAAACATGTGATCCGAAACAACAAGAGAAATAATCGAAAGGCATGGACTGTTTGACATGAACGCAGAGCTGTTTGAGGCGCTCGAAGCCCTCGAAAAGATCAAGGGCATTCCGGTGGAATATATGCTTGAAAAGGTGGAGGCCGCTCTTCTTTCCGCGTGCCGGAAGGAACTGGGCGGGATCCCCTGCCGCGTGGAGATCGACCGGGAAAAGAAGGACATCCGCGTTTATAAGTGCCGCACCGTGGTCGAAGAGGTCGAGGATCCGAAGTCGGAGATCTCCCTCGAGGCCGCGCAGGCGATCAGCCGCCGGTACGAGCTCGGCATGACGGTGGATGAGGAAGTGAAGACGAAGAACTTCGGCCGCATCTCCGCGCAGACGGCGAAGCAGGTGATCGTGCAGGGCATCCGCGAGGCGGAGAAGAACAACATTGCCCGCGAATACGACAAGAAGCGCGAGGAAGTCATCTCCGCGCTCGTCTCCAAGCGCGACGACGTGACGGGCGACGTCTGGGTCGATACCGGCGCGAGCGAAGGCGTGCTCCTGCCGAAGAGCGAGCAGATCCCGGGCGAAGACCTCGCCGTCGGGGACCGCGTCCGCGTCTTCGTGACCGAAGTGAATCACGCCGCGTCTCCCGACGATCCGGCGACCATCGCGAATCTCTCGCGGATCGCGCCCGGCATGATCAAGCGCATTTTCGAGACAGACATCCCGGAGATCGCGGACGGCACGGTGCTCGTGAAGGGCGTCGCGCGGGAAGCGGGCTCCCGGACGAAGATCGCCGTCCTGTCCCGGGATCCGGCGGTGGACGCGGTCGGCGCGTGCATCGGCAACCGGGCGATCCGCTCGAGCGCGATCTCCGAGGAGCTGCACGGCGAAAAGATCGACGTGATCCAGTACTCCGAGAAGCCCGAGGAATACATCGCGGCGGCGCTCTCTCCGGCGTCGGTCATCGACGTAGAGTTCGACGGCGAACGGTGCGCGACGGTGCACGTGGCGAGCGATCAGCTCAGCCTCGCCATCGGGAAGGAAGGCCAGAACGTACGGCTCGCGGCGAAGCTCACGGGCTGCAAGATCGACATCAAGGGGATCAAATCCCAGAACTGACGGAGGTCTCAGAGAGGGATGGCCGAAACCAGAAAAAAGCCGCAGCCCGCGGTGAAGAAAAAGATCCCGCAGCGGCGGTGCGTCGGGTGTCAGGGGACGTTCGACAAGCGCGACCTCTTGCGGGTGGTGCGGTCCCCGGACGGCGCGATCTCGCTGGACTTCTCCGGCAAGAAATCGGGGCGGGGCGCGTACCTGTGCTTTGACGAGGCCTGCTTCAAGAAGGCGAAGAAATCCGGGATCCTCGCCCGGTCGCTGGAATGCGAGATCTCGCCGGAGATCTACGACGCGCTCGAACACGAGATCAGGGCAGCAAAAACGAATGAATAACGAACAGTGAAAAGTGAATAGTTAAGGAAGGAATCTGCGTCAGCAGATTCCCGCCGAAGTTCTTCACTCTTCACTCTTCACTCAAAATCATATCCCCGGCAGGATCGGCATACATTCCGGGGGGAAAAGGACAGAATGACGGAAAATCTGATAGGGCTGTGCAGAGCGGCGGGCGGCGTGACCATGGGGTCGGAAGCCGTCCTCGACGAGGTGCGGCGCGGGCGCGCGAAATTCGTGCTCCTCGCCTCCGACGCCTCCGAAAGGACCCGCAAGCAGATCACAGACAAATGCAAGTATTATCATGTAACACTGTTTGACGGAACATATACCAGCGCAGCGCTGGCCGGGATGCTCGGCAAGTCCTCATGCTGCGTGGCCGCCGCGTTTGGCGCACGGGGCCCGTGGAAGAGCGTTTGCGAGGCCCTCGGCGGCGAAGAGGACAGACGGCAGAAGACAGAAAGGATGATGGATCATGGCAACGAAGTCGAACTCGATGTTTAGAATAACGCAGCTGGCGAAGGATCTCGGTCAAAAGCCGAAGGATCTCGTCGGTACCCTCGCGGAGCTCGGCGTCACCGTGAAGAGCAATTCCGTGACGCTGGATCCCGACGAGGTGAATCTTCTGTTCGAGCATCTCTCCGCCGGCGCACGGATCAAGGACATAGACGGCTACATGAACGGGAAGACGAGCATCACGCTCCCCGAGAATCCCGAAATCGCCGCGGCGCGCGAAGCGAAACGGCAGGCCGAAGAAGAGGCCCGGATCGCGGCGGAAAAAGCGGCGGCCGAGGCGGAAGCCAAGCGCAAGGCGGAAGAGGAAGCCCGGATCGCGGCGGAAAAGGCGGCGGCAGAGGCGGAGGCCAAGCGCAAGGCAGAAGAGGAAGCCCGGATCGCGGCGGAAAAGGCGGCGGCAGAGGCGGAGGCCAAGCGTCGCGCGGAAGAAGAAGCCCGGATCGCGGCGGAAGCGGAAGCCAAGCGCAAGGCGGAAGAAGAAGCCAGGGCGGCAGAGGCCAAGAAAAAAGCCGAAGAAGAGGCGAAGCGGAAGGCCGAAGAGGCGTCCCGCAGAGAGCGTCCTGCGGCAACGGGAACTGCGCAGCAGCCCAGAACGCCGAATCAGGGTCAGCAGACGCAGACGCGTCCCGGGACCGTGCAGCCGAGAACCGGCACGACGGGTCAGCCCGGCACGACAGGTCAGCAGGGCCGCGACAATCGCCCGCCCCGCACCGACGGCACGAGACCCGCAGGGGACAGCCGGTTCGGCAGCGGAAATACCGCGCGTCCGGGATTCCAGCAGGGCACGTCCGGCGCGGGATCGGGATCCTACGGACAGAGACCCGCGGGGCAGTCGTCCTTCGGGCAGAGACCGGCCGGTCAGGGTCAGAGCGGCGGACGGAACCAGAACAACCGCGGCCAGCAGGGCATCCGCGACAAGGATTCCGGCAGCCAGAGAGGACCGATCGCGCCGCAGCCGAAACCGAAGGTCGAGAGCGGCGTCGAGCGTAAGCGCACGGGCAGCACCCGCATCGTGGACACCCGCACCGGCTCCAAGGTCGATCTGTCGAAGTACGACGAGCGGCTTGACAACTTCACGCCCGAGCTCGACGAGAACCACAGCACGTCGAAGCAGAAGGTGAAGAAGCAGAACCAGAAGCCGGAGAACCGCGGAACGGGCCGCAAGGGCGACAAGGAACGCCAGGCCATGGACAAGATGGCGAAGGCGAACCTCGAAAAGGCGAAGAAGCAGCCGCTCAAGATCACTCTTCCCGACGAGATCTCCGTCGGCGAGCTGGCGCAGCGGCTGAAGATCACGGCGGCGGAATGCGTGAAGAAGCTGATGATGATGGGCGTCATGGCGACGGTCAACCAGATCATCGACTACGACACGGCATACCTGATCGCCGACGAACTCGGCGCGGTCGTGACGAAGGAAGTCACGGTCACGATCGAGGAGCGTCTGTTCGGCGCGGAGGAAGAGGCGAACGAGGCGGATCTCGAGATCCGCGCGCCCATCGTCGTGGTCATGGGCCACGTCGACCACGGCAAGACCTCGATCCTCGACGCGATCCGCCACACCAACGTGACGGGCGGCGAAGCGGGCGGCATCACGCAGCACATCGGCGCGTACCGCGTCAACGTGAACGGGCGGGACATCACGTTCCTCGACACCCCGGGTCACGAGGCGTTCACGGCGATGAGAGCGCGCGGCGCGCAGTGCACCGACATCGCGATCCTCGTGGTGGCGGCGGACGACGGCATCATGCCGCAGACGGTGGAGGCGATCAACCACGCGAAGGCGGCGGGCGTCGACATCATCGTGGCGATCAACAAGATGGATAAGCCCGAGGCGGACGCGGAGCGCGTCAAGACCGAGCTGACGAAATACGAGCTGGTGCCCGAGGAATGGGGCGGCGACGTCATGTGCGTCCCGGTCTCCGCAAAGACGGGCATGGGTCTGGACGATCTGCTCGAGAGCATCCTCCTCATCGCGGACGTGAAGGAATACAAGGCGAATCCGAAGAAGCGCGCGAAGGGCGTCGTGATCGAAGCGAAGCTCGACCGCGGCCGCGGACCGGTGGCGACGGTGCTCGTGCAGGACGGCACGCTGCATTCCGGCGACATTGTGATCGCGGGGACGTCGGTGGGCCGTGTCCGCGCGATGACGAACGACCGCGGGCGCACGCTGAAAGAGGCGGGTCCGTCGGTGCCGGTGGAGATCATCGGTCTGGCAGAGGTCCCGGTGGCGGGCGACGAATTCAACGCGGTCGAAGACGAGCGCATGGCGCGCGAGCTGGCGGATCAGCGGCGTGAAAAGGCGAAGGAAGAGCTGTTCAAGGCATCCGCGAAGGTGTCCCTCGACGACCTGTTCAGCCAGATCGCGGCGGGCGTGAAGGAGCTCAACATCATCGTGAAGGCGGACGTCGGCGGATCGGCGGAGGCGGTCAAGTCCTCGCTCGAAAAGCTGTCGAACGACGAGGTGAAGGTCCGCGTGATCCATTCGGCGGTCGGCGGCATCTCGGAGAACGACGTCATGTTTGCGGCGGCGTCGAACGCGATCATCGTCGGGTTCAACGTGCGTCCGGACAAGAGCGCGATCGATTCCGCGGAGCGTCAGAACGTGGACATCCGGACGTACCGGATCATCTACGAGTGCATCGAAGAGATCACGGCGGCGATGAAGGGCATGCTGGCGCCGCAGTACCGCGAGGTGCTCCTCGGCCACATCGAGGTCCGTCAGGCGATCCGCGTGCCGAACGTGGGCATCGTGGCGGGTTCGTACGTACAGGACGGCAAGGTTACGCGCCAGTCGCAGATCCGGATCGTGCGGGACGGCATCGTCATCATGGAAGACAAGATCTCTTCGCTGCGCAGATTCAAGGACGACGTCCGCGAGGTGGCGCAGGGCTACGAATGCGGCATCGGGCTTGAGAAGTGCAACGACATCCAGGTCGGGGATATCCTCGAGGCGTATGTCATGGAAGAGGTCGAGCGATAAATCGCGAGTGAAGAGAGAAAAGAGAAGAGTGAAGAGTTGAGGTAGAAATCCGTAAACGGATTTCAGAGAATCAAACGGTTGTGAAGCTGTATATCCCGTACAGCCGCACAACCGTTTTATTCATTGGAAACCGAAGGTTTCCTTCCTCAACTGTTCACTATTCACTTTTCGTTGTTCACTCTCATTCTCACTCTCATTCCCCGGCGGCGCGCCTTTTCACACCTCTATACACTTCCCCAGCACGGTGGAATAGACATACGCGGCGGCGATCTCCTCCTCGAACATCGCGGAGCAGATTTCCCGGTAATACGTGAGCTGATTCCGGTGGCGTGCGCGCAGCTTTTCCGCGGCGAGGGCCGGATCCCGCATTTCTTCCGATGTCAGCCGGTCCGTCTTGTAATCGACGAGGATCAGGCGGCCTGAGTCGGGATCACGGTACACGCAGTCCACCACGCCCTGCACCGTGACCCGGATCCCCCGCGCCCGCAGCTTCTCGGCAAAGGCCGGGTCCGCCGTGAACCGCTCGGCCGGGAGCAGGACGTTGAAGCGGAATTCGCGCTTGACGAAGGGGGAGCGGAGCAGTGAATCGAGGAGGGCGCTGTCCCGGAACCGCTCGAGCTGCTTCTCATAGAGGAGATCTGCCGACGCCGCGGACAGGTAGCGCTCCCCGCAGAGCCGCTCGATCTCCGCGCGGACGCCGTATTCTTTCAGACGGCGGTGATCCGTGAACTGCAAAAACACGTGCGTCGCCGATCCGCGGTCCGCCGGGGTGGCTTCGCGGCCTCCCGTGAGAAAGGTCGGACGGGCAAGGGCAAGCGCGGGGCGCGGTTCTGCGGATTCCCCGGGAATCTCCGGCTCTCCGGGTTCATCGAGGGTCAAAGTGATCCGCGCATCGCCGTCGGCATCGAGGATTTCCGGGGAAAGGCGCGAGACGGTGAGCTTCGCGGGCACCCGGCAGAGATCTTCGTCTTCATACCGGTATGCAAAGCGGCGGCGGAGTTCTTCAAAGAACGCCTCTTTTTCGGCTGCCCGGCGGCGTTCTTCTTCGGACGGACCGGTCGGTTCTGCCGGTTCCTCCGGGAACATCGACAACTGGACCGGCTCTTCCGGGGCGGGATCGGTCACCGTTTCGGCGGCGGATTCATCCGGATTCTCCGGCACGACGATCGTCTCTGTGCGGACGTGCGTCGCTTCGACGGCCTCGCAGATCCACGCGAGATAGGATCCGGCGGTCGAGGCGCGGTATCCGTCGGCGTAGCGGGCTTCGAGGGCGGCTTCGGCGAGGGTTTTGTCCGGATTCGCGGATTTCCCGGTGACGATCAGGCGGTCCCGGGCGCGCGTCAGGGCCACGTAGAGCATCCGCATCTCCTCGGCGACCGCTTCGCGCGCGAGCTTTTCGGAGAGGGCGCGGCGCAAGAGGGTTTCGCACCGGGCCAGTCCTCCGGGATCGGGCAGAGTCATCCCGAGGCCGAGGGAGGGATCGTAGAGGACCGTGCGGCGCTCATTCTCCTCGTTCCGGCGTTTCGCGCATTCGCAGACGAAGCAGACGGGGAATTCGAGGCCCTTCGCCGCGTGGATCGAGAGGATCGACACGGCATCCTTCGCCCGGACACCGCCGCCCGCATCCTCCGGGGCGGAAAGGAGTTCGTCCATGCCCTCGAGGAGGCCGGAGATCCCGCCGATCTTCGCGCCGACGCCGTTTTCATAGGCCCGGACGGCGGCGGAGAACCGGTTGACGGCATCCCGTTCTGCGCCGCTCTCCCGGATCCCGTCGAGGGAGAAGAAATCCGTGTCGGCGAGGAGGGTCTCGAGATATTTGTCCGCCGGGAGGGAGCGCGCGATCCGCTTGTGGCGCCCGAGCCAATCGACGGCACGGCGGCAGGATGCGGCGAGGGCGGGATCGGTGCCGTCCGGCGGATCCTCCGCGATCGCGGCGACGCCCGTCCAGAGGGGCATGTCCCCGGCGGCCTCGCGGATCGCGATCATCGCGGAGAGATCGATCCCGAAGACCGGGGACCGGAGCGCGCCCGCGGTATAGACGTCCCGGAGCGGGTTGTCGACGAAATTGAGCAGGCACACGAGGAGGAGCACGGCGGGACTTTCTCCGAGCGGGACGGCGGTCTTCATGACGGCGGGGATGCCGTATTCGGCCAGCGCGTCGCGGTAGGCGGCCGCCGAGCGGTTCGCGCGCAGCAGGATCGCAAAATCCCCGGGGCCGAGGAGGGTCCCGTCGGCCGAATATTTCCCAATCATCTGCGCGATGCGTCCGGCGACATACAGGACTTCACGGTCAACCGCGGGGCTCTCGTCTTCCTCGCCGGGCTTTTTCCGCTTCTGCTCGATCAGGACCACTTCGGCGTCGGGCGCGGGGTTCGGATCGTCGGCGCGGGCGTGCACGAGGAGGTCGCCGTCCTCGCGGAAGCCGATGTTCCCGTAGGGGAGGAGGTGGCGGGAGACGGCGTTTGCGAAGTCCACGACGGGGGCGGCGCAGCGGAAATTCTCGCGCATGAAGAGGGCGCGGCCTTCGTCGCCCGTGAGGATCGGCCCCTCCTCCGCCTCCTCGGGAGAGACGGTCGGCCAGCTTTCGCGGTAGCGGGTGAAGACCGACGGATCGGCGCCGCGGAAGCGATAGATCGACTGCTTGATGTCGCCGACCATGAAGCGGTGCGCATCGGGGGAGAGGGCGCGGAAGATGCGGTCCTGCACGTCGTTCGTATCCTGATACTCGTCGATGAAGACGTACCGGAAGGCCCCGCCGATCTCCTCCGCGGCCCGGGTGCGGCGGCCTTCGGCGTCGAGGAAGAGGCGAAGGGCGGAGGTCTCGAGATCGCCGTAATCGAGGGCGGCCAGATCGCGCTTGCGGGCGGCGAAACGCGTGTCGAAATCGGCGAGGACCAGGGACGCGCGGCGCAGGATGCGGGCGGTGAGGGCGGCGGCGCGGGCGGCTTCCTCCCCGGATGCGGAGAAGAGGTCCTTCGCGAGGGCTGCGTATTCCCCCTTCATCTCGTCGCGGAAATATTTGAAGGTTTCGGAGGCGTCGGTCGCGTCCGCCTTTTGGACGGTGGGCAGCCGCTCGAAGGTCAGGGACCGCACGGTATCGCGCAGATCGTCGTAGGTGGTCCCGGGTTTTGCGGCGGCGTCGCGGATGCGTCCGAGGGCATCGAGGTGCGCGGCGCAGGTGGGGCCGTACTGCTTCGCGACCTTCGCGGACGAGGAAAGATCCCCGGCGAGGTCGGAGAAGACGGCGAGATAGTGTTCGGCAAAGGCGCGGGCGGCCTCCCGGATCTCCGTGCCGTAGGCGGTCGAGAGGAAATCCGCGCCGGACGAGAGCGCGTCGAGGGAATCGGCGAAGCGGGCGAGGGCCGCGGGATCCCCGCCGGAGGAGGCGAGCTTCGCGTCGAGCCAGAGGAGTTCCCCGTCCACGGCATCGGCGTCGCGCGCCTGCCCGAGGATGTCGCAGAGCTCGGGGAAGGAGGCGCAGGATTCCGTGGGTTCATCCCCCGTGCGGAAGGCGTCGTCGACGGTGTCGCGCATGATCTCGGCACGGAGGCTGGAGATCGTCTGCTCGTCGAGGATGCGGGCGTCGGGGGAGAAGCCGAGGGTGGGGAAATAGGGGCGCAGCGCCTGATAGAGAAAGGCGTGGATGGTGGAGACGCGCGCGGCGGGAAGGGCGGCGAGGGCGCGTGCGGCGAGAGAGGCGGTGCGTTCGTCGTCGGAGGAAGTGTCAAGGGCTTCGCGGAGGCGGCTCCCGATGCGCTCGCGCATTTCGGCGGCGGCGGCGCGGGTGTAGGTGACGACGAGCATTTCGGAGAGATCGGCCTCGCCGGAGAGGAGGAGCCGCGCGATGCGGGCGGTGAGGGCGGCGGTTTTGCCGGATCCCGCGGCGGCGGAGAGGAGAAGATTTCCGCGGGAATACTCGACCGCGGCCCGCTGGGCGGGGGTGAAGGACATGGGCATCGCGAGGGGCTCCTTTCTTTGAATTAAGAATGAAGAATGAAGAATGGGATGCACATTGCGGCCTCCCCCTTGGGGGAGGTGTCACGTTGATTTGCTTGCAAAGCGACGTGACGGAAGGGGGCGAACTCTTCGCGCGGAGATTTCTTCATTCTGCATTCCCTCATTCCTCCCGCCGCCGGCAGATGACGCGGTGGGGGCAGGCGGCGCAGGGGTCGAAGTTCGAGATGTTCTGCGGGCGCGCTTCGGCGGAACCGGACCGGATCCGGTCGGCGATCTGTCCGATGACGCGGTCAACTTGTTCGCAGATCGCGCCGAACTCCTCGAGGGTCGCGAGGGAGGACTTGCCCTGTACGGAGAGCGAGCCGTCCTTGCCCTCCTTGACGGGGACGAAGCGGCCCGACAGGTCGCGGTCCATCGCATGGAGAACCTCTTCGTCGTTCAGCCAGACGCCCGTGCGCTCGATTTTGTCCTTCGCCAGGTCCCGTGCCTCTTCCGCCGTGAGCAGGTGATCCGCCGACGGGGGCTGGGGCTTGACCGTGAAGTATACCGCGCCCGCCGGGATGCGCTCGGGTCCGGATCCGCGGCGGTTTTTCTCTTCCGGCAGGCCGTTCTTCCAGACCGCGAAGAGGTAGAGGAGCGTCTGCACATCGAGGCCGCGGGCGACGCGCTCGAGGGAGAACGATTTCGAGCCCGTCTTGTAGTCGACGATCCGGAGGTATTCCCGTCCGCCTTCCTGCCAGACATCCACGCGGTCCGCGACGCCGTCGAGGGTCACGTCCGCGCCGTCCGGGGTATGGATCACGAGGGGATCCGCGCCGGGCTTTTCGTTCTCCCGGCCGGGGTGTCCGATCGGCATCTCGAACGCGGCGGGC
>Ga0129306_1003896_pt1 | contig 10405 bp, 3 predicted proteins | sample P827metagenome_FD_94438 | JGI IMG/M metagenome (GOLD analysis project Ga0129306, IMG submission 94438) | Capybara group fecal microbial communities from Wisconsin, USA - P827 metagenome | ecosystem: Host-associated > Mammals > Digestive system > Large intestine > Fecal | place: USA: Wisconsin...
CCCAAGGGGGTCCGTCGCGCGGGGCCTTGCGGCTGCTTCGCAGTTCGCGCTACGCGCTCACCCAACCCGACGCCTTCGGCGCGGGCGCATCCCGCGACGGACAAAGTTAAGTGTCTAAAGTGTGATTTTCAAGTGCCTCTTCATTGCTCCGTCGCGGAGCGACGGAGCCCCCTGTGGACGACGGCGCAGCGGAGACGCATAAAGGGGGCCCGTCGCTCCGCGACGGACATTCACAATACTCGCAAGAAATCAAATAATCGGGAGCGTGCGAGAGTAGAGAATGGAAAGTGACTTTCTAGTGAACTGCTCCACGCCCTTTCTGCACGTTCTACACGGCTAAGCCGCTTCAACTACAATCAGGGGGCCTCGACGCGGTAGAACGTCCGCGGCACATCTGCCGCGCGCGGAACCGCCAAAGTCGCCGTTCCGTCTCCGTTTGTCGAGACGCCCACGCTCTCCCGCGGCAAAAGCGCCGCGGCGTCCGAGGGCAGCGGAAGCTCATCCGCAGCGCGGACTCGCAGAAGCTGCGCCGACACGTCAGTAATCCAATCTCCCGGCTCGGCCGAGACGACAAGCGACACCTCGTCTTCCGCCGCCGCGATCGATTCGATGCGAAGAGCCGTCGGGCCTGCAACCCTCTGCGCTGTATTCGCGGCCGAGCTGTTCATGACCACTACGCGGTAGAGCATGCCGTTGGCGACGAAAAACACGTAGTCATTTTCGTCGTAGACATCCTGGCCCGGGAGGTAGAGATAGACCTTTCCCTCTGCGTTGGCGCAGATGTTGGAGGCGTTGTAGTAGTCCGGCAGGCCCGAGAAGGACACGGGCGCGATCGGCTCGAGGTCCGGCACGATTACGCAGCGGGCGTCTTTACCAAATGGATTCACCGAACCGGAGTTCGACAGCACTGAGTGGTCATAGTACGGATCTCTGCCAATGTAGATGTTCCCTCCCGCAATGACTGGCTCGTCTATTCCGGAAACCGTCCCCACAGCGCCGCTGCGCACATCGAAGTTGCCGCCGGTGATCGTGACGGTCCTGTGCTGGAATTCATAGTACATGCCGTCGCTTATTCCTATCGCGGGGCAGCCCCAGTACTCGCTCGTCGCCCCGCCCTGCGCATAGAGCCATCCGTCGCCGCCTATCTCGAGGTCAGAGACGCCCGGCACTTCGAGAGCCGCGCAGTACCTCCCGGCCTCGAGCGTGTTCTCGCCGGTGAACCAGACCTTCGCCGTCACGTTCGACGCGATCGCGAACGGCGTGCAGCGGTTCGCCGCGGCCCTAAGCCAGAGGTTGGAGATCGTCACTGCGGCATTCGTCTCGACGCGCACGCGTACCCTGCCCTGCGTATTCGTACCGGAGAGGACGAATGGACCTTCTGCGGAGAGCTCAAGAACGCCGTTTGTGATGTTGTAGGACCAGCCCTCGCCTTGCAGGAAACCGACGTCGTATTCGTTCACGCTCACTCCTATGACGCGATGCGCAACGGCCGGAGCACCTAATACAGACACGGCCCAGGGGCTGCCGTCGACGGTGAAGGCGTACTCGCCGTCCGGCAGATACGCCAACGCGTCGCCGGACGCATCCACGATCGCCGCGCTCGTATACGGTTCAAGTCCGGAAATCGCGACCGTCGCGCCCGGGTCCAGCTGCGGCAGCGTTACGCGCCAGGTGGTGACCGGACCCTCCTTGCGGCTGTCCGGCGGATCCGCCGACCCGAAGGCCGTGTTGAACACGTTGTTCGTTCTGCCACCCGCGGTGAAATAAACGCCGTTCAGGCTCACGACGCGCACGGCGTTCGTCACCGGAAGCCACAGGCAGACGGAGCCCGAGGGGTCAACGACAACGTCGTTCATCCCGTATGTCGCTGGGATGTCGGACGAGGCGATCGAAACCGCCGCGCCCGCCGTCATGTTCGTGAAGAGAAGGTAACGCAGGAGATTGCCGTCGGCGTCCTTTGGCTCCGGCCTCACGTCGAGGTTCGCGCCGTGGACGCTCCCGCCAGTGATGCAGAGCGCCTGGTCGTAGCCGGACGGCGTAACGACGTTTCCGCTCAAGATGAAATCGCTGACGTTTGCGCCGACGCCGCCTCCCCTCGCCGCGAGAATGGTGCCGCCGGAAATCCTCACCGCGCCGTTGGTGACCGCTGTGCGGGAGAGTCCGGACCCGATGCCTACAGCGCCATCCCCTCCTGTCGCGGTGATCCTTCCGCCGGTGATCTCTATGTTGTCCGCCAGCAGGTTCGACGAGACGCCGCCGCCTATTCCCGCCGCCTTCTCGCCGCCCTGCGCAACGACTGTACCGCCCTCGATCACAATCCTGCCGGGGGGCGTAAAGCCGCCGCGCGAGCCGATGCCCGCACCGCTCTTGCCGCCGAAGGCGGCGAGGCTTCCGTCGCCGGTGACCGTCATTACGGAATTGGACGCGACCTCGATGCCGGCCGCGTACTGTCCCTTTGCCGCGATGATGTTGTCGCCAGAGAGCGCAACCTCGCAGGAGGCGTTGGACACCACAACTGCGGATGCGTATTTCTCGCTACGCGCGACAATCGTCAGGTCCTTCAGCGTAAGGTTCGCGACTCTGTCGTCTGCCACGACGATCCGGAAAGTGCCGTTCGTGGAGACGCCGCTGACTGTGGCGTTATTGAGGAGAGCCAATACGCTCGTGCTTTTCGTGTAGGTCCACTCCGTGGCGAGCAGGTCTTCATCTCCCGTTATGATCGCTTCATTCACTATGAGGAAGTCGCTTGATGTCACTGTGCCGTCATCGGCGACTTTGAAGCAGAAGACATGCTCGGATCCATCCTCCATTGTAATGCGTATTCCATAGCTGTAAATGGAAGAAGCCAGCCAGATGCGCAGGATGCCCCTGTCGTTGGTATATATGTTCTCGAATCCACTGCGACGGGTCCCCAGCTCGAACTCCGTCACCAGGCTGTTGGGGAGGCCTATGTCGAGGTCGACGGGGAAGACTCTTTTTTCGAACCCGTCTTTCGGATCGGGCTTAACCTTTTCCTTGTCAACATAGATGGCGCCACCGGTGAAAACCACGATTACATTATGTTCGTTGCTTCTGCGGCCGATATCTGGGGATTCGCGACTGCCTGAAGCGTAAATCGTGCCGCCGGAAATGCTGATTGATCCAGTGCCTGCGTAGGTGTAGCCTTCGTAGCCACTGCCGACGCCTGCGCAGCCGTTCGTTCCTCCGACGGCCATGACGATTCCTCCCGAAATGGAAATCGTGCCCGGAACGCAGCCGCTGCCGCCGCCGATGCCCGCGCCGAGCGCATCGCCGGCTGCGTCTACATGACCGCCCGTGATTGTGATTGTGCCGCCGATTTTGTTTCTGCCGCCGCCGATGCCGGCACCATAGCCCGTTCCCCTTGCGACAACATCGCCGTCGGAAATCGTGATCGACCCGCCGGCGCCGCAGTCGCCGCCGCCGATACCCGCGCCGCCATCGCCGCCCGTCGCTCTCACGGCGCCACCCGTAATCGCAATGGTGCCGCCGTTACCGTTGACGCCGCCGCCAATTCCCGCGCCGACACGACCGCCTGTTGCATTGACCGTGCCACCGGAAATGGAAATGTTGCCGCCAGCCGCCGAGCTGCCGCCGCCGATACCCGCGCCGCCATAGCCGCCAGTGGCCGTCACCTCGCCACCAGTAATCCGGATGACGCCGCCGGGCTGCGAAGCGCTGCCGCCGATGCCAGCGCCGCCGCCGGAAAAACTGATTCCCTTGCCAACGGCCGTCACAATTCCGCCGGAAATGGTGATCGAGCCAAAACCGCCGTCTTTCGCCGACCCTATGCCGGGCCCATAGTCTCCGCCGTATGCCTCGATTGTGCCGCCCTCGATCTTCAGACTGCCTGTAGTCGTGCCGGGCGCGCCGCCGATGCCGGGCGCCTTCGCGCCGCCTGTTGCATAGACAACGCCGCCGCCGTCGCGTATCGTAAGGGTCCCGACGCCGTAGGTGTAGATTGCCGGAAAGCCCACGGGGCCGTAGAGGTGGTTCGTACCCGCGAACATCAGCACAGGGCTCATATTGGGATTGTTCTCGAAGGGCGGACGGTTCACGTTGTGGCTTGCGTCGATGGTGAGGTTGGACATCACAACCGTGCACGACGCGCTTGAATAGATGCTGAACTCGCCAGCCGGGTCGTTGCCGGTAATGACGTAGGTCTTGTTTTGATCGCGGAGCGTGACATATCCGGAGATGCCGTCATAGTACCAGCCGTCGCCAGTCTGCGTCTGCCCGCCAACGAGCCCGACGCCGTTGACGCTTATCGTGTCGGCGAGATGCGGATCTTCAAGCGCCCAATAGGCGTAGAGCATGAGGTCGCCCACAACCGAGTACTCGTCGATGGCGAGCGCGGGCGAGCAGTCGGCGTTGTAGTATTTCGTGCCGGCGCCAGACTCCTCCGTGAACCAGCCGTGGAACGCCCAGCCCGGACGCGTGGGCGGCATCGGCGCGGCGGGCAACGCATAGCCAAGACGGACTGCCTTCGACTCGTTCACGCGCTGTGAGTCCAGAAACGTGAGGGTGTATTCTATGGCGGAATGGGAGGTGGCCGAATTCGCCGATGGGTAGGTGCCGGAAATCGTCACTCCACTGTCCTTGTAAATGGCTCCGGAAGATCCGTTTTCACCCGCCGCGCCGCCGCTTCCGCCCGCACCGCCGGACTTGTCGGCATGAATCGAAACCCCTACCGAGGACGTCTTTTGCGTACCGCCGCCGGAACTGCCGGAGTTGTTGTCGCCGCCAGATCCCGCACTGCCTCCTCCGCCGTCCGGATAAGACGGATCGTGGCCTCTCGGATAGGCGAACTTGCCGCCGGAGCCGCCGCCGCCGCCGCCACCACCACCGCCGCCGCCACCACCGCCGATGGCGAATGTGGCGGCACGTCCGCCGCCGCCGCCACCTCCGCCGCCGCCATACCCGAACATGAACCAGTATGTATCCCGTTGCTCGTCAACCCGGGGACCCTCGGAACCGCCGCTGCCGCCGGAACCCTTCGCGCCTCCAGTCGCCGCAACGTTGACCGTGCCGAGAATGTAGACCGAGCCCGCGTCGGTGCCGTTTACGGCTCCGGAGCCGGGGTTGCCGCCTGAACCGTTCGCCGTGTATTCGTTTGCGTCAAAGTAATGGCATTCGTTTTCCCAAGAACCTGCGCCGCTGCCGCCGTTGCCGCCATTGCCGCCGACGCCGCCGATGGCCGCCGAAGCGCCGCCGCCGCCGTTGCCGCCCGAGCCGCCCGAGCCGGCAGTCCAGTAATCGAGACCGCTGCGGAAGCTGCCGGATGTTCCGTTGCCGCCGTTGCCGCCGTTCGCCGCGTTGCCGCCAGTGACATTGAGCTTTCCGCCGCCGGTGACGATAAGCGTAGAGCCGTTGTTGAGGCGGATGCCCGCGCCCGCGCTCTCGGTGCCGCTCGCGTTGCCACCCCTCACCGTGAGCGTCACGTTTTTCGGAATGTAGATGACGGCCGTCGCGCCATCGTCCACGTACATCGCGCTCAGCGTCGAGCCGGACGGACGGTCGATCGTCGCGTCGGACGGCACGAAATACACCGTTCCGTTGGCGAGCTTCGGACCGCTCTGCGTCGTCGACAGAGTCGCCTTGGTGGTGAATCCCGTGCTTGCCGGCGCGGCGGAGGCGAAAAGGGACAGCGCTACCGCAAGGACCGCAGGCCACCTGCGTCCAACGGCTCCCATCTGGGCCTGGATTCGTTTCAGTTCATGCACTCCAAACTTTATAGTCGCTATATCCGTCTTGTTCTAGTGCATATTATATCAAAAAACCTCCGCATAACGAGTGCAGTCGACGACTTTAAACATCTTTCCGCACTCCATAGGACTCAGCGGACGATCTCGTAGAGGAACGTCGCGTCAGAGGGGTCGCGAGCGGTGTCGGCCGTGAACCGGAGCGCGCCGGCCTTGAACACGGACTCCACCTCGCCGCGGCGCGAACCGTCGGATCGCAGTGCGTATACCTTCGGACGCGAGAACGAAAAGCCCTCAAGCATCAGCGTGATTTCCGCACACCCCGCGCGCATCAAATGCGGGAGGCGACCCCACTTGAGGAGGACCGTCCTGCGTCCGTCGGCATACGTCGTCCCCTCGTCCTGCACATCCGTCACGTGCGTGAGGAGAATGCGACGCGAGCGCTCCAGCGGACGATTGTCGAGCGAACTGGCCCAGACCGCGGCGGGCGCCCCGTAGACATTGGCAGCAAGGACCTTTGTCGCGCGTGACCCCTCCTCAACGAAGAAGCCCTGCGTCCGCTCCGTCTGGACGGCGAACCACCCCGATTTGGAATCGAACGAGACCTGTCTGTTCCCTGGCATATCCAAGCGCTCGAGGGCGAGTCCTGCAAAATCTTCTTTCGACATTGAACACGCCTTGGTATACTCGACTGCGTCCGAAAAGGACGGCTTGCCCTTACCGGTCCAGGTGCCGAACCGCGCAAACCATCCGAACCACATCTCGCCGACGTCGGCGTGCGGCCCGCAGTCGAAGTTTGATCGCACCGTGTCTTCCGGAACCTTCACCGCGAACGTCCATTCGAGCGGCTTCATGTCGCGGCGCATGTAGAGCGCCAGCACCGCTCGCTCGGTGGCGCGCTGCAACGGATCGCGCGCGACGTCGAAATACCCTATCGGCTCCGGATTGAGAACGCCGTCCTTCGAATGGCTCCACGCGAAGCGCCAGATTCCGTCGTACTCCTGCAGCGCGGCCTGCGCGCCTAGCATCATGCCGCCGACGCCGCGGAACTGTCCAGGCGCAGAGTAGTTGAACTCCGTAATCGTGAAAGGCCTGTCGAGAAGGCGATGCCGAGCGACGCCCTCGAAGCCCCAGTCCGCCCGGCGGACGGGATTGGCGTTCGCGCACTTCGACGGAAGGCGCCATGCGTGTTCGATGAACTGCGGATGGTCGACGTAGAAATGGTCGTCGACATAGTCATAGTGCGTGCGCACAAGCTGGTAGGCGACGGGATTCTTCCAGCTCGACATGTCGGAGATAAGAACGTCGGTTTTGATCTCCTCCTTGAGGAACTTGCGCATCCTGTCGCAGAACTCGATCTCGAGGTCTGCAAGGAACAGCGTGAAGGCGCAGTTCTGTCGCGTGTTCTCCCATGCGTTTGCTGGGAACTTCTCGGTTATGTCCACATACAACGCAGGCGACTCGGCTTTGCGCTTCGCGAGCCATTCGGTCCACTTCGCGCGCAGCACGCCCTGGCTCTCCATGAAGGCGTAGCCGTGGTTGCCGGCGTTGCCTTCGTTGACGAGGGCGAGGAACGCGAGCGCCGGCTCGTCCGCCCAGCGGCGTCCGGTCTTCGGATTGACATGCCCGAGGAACGCGCGGGCGAAGGCGGTGTAGTTGGAGTACGCGCCTTCGTCGAAGAGAACCAGGTCCTTGTAGTTGTCCATCGGGATCTCCCCGTCGCGGTCAACTCCGATGGAGCGCCACGGAACCGCGCGCGAGACGAACAGGTCGGTGGTGAGGTATATTCCGTTCTTGATGCACGCGTTCAGCAGGTTGTCGAGCTCCGCCATCTTCGCTGGGAGAATCGTCGTTCCGTCCTTCCTGTCGCAGAGGTCGCGCTCGTAGTGGTGTATCCTGAGCGCGTTGTATCCGAGGCGCGCCATGCGCGAGCAGAGCGCATTCGCCTCGTCCTCCGAAAGGAAGTTCGCGGAGAAGCACAGGTTGCATCCGTAGAAGCGCTGCGCCACATCGGGCTTCTTCTCGAACTCGAAATGCGCGTCCCTCGCGACGACGCGTCCGTACTTCCCGGCGGGCGCGTCGATCCAGCCAAGCTTCGAGAAGTCGAGGGCGGAACCAGGGATGACGTCCGTGGTGTCGCTAAGCGGAATCCACCCCGCGCCGGCGGAAATGACGAGGGGCCCGGTCGCGAGCTCGCCGACTCCTCCGTCTGCGGAAAGCGTAAGCTCCACGGTGCGGCGCTCGCCCGCCTTCAGCTTCGCGTCGCCCGCCTGGATGCGCAGCGTGAAGACGTCCATCTTCCACTCGCGGTTGTCCTGCAGCATCATCCAGCGCGCGCCGCCGGAAGAGAGCGCGAACCATCCGCCCTTTCCGTCCTCGACACGTGCCTCGGCGCACGTCGCACCGCCGATCCACGGCTTCTCGCCCTTCTTTGACGGAAGATCGAAGACCTTGTCGCCGAGCGTGGTGCGTCCGCCGCCGAAGGCGGACGTCGGGAAGTCGACCGAGACTGCGATCGCGGCCGACTCCCAGTCCCTGCGCACGTCGAAAGTCCAGCTCAGCTTTGCCTTGTCCCCTTCGAGCGAGTGGCGCGCAACGACCGCGGCAACCACTCCATCCTTGTCGCAGAGCTCGGAGGAATACGAGCCGTCGTCGAGCGGATGCCATCCGCCTTTCACCTTGCAGGCGGACCACGACTTGTCGAACAGCTTCGGCGCAAGCATCGCGCCGCACTTTTCCAGAACGACGTCTCCCGCCAGCCCGACGGAAACGCTTTCGCCGCCAGCCGCAGACCCAATGGCACAGAAGAGTGCACATACTACGGATGCTGCCGCGCTGAAACCTGACTTCTTCATCTTTTTACAGACCTACTGGTCCCCTCCCTTTCTCTTTTTGTAGCTTGATTCACTGGTCATGACTAAGTTTCCCTTAAGGCGTTGAATTATGGTCTTGACAAGCGACGTGCGTCATGCGACATGCGCGGCGACATTTCGGCATTTCGACCTGCGCCGCATGTCCCCAGTCACCCCAACCTGTCGCGTGTCATTTCCACTCCCACTTTCTCGTGCCGTTGCAGTTGGGGTACGCTACGCAGCTCCAGAACGGGTTGCCTGCATTTGTGCCTTTCTTTGCCATCACCTTCCTCATCGGACCGCCACACTTCGGACACTTCGGCGCATCTACGTCTGCGGCGGCCCTTTCATTTCGATGCTCGAGCCTTACTTTCGTCAGATGCTCGGTAAAGCCGCCTTGCTCGCGGAATTCCTCGCCGAGCGCGTCCATCTGCCGTCGCAGAAGCGAACACGCCCGGTCGATCGTGACGAGCAGCGCATTCGCCGCAATTACGGGATCTTCGTTTTCGATGGCTGGGGCGAAGCGCCTGCGCATCTCCGCAAGGTGCGCGAAGAAGCCGTGACGCAGGTCTTCCCGCCCCTCGAACACGTCGAATTTCAGGTTCTTTGCCTTAATCCACTTTGGGTCGTTTTCGCTCCACGGCAGTTCGCCGCGCGAAAAAAGGAAGTCTTCGTAGTCGCCGGCAAGCTCTTCGAGCGAGCCTTTCGCGACATCGTAAAGGCGCAGTTCCGTCTCGCGGCTCGTTCCGGCGCGTGACGAGCCTTCCACGATGTTCTGCTTGGCGCTTCTCGCCGCGCCGACCATCTGACCAAACGTCTTGCCCAGAGGGTCGTTCTTAAGCCCGAAGTTGCGTCGACAGAAAGTCTCGGTGGCGTAATACACGAGACAGGCAAGACCGAAGGAAAGCGTCTTCCTGAAGCCGCCCGACTTGCCGATGACTGGCATCGGGGCTCCAGTCGCGCCCCTCCCGTCGCTTGTCGCGTGTCGTGTGTCAAAGCCTGTCGCGTGTCGCGCGTCGCGTGTCATCTCATCTGCTCCTTTCTTTCATGTCGCCTGTCGCTCCGCGCAAACGCAGGGGAATGCGCGAGCTAATTATCGGAGTTGCGGCACTTGCCTTAATCCGCTTTCCAATGGCGGAAGTAGTCCACCGAGAATGTCTGCGGCAGGTCCGCCTTGTCAGGCTCGCCGACCCAGTTGTACATTATCTCGCAGTCGAAGGTGACGTGCATCGGACGGTGGAAGTGGTCGTTCGGACGCGAGAACATCTCCTTGCCATCCGCATACCACTTCATCTCCTTCTCCGTCCACAGAAAGCCGTAGACATGATATCCGTCCGCGAAGTCGAAGTCCACCTTGCGGCGGCTCGACTTCTCCGGAAGCTGCTCGACGCCGCCGAAGACGCGTCCCTCGAGGTACGGCGTCGCAAGGCGGTGGACTGTGTTGTAGAACGCGCGGCGGCAGTCGGACTCCACCGTGCCCTCCTTGCCGAATATCTCGAACATGTCGATCTCCTCGGAGAAGTCGCCCGGACGGTACTTCTTCTTCGGCTCGTCGGAAAGCGGATCGTACAGCCAGAACGCGTTGCACACCGCCGCCTTCATCGCCTTTGCGCGGCACTCGTAGTATCCGTAGAACGTCTTGCGCCTCGCCTTCACGATCGCCGTCGCATACGTGTCGAATCCGCGCGCGATGTTGTCGAACGTCTTCTCGTCCTCCCTGAGAAGACGCGCCTTCAGCCTAAGCTCGCCATCCGCGACGTCGACGTTGTCGCGGGAGAAGAGAAAGCCCTGGCGGCGTCCCTGGAAGGACTCGACCCAGTCGTCCCACCTCGA
>Ga0129306_1003897_pt1 | contig 10403 bp, 11 predicted proteins | sample P827metagenome_FD_94438 | JGI IMG/M metagenome (GOLD analysis project Ga0129306, IMG submission 94438) | Capybara group fecal microbial communities from Wisconsin, USA - P827 metagenome | ecosystem: Host-associated > Mammals > Digestive system > Large intestine > Fecal | place: USA: Wisconsin...
AAGATTCTGCTCTATATAAGTTTTCTGGATTGAATTCTGGAGCATTAATAACAATATATATAGAGAATACTATTCCACCTATTAAAGCAAATAATATCATTATTAATATAAAGTTAAAAATGAATTTTAAGAACTTTCTTCTAAATCTTTTTCTTTTCTTTTTCTTTAACTCAGCTTTACTAATTGGTTTAGTTTCATCTTTTTTAAAAGTTTGAGTTTTACTTAAGTTTGAAGTTTTAGAATTATCTTTTTTATCTTTCTTTAATTTCTTTTTCATAATACCTCCAAATTTAGTATAAATTACTATACCTATTAACCATAGTAATATTAATACAAATCCGAGTAATACCTTTTTTGTAAAACCAAGTATTACTATAATAAACATAACTACATTAATAATAGTTAAAATTTTATGTGCTTTAATATACTCTAATAAAATTTTAAAAAATTCTTTTATCTTTTCTTTGTTTATTTTAATTTTTTTCTTTTTTGTTTCATCTTTTACAATTTTATTATCGTTAATTACTTTTTCTTTTTTATCTTTAATTTCGTCCCTTTTTTTCTTTTCAGATTCTTTAAAATCAGATATATTTTTAATTACTTCTGTTTTTTCTTCTTTGTATTCTTTCTTTTCCATTATTATTCTCCTATATATTCTTTTATAATTTTTATATAATCAATTATTGGGTTGTATCCATTTTTAATTAGATATCCTTTTTCTTCAAAATATGATAAAGGAATAGATTTTCTATTGTTATGATTAATATAATCTAGAAAGTCTTCGGTAAATAATAGATATGTTTTATCTAGAGTAGAAAATCTTACTATTAAAAAAGATATACCACCTTGTTTATTTACTTTATCTAAGTGAATAATTTGATGTTTATGAATATTGTTTAAAGAAAATGAAGTTTTAGATTTAGTTTCTTTTGCTTCAAAGTCTACATATTTTCCTTTATATATTCCATTATAATCTGTTGTTGATGGAACTTCATAATATGCTTCAGTTATTTTAGTATTAATTCTATGATTATAATCTACTTTAACTACTCTTATAGGAGTTGGTTTTTTATAGATTATAGCTATATCTTCATCTAAATAATATTTATTAGAATTATTTAGATCATTTTCTAAAGACATACCTCTTTTTCCATATTCAATATATGTATTTTTTGTTATTTCTTTTTTGTTAGGATAATTCATATATTCACCTTTTATAATTATACTATATTTTTAAATTATTTCCTAGGCTTTAATATAAAAAAATATTGTGAATTTTATAGAAATATATGTCGAAAGTATTGAATTCTATTTAAAATATGGTAATATATGCCAGGGAGGAAAAAATGAACAATTTATATATTTTTTATTTATTAAATAATTTAGTAGAAGATGTAGATGATTGTAAGAAGGAATTTATATCAAAATTATGTAAAAGTAAGTAAATGGTTGTAAATTGACAAAGTTCATTTGTTTAAATATAATTGTTTTAGGTGATAAAAATGAAGAATGAAATAGTATTAAACCCTGAAACATTATTAAATTGGGATTTTAAAATTGATGCTAGAGGATATAGACCACAAGAGGTTGATAAAGCATTAGATATAGTTATAAGTGACTATAAAACTTATAATAATATTATAAAAGAATTACAACAAAAAATAGATGATTTAAATGCTGAAAATCTAGAATTAAAACATCAATTAAGATCTGCAAAGGAAAGAGAAGAAATTTTAAAGAGTAGTGATAAAGAAGTAACTAATGTTGATATTTTAAGAAGATTATCACAATTAGAAAAAATAATATACGGAAAAGAAGATAAATAATTTTTAGTCAAACGCTGCATTTTTAACGTAATGTAGAGGAAAGTCCATGCTCACACTATCCTGTGATGGTAGTAGTGTTTGTGTATAGGGAATAAATAACCTATAGTAGCGTATGCTAACGGCGAAGAGATATCCTAAAGTTTATCCATGGATAGATTTTCATAAAGTGCCGCAGTGACGATATTTTGCCGAAAGGTAAAATGTGAAACGTTGGTAAACCCCGCAAGTGAGAAATCCAAAATATGGTAGGAGAACTTCCTAAAGAGAATCAAGAATCAATAGGGAGACGATTTAATCGTAGATAAATGTTTGACACTCTTATGAGTACAAAACATGGCTTATTAAAAATTATTTTTTATTTTATAAGGAGTGAATTGAATGAAAGAACTTGGTGAAAAACTAAGAACGGCTAGAGAAACTACAGGAATTACTATTGAAGAAGCTGCTGGAGATTTAAATTATAAAGCTTCACAATTAGAAGAAATAGAAAATGGTAATTATAAAGATTTTAAAGATAAATTTTTATTAAAAACTATACTTAGTGATTATGCTAAGTATTTAGGATTTGATGTTGAAGAAATAATAGATGAATTTAATGATTTTGTTTTTGAATCTACATCAAAAATCCCTATTGATGAAATAACAAAAGCTAATAAGAAAGTAAAAGATACAGACGAGAAAATAGCATCTCCATATACAGCTGATGAACAACCTAAAAAAGTACCATTAATTATAATAGTATCTTTAGTTGTATTGCTTGCAGTATTTTTAGCAATATTTTGCTACAACATATTCTTTAAAGATTCAGGAAGTTCATCTTTTGATGTATCTTATATAGTAGAAGGAAATAATATATGAAAAAAGAAGTTAATAAAAATTTACCAAACAATTTAACAAAATTAAGAATAGTATTATCTATTATAATAATTGGAATTATGATATTTCCATTTAATATGGTTAATTTTTCTTTTCCTAAATATTTAATAAATGGAAATACAGTATTAGATATTAAATTAGTTATATGCGCAGTATTATTTGCAATAGCATCTATAACTGATTTCTTAGACGGACGTATTGCTAGAAAATATAATATAGTATCTGATTACGGAAAAGTAATGGATGCTATAGCAGACAAAATATTAGTTAATGGATTATTAATTATATTAAGTGGACAAGGTTATATAACTCCGATTATTCCTGTTATTATAATATTAAGAGATACAATAACTAATACATTTAAGATGATAGCTGGTAATAACGGACAAGTAGTTGGAGCTATTAAAACAGGAAAATTTAAAACAGCATTCTTAATGATAGGTATAACTTTAAAATTAATAAGTAATTTACCTATGGGATTATTTAATATTGCTTTAGATGATTTCTGTTTAGTAACTGCTTCAGTATTAGCTGTTATATCTGGAATTGAGTATTATAATTTATATAAGAAATTTTGGAAAACTGAATAAAAGAATTATCAATAATTCTTTTTTTTATGTCATTTTACGTTATTTTTGCACACAAAAAAAGAAAATCAAACAAATGTTTGAAATACTATTGATTTTCTTTTTTTTATGTATTATAATTAGATTGTATTCAGTAAGGAGGACAATAAAATGGCAAAAACTAATACAGATACTAGCGATAAAGATAAGATATTATCACAAGTATTATCTGATATAGAAAAACAATTTGGAAAAGGAGCGGTAATGAAACTTGGAAGTGAATCTCATTTAGAAGTAGATGCAGTTCCTAGCGGATCATTATCTTTAGATATAGCACTTGGTATTGGTGGATATCCAAAGGGAAGAATAATAGAAATATATGGACCAGAATCAAGTGGTAAAACTACATTTGCATTACATGCAATTGCAGAAGTACAAAAACAAGGTGGAAGAGCAGCATTTATAGATGCTGAACATGCTTTAGATCCTGTTTATGCAAAGAATTTAGGAGTTAATATAGATGAATTATTATTATCACAACCTGATACTGGTGAACAAGCATTAGAAATATGTGATGCACTTGTTAAGAGTGGCGCTATAAGTATTGTTGTTATTGATTCAGTAGCAGCTTTAGTTCCACAAGCAGAAATAGAAGGTGAAATGGGAGACAACCATGTAGGTTTACAAGCTAGATTAATGTCTCAAGCTTTAAGAAAACTATCTGGTACTATTGCTAAGACTAATACAATTGCTATTTTTATTAATCAATTAAGAGAAAAAGTAGGTGTATTATTTGGAAATCCTGAAACTACTACTGGTGGAAGAGCATTAAAGTTCTATTCATCAATTAGATTAGATGTTAGAAGAGCAGAACAAATTAAAGTTGGTGAAAATGTAGTTGGAAGTATTACTAAAGTTAAAGTAGTAAAAAATAAAGTAGCTCCTCCATTTAAATCTGCTAATATAGAAATTATGTATGGAACAGGAATTAGTAGAGAAGGTGAAATTATTGATATAGCTGCTGAGGCAGGTATACTTGAAAAGAGTGGATCTTGGTATTCATATAATGGTGATAAGATAGGACAAGGTAAAGAAACAGTAAAAGCAGCATTAAAAGAAAATCCTAAATTAGCTAAAGAATTAGAAGATAAAATTAGAGAAAAATATAATTTACCAATAAAGAAATAAGAAGATTTAATCTTCTTTTTTTATTTTTAATATGCTATAATTTTAATGTTAGTAGGTGAAAATATATGTGTGGAATAGTAGGATATGTTGGTAAAACAAAACCTTCTGAAAAAATACTAGAAGCTATGACTAATAAATTAATTCATAGAGGACCAGATGATTATGGTTATTATATAGATGATAGATGTGCTTTAGGTCATAGAAGATTATCAATTATAGATTTAAGTACTGGTAAACAACCAATTACTGATAGAGATTTAACTATAGTTTTTAACGGAGAAATATATAATTATTTAGAATTAAAAGAAGAATTAGTTAAGAAAAAATATAAATTTAAGACAACATCAGATACTGAAGTATTATTAAAAGGTTTTGAAGAATGGGGATATGAGGTTACTAAGAAACTCAGAGGTATGTTTGCTTTTGCTATATGGAATAAAAAAACTAAAGAATTATTCTTAGCGAGAGATCAATGGGGAATTAAACCATTATATTATTATAAGAATAATGGGACATTTATGTTTGCATCTGAAATAAAAGCATTAATGGAAAATCCTGATTTTAAAAAAGAATTAAATGAAGAAATTTTATCCGCATATCTATGCTTTAATTCTGTTCCAACAGAAGAATCTTTCTTTAAAGGCGTGTTTAAATTAAAACCTGGGCATCAATTAATATATAAAGATGGAAAAATTAAGATACAAAGATTCTTTAAATTAGAATTTAATGAACAAGAACAAGACGAGAAGGAATTAGTTAAAAAGATAGAGAATGCAATGAAAGATTCTGTTGAACATCATAAGATAGCGGATGTTGAAGTAGGATCATTCTTAAGTTCTGGTGTAGATTCATCATATGTAGTTTCTTTATTAAAACCAGATAAGACATTTACAGCATCATTTGAAAGCAAATATTCAAATTATGATGAAATTAGTTATGCGAAAGATTTATCTGATAAATTAGGTATTAAAAATAAAGCATATACTATTACTAAAGAAGAATATTTAAAAGAATTTCCAAAGATTATGTATTATATGGATGAACCACTAGCTGATCCTTCAGCTATAGCTTTATACTTTGTTGCTAAAGAAGCAGCAAAATCTGTTAAAGTAGTTACTTCTGGTGAAGGTGCTGATGAATTGTTCTGCGGATATGGAGATTATAGAGAAGAAATAGATCATGCTTGGTATAATAAGATTCCTTATCCTATAAGACACTTCGCAAGTACTTTAGTAAGTCATTATAAGTTACAAGAAATACCAGGATTAAATTTTATATATAGAAAAGGACAAAAACTTGATAATTACTTTATTGGTGTTGGTAGAGTATATACTGATCAAGAAGCTAATAAGATTGTAAAATTAAAAAATCAAATAAAAACTAAAGATATAACAAAACCTTATTATGAAGAATATAAGAATTCATCAAATACAGTAAAAAGACAAGTAATAGATTTTTATTTTTGGTTAGTTAATGACTTTTTAACCGCAGTAGATAGAAATGCTATGATATTCTCACTTGAAGCAAGAACTCCATTCTTAGATACAGAAGTATTTAAGGTAGCGTCTACTATGCCTCTAAGTGCTAAAGTAAATAACGAAACAACTAAGGTTGCTCTTAGAAAAGCAGCCAAGTCAGTAATACCTAATGCTAGTTATAAGAAAAAGAAATTAGGATTCCCTGTTCCATTAAGAGAATGGATTAGAGAAGATGAATTATATAATGAAATTAAAGACAAATTTAATTCAGATATAGCAGCTAAGTTCTTTGATCAAAAAAGAATATTAAAATTACTTGATAAACATAAAAGTGGAAAAATAGATTGTTTTAAGAAAGTTTGGACGGTTTATACATTTATAATATGGTATGAACAATATTTTAAAGAAGATTAGAAAATCTTCTTTTTTTCAACATTTTTTACTTAAAATGTGGATTTATTCAACACAAAATGCTTAAAAAGTTGACAAAAACAACAAAATATGTTTAAATATATGCCAGTCGTTCGAGAAAAAGGACTAAAATGTTGACATATTCAACAAAACGGGGGTGTATGAATAATGAAAACATTAACATTAAATAATTTATTTAGTAAAGTGAGAACTGTTGAAATAAGAAACAAAAAATTTAAATGTCTTGATAACGATGTAAATTTAGCTCGTTTTGGTAAAGATGATCTTGATGATGCATATTTAATGAAATCTATCATTGCAGAAGATGAAGAGTCTTTTAATGGTAAAGGTTTATTTAAACTTCATTCAGTTAATGCTGCCTATATATTATTATCAACTTTAGCAATTTTATCATTACGTACTCCAGGTTTAGCAGCTCTTACATCATTTTATGAACTTCAAGTATTATCTTATATTGCTGCTTATACCTATTACTATGCCTTAACAAAAGTTAATTCTAAAAATATGAAAAAATTAGATAAAGAATTAGAAGGCGAAAGAGAAATAAGAGAATTACAAGAAAAAGAAAAATCAATATGTAGCCAAATTGAGAATCATGAATTAAATAGTCAATGCTTAAAGGCTAGTGATATTAGATTAAATTGTGAATCTGTTGAAAAATATTTAGAAAAAAATAATATAGATAAAAAATATGCCAAAGAATTAATTGATGCAGGTGTATTTGATGCTGAAGTAGGATATAATCCTACTGGATATGAAAGAATCTTTGTTCATTATTTTGATGATAAAAATGAGTTAGTTTCTTGTCTTAGAGATTTTAGAGGATATAGTTTTATGAAATCTAAATATGATATAGAAGAATCAGAAGATAAAATTATAGTATCTGAAAATAGTTTTGTTAGAGATGAATGGCATGATATAACTGGTACTCGTAAAGGTAAAACTTGGTATTATGATAAAGATAGTAAGACTGTATTTGAAAAAAGTAGAGAATCTGAAAAGAAAAAATTAGAGGAATTAAAAGAACAATTAACTTCTGTTAAAAGAGAGTTATCTCAAAAAAATACTAAAGTTAAACCTATGAAATTAGAACTAAAAAATGGGGCATAACCTCATTTTTTTATTTCTAAATTTTATGTCTATTGACTTTAAGTTCAATTCATTTTATACTAGAATTGTATAGTTTTAAGAATTAAAAAATATACAAATAAATGGAGGAAAATATGGAACAAAGTATATTGTTTTCCATATTTGGGTTACTTTTTGGTGTAATTATAACTGTTATAGTTACATTTATTTTACTAAAATCTAAAGAGAAAAAGTCTGATAATATAATTGAAAAAGCTAAGAAAGAAGCTGAAAAATATAAAAGAGATTCTATATTAGAGTTAAAAGAAGAACAAATTAGAGTTAAACAAGATTTTGAAAGAGAACTTAAAGAAAAGAAAGAAGAAGCTAAAGAATTAGAAGAAAGAATGCAACAAAGAGAAAACAGCATAGATAAGAGAGATCAATTATTACAAGATAGAGAAAAATTATTATCAGATAAAGAAAATAGTATTATCCAAAGACAAAAAGATATTCAAAATTTGGAAGACAAAAAGAATGAAATTATTAAACAAGAATTAGAAAAGTTAGAAAATATATCTGGACTAACTAGAGAACAAGCTAAGAAAAATATTATGAGTATAGTTGAAGAAACTATGACTAAAGAAATAGCTGCGTTCATTAAAGACAAAGAAGCTGAAGCTAAGTTAGATGTAGATAAGAAAGCAAAAGAAATGCTTGTTTCATCTATGCAAAAATATTCAGCAGATGTAACTAATGAAGTTACAGTATCAGTTATTAATTTACCTAATGATGATATGAAGGGTAGATTAATAGGTAGAGAAGGAAGAAATATTAGAACTATAGAAGCAGTTACTGGTGTAGATTTAATTATTGATGATACACCTGAAGCTATAGTTATATCTAGTTTTGATCCTTTAAGAAGAGAAATAGCAAAAGTTACTATTGAAAGTTTAATTAAAGATGGTAGAATTCATCCAGGAAGAATAGAAGAAATCTATGATAAGACTTGCGAAGATTTTAAACAAATTATTAGAGAAAAAGGACAAGAAGCTATATTTAAACTTGGTTTAGGAAAATTTGATCCTGAAGAAGTAGAATTAATTGGTAAATTATATTTCAGAACAAGTTATGGACAAAATGTATTACAACATTCTATAGAAGTTGCTAATTTATGTGGTATTATGGCTGCTGAAATTGGTGAGAATGTTACAATAGCTAAACGTGCTGGATTACTACATGATATAGGTAAAGCTATAGACTTTGAAGTTGAAGGAAGCCATGTTGATATAGGTGCTGATATAGCTAAAAAATATAATGAAGATAAAACAGTTTTAAATGCTATTATGTCACACCATGGTAATTGTGCTCCAACTAGTATTATTTCAGAACTAGTTGCTATCGCAGATTCTATTAGTGCTGCAAGACCTGGTGCTAGAAATGATTCATTAGAAAATTATATTAAGAGATTACAAGATCTTGAAAAAATTGCTGATGATTTCGGTGGTATTGAAAAATCATATGCTGTTCAAGCTGGTAGAGAACTTAGAGTAATTGTTAAACCAGAAGAAATAGATGAATTATCTTCAGTTAAACTTGCTAGAGATATCAAGAATAAGATTGAAGAGGAATTACAATATCCTGGTACTATTAAAGTAGTATTAATAAGAGAAACAAGAGTAATAGAAGAAGCTAAATAAGCTTCTTTTTTTTATTTTATTACATATAATTAAATGGTGAATATATGAAGAATGTTATTAATTATAATTATGGTTTTAATATTTTAGAATTATATAATTTTGATAATACGTATTATTTTAATAGTGATAATAATAATTATTATTTTATGATTTATACTAGGAATATAGATGATATAGAATCTTTATTAAATTTAAATATTGAATTAAGAAATAGAAGAGTACATACTAATGATATAGTTTTAAATAAATTTAAAAGTCCTATTACTCTAGTAGATAATATTCCATATATATTAATAAAAGAAAACATTGTTAATAAACAAATAGATATAAATGATATTTTTTATATTCATAATAATACTATTAATATTAAATGTAATAAAAATTTATTAAGAAATAATTTAATTTTTCTATGGGAAAATAAAATAGATTTTTATGAAAGAAACATAAATGATTTAAATAAAAAAGAATTAGTTTATAATTCAATTGATTATTATATAGGTCTTGGAGAAAATGCGATTAGTTATTTAATAAATAATAATATAAAGATAAATAATTATGTTTTATCTCATACAAGAATTAATATTTTAAAAGGATCATTAAATTTTTATAATCCAATATACTATGTTATAGATAATAGAACTAGAGATTTTTCTGAATATATTAAAGATTTGTTTATTATAGATAAAGTAGATAGTAACCTATTATTTACATATTTAAATTATATGAATTTTAGTAGAGATGAATATATATTATTAATCTCTAGAATGTTATATCCAAGTTATTATTTTGATTTAATTGATAGAATTATGTTTAACAATGAAAATGAAAAATTATTAGAAAATATAATAAATAGAAAAGAAGAGTATCTTGATATTATTAGAAATATCTATATACATGCGAATAATATAAGAAGAATAAATATTCCATATATTGAATGGATAATAAAAAAATAGATATTATTTAATATCTATATTTCTTACTTCAATAACTTCTGGTATTTCTGATGTTAGAATTGATTCAACTGTATCTTTTATTTCAGAATCGCCAAATTCACATTCAGCACACGCTCCGATTAGTTTAACATATACAATACCATCCTCATATTTAATAAATTCTACATCTCCACCATCACCAATTAAGAATGGTCTTATTTTATTTAATATAAATTTTATATGTTCAATTGTTTCTTCCATGAAATTCACTTCCATTAACATTATACATTATTATCTAAATAAAAACAAAAAAATATTTTATTTTATAAATAAAGTG
>Ga0129306_1003900_pt1 | contig 10388 bp, 7 predicted proteins | sample P827metagenome_FD_94438 | JGI IMG/M metagenome (GOLD analysis project Ga0129306, IMG submission 94438) | Capybara group fecal microbial communities from Wisconsin, USA - P827 metagenome | ecosystem: Host-associated > Mammals > Digestive system > Large intestine > Fecal | place: USA: Wisconsin...
GCAAGGAATACCACACGATATGGCTGGTGAATATGGATGACCTGAGCATGAAGCTATATCGCAGTACGGGCGAGAGTACATCCAGAGGTGCTCTTGAATTGGGATACCGTTACAAGACTTTTGACAGGATGATGGAAGAGTACGTAGACACATACGTAGTCGACAGATCCGAGAGCGTTCAGAAGGAAGTCAATTCCAAGGCGGTTATGGACCGTATCAGTGACGGCAGCTTATATACCGTCGACTATATGCGTATGACCGATGACGGTATGCTGTCATATCACCAGATGGCTTTTGCGCTGGCCGGTTCACCCGGAGAGGCAGAGCAGTTCATTCTGGCTTTCAGGGATATAGATAAGTCCATCAGGAAGCATATCGCAGACAAGCAGTACTTGAGAGAACAGCTTGATATAGTTAACGCTCTCAGCCGTGATTACTATAACATCTTTAAGATCGACATCAATACCGGCACCGTAGTGATACTTAAACTGGACGGCTATGTTACCAAGGGTATGGACAAGCCGAGTGACAAGGTATATCCCTATGACGTATTGTGCAACCAGTATATCAAGGACAGGGTTTATACCGAGGATCAGCCTGCTTTGTATGAGGCCATGAGTTTCGAAACGGTTTGCCAGAAGATGCGCGATCAGGACGAGTATGTATCCAGTTACCGTGTCATGGATAACGGTGAGATACATTACTATCAGTTCACATATATTCCCGTCAATCCCGCAAATCTGTCGAGCGGAATCCTCGCCGGTTTCAAGAATGTTGATGATGTCGTTGAATCCGCCAGAGAGCGTGAGGCTCTGGCCATACTGGCAGAGACGGATATCATGACCGGTATACTCAACAGAGGAAGCGGAGAGCGTAAGGTCATAGATGCCATCGCAAACGGACATGCAGGCATGCTCTGCATCATGGATATCGATAATTTCAAGTTCATCAATGACAATTACGGTCATGATGTCGGAGATAAGGTTATCAGGGGAATAGCGGATATACTCAGCAACGAGTTCAGGGAGCGCGATATCGTGTTCAGGCTCGGAGGCGATGAATATGCCGTTTTTGCCCGTAATATCATCGATGAAGAAGCCGGACAGATGCTGATCGGACGTGTGTTCTCCAAGATCGGTGAGATGAAGATACCGGAGCTCGAGGGCCATGTTGTCACGGTGAGTGCCGGCGCATCGATCGCGGAAGTTGATTCTCATGTGGACTTTGAGGATCTCTACAGAAAAGCCGACAGCTGCGTATATAAGAGCAAATCGGTCGACGGCTGTGCGGTACACTTTTATAATTGATCGTTAAGCAGGTTTATCAGTGGTTCATGTTTTTTTAATCAATCCCACTTATACTGAACAGGGATTCGCCGATGCGCTCAGAACGAGGCTGTCGCGCATTCCCGATCTGACTTATTATGTGTTCACGACCGGAGCAGCCGGTGATGAGACCCGGATGGCTTCCACTATCGAGAACATCTTTGAAGGTGAGCAGTTACGCATCTACTGCTGCGGCGGCATCCAGTCCGCACGTAACGCTCTGGACGGCATCAATGATGTCAGCCGGATAGAACTCGCTATCATCCCCACTCAGAATGTCAATTATCTCGAGGCTTTCGGTGATCAGAAAGCCTTTACAGATATTGAGGCCATGATAGGCGGCAGTGTGACGAGAGTTGATTATATTAGGACCAACCATGGTCTTGCTCTTAACAATGTCGCTTTCGGCATGGAATCGTATTCGTATAAGTGCTACGAGAATCTGGCCGGAATGCTCATCTTCGGACGTCAGTTTCCGATGATCATTTCCAATCTTTATGCCATATTCGCAACTCCAAACTATATGTATAACATAGAATATAACGGCCATACCCATACACACAGGGCTATGGAGATCAGTATATTCAACGTACCGATCACGGCGCGTAAGGTCGTTTTCTCGGATGAATGGGATATCGCTGACGGCAAGGTGACATATATACAGGTGTCCAGATTCGGTGCCGTGGGCAGGCTCATATATGCATATAAGGCGCTTAAGAGAAAGGTTGTTTTCTCTACCGATGATCCGAAGAATACCATGGATACCATTTCAGCGGCCAAGATACGTCATGTCAACGGAGTTCCGATATGGGCCAGCCTGGACGGTAAGCTCATACAGGCTACTGACTGGAATATAGATGTAGTCAAACAGGGACTGAAACTGGTAGTTCCTGCAGGAGGTTCTGATGGTAAATAAAAGACTCGGAACCTTCACCAATACCATATTCAGTTTTCTGGTCATAGTTATCTTTTTCGTTATCATCAACACTTCCCAGAGTCTGGATGAGAACCAGATCATATTCCTGAATCTGTATCTGGTCATTGACTGTGTCATCCTGATAGTGAGCATGCTCAGCAGCGACATCAATGCCGCGATACCGCGTATAGTCGTCACGGTAGTGTATGCTTCACTGTGTTTCGTGTCGCTTTTTGTCAACGGCAGCAATTACATGATGTTCCAGCTCATGATGATGGCGGTCGGCGCTGTTGCTCTGTATCTGGACAAGACAGCGATCAATCTGTCGATGATACTCAACATGGTATTGATACTTCTGGCATGGGCGGTACCTATTCCCCGCGTGAATTATGTGTTCAGCAACCGTGATTATGTACTGAACATCGTGATACTGGTCTGTGAGTATCTGCTCCTGTATGCAGTTCAGAGCATCCTGAGGAGAAAGAGCATAGCCGAGGAGGAGAGTACCCAGACGGTTGAGGAGCTCATAAAGGTCATCGGCGCAAAGAGAGAGGATGCGCTGTATGCGAACAGGGCCAAGAGCGACTTCCTGGCCAACATGTCGCATGAGATCAGAACTCCCATCAATGCCGTGCTCGGATTCAATGAGATGATCCTCAGAGAGAACACCGATCCCAATGTCAAGGAGTTCGCTCTGGATATCAGGAGTTCCGGTAACTCTCTGCTGTCACTGATCAATGACATCCTGGACTTCTCCAAGATTGAAGCAGGTAAGATGGAGATACTCCCCGTTACCTATGATCTGGGCAGTCTGCTCAATGACATGATCAATGTCATAGGATTGAGGGCCACCGAGAAGAGTCTCATACTGCGTGTGGACATAGATCCGTCGCTTCCTCATGTCCTCTATGGTGATGAGGTCAGGATCAAGCAGGTCATAACAAACATACTGACAAATGCGGTGAAATATACATCGGAGGGATATGTCGATCTGAAGGTCGAATATGAACAGATCGATGACTATCAGATAGCTCTTCATGTCAGCGTTACGGATACCGGGCAGGGTATCAAGGAAGAAGACATGGATAAGCTGTTCACTCCTTTTGAGAGGATAGATGAGATCAAGAATCGTAACGTCGAAGGTTCCGGCCTGGGAATCCCTCTTACGATGACACTGCTTAATCTCATGGGATCCGAACTGGAGGTTGAGTCCACATATGGCGTGGGTTCCACATTTTCTTTTGTCATCAGACAGGAAGTTGAGAACTGGGAACCTATCGGATCGCTTAACGAAGCGCTTAAACGTGCCAGGACCGATTCGCACGATAAGCATCAGTACTTTGTCGCACCGGCTGCCAGAGTGCTGGTTGTGGATGATATCCCTATCAATATCAAGGTATTCAGGTCACTGCTTGCCCGTACGAAGATACGCATAGACGATGCATCCAACGGTATGGAAGCACTCACCATGATGCGTAAGACCAAGTACGACATCATATTCCTGGATCATATGATGCCCGAGATGGACGGTATCGAGACCCATGAGAGGATGAAGACCGACCGGTTCAACATCAACAGGTATGATACTCCCGTGGTTGCGCTTACCGCCAACGCCGTATCAGGCGCCAGAGAACTGTATATAGATAAGGGATTTGAGGATTATCTGACCAAACCCATAGAATCCGTCAAGCTCGAGAATATGCTCGTCAAGTACCTTAATCCCGAACTGGTGACCATGACAGGCCCCGAGGGAGAGAACGCTCCCGGGGAAGAAGCGTTGGACGAATACAGCCAGGATGAACTGATCTGTGCACTCAGGAAGATACCGGCGATCGATGTATCTGTCGGACTCGAAGCTTCCGGCGGAAGAGATATATATGAGGATGTGCTGCGTGATTATACCGACACCATCGCACCGTATGCAGACAGGATAGAGGGATTCTATAATCAGAGGGATCTGGATAATTTCAGGATACAGGTTCATGCATTAAAGAGTACGTCGCGCATGGCAGGTGCCGTGGAACTGTCCGAGCTGGCACGTGAACTCGAACGCGCTGCGGATAACGGAGATCTGGAATTCATCCAGAAGAACACGTCCAGACTGCTCACAATGTATCGTGAGCTCAGAACACCGCTTAGAGAGGCGATCGGATCAAATGATCCTGCGGGTGCGGATGACAAAGATCAGATCGAGCCCGAGATGCTTACAGAGGCATTTACGGCTCTGCGCGAAGCTGTTGATTCGTTTGATCATGATCTGATAGAATCTGTTATGTCCGAACTGGAAAATTACAGTATGCCTGATGAATACGCCGACATACATGCCAGACTCAAACTGATGGTGGCTGAGGTCGCCTATGAAGATATAGCAAAGCTGCTTGATAAGACGTTAAGTGAAATGTGAGGAGTAAGATGAGGTCCGGATTCTTCAGGATATGTAAATTAATAGCTGCATGGGCTGCCTGCCTGATGATAATGGCATCGGTATGTCCGCAAAACGCATATGCCGCAGAGACCGCTCACGGCATATCAACAGATCTGTTTGCTTATATTCCTTTCGGTGAGGAACGTTCTGTCAATATCGCACTTACGGATGTGGGTGGCAGGACATATCTTTTCCTGCCTGCGAATATATCTCTTAAGAGTGTTGTTTTTCATTATGATCAGAACACTGTTTCGATTGCGTTTAGTGACGGTAAGGTCCTCGAGCCCGATTCTGGCGTCGATATCACGTCCTATCTGTCAAAGGACACCGGTGACGGCAGCAGGATACTTAACCTGACCGTTACCCGCGGCGCAGATACTTCAGTCTATGATGTATATGTGATGCAGTCGGCCAATATTCCCGGCGTGTTCATAGAGAGTGCGGATGCTGCGCACGGGCGCGAATATGTTGAGACATCCAAGTCAAACCACGGTTCGGGTCATGTGACCATGCTTACTCAGGCAGGCGGAGTAGTATACGACGGAGAACTCGACCAGATCAAGGCCAGAGGCAATACGACTTTTGAGGCCGATAAGAAGGCATATCAGATCAAACTTGATTCTGCGACTGACCTGATCCAGACCGGTAAAGCAGATAATGCGAGCAAGACATGGATACTGCTTGCCAATGCATATGACCCTACTCTGATACACAACACTACGGCTTACCGTATGGCAGATGCTTTCGGATTGAATGCACCCGACTGCAGAAGCGTGGATCTGTATTATGACGGAGTCTACAGAGGTAACTATCTGCTGTGCGAGAAGGTACAGATAGCATCTGGCCGCGTGGACATCACCAATCTGGAAAAGAGCAATGACAAGGCTAACGACGGACGTGACCCTGACAAGGCCGCTACGGCCATGGGTGCCAACAGATACGGTGATATATTCAGATATGTTACCGGTATGAATAACCCCGAGGACTACAGCGGCGGATATCTGCTGGAACTGGATAATGCATATTATAACGGGGAGAGATGTTATTTCCTGACTTCCACAGGTGTGGCATTTACGGTCAAGAGCCCCGAGAACTGCTCCAAAGAGGAGATGATCTATATATCCGAATACGTCGAAGATATCGTACAGGCGTCGCAAAACGGCGGAGTCATGCCTGACGGTGAGTCTTCCGTATGGGATTATATCGACCTTAAGGCACTATCCAGATATTTCGTTCTTCAGGAGACCGTAGCCAATTCTGATTCATTTGCGAGCTCCACATATTTCTATCTTGATAAGGACGGAAAGCTGACAGCAGGTCCGGTCTGGGATTTTGATGATTCATTCGGCATCAGGGAGGATCATTCGTCGACCGATGGGTTCATAGCCGGAGGCTTCATCGAGCCGTTCATGAACCTGCCCGAGTTCAGACGCGAGGTCAGAGCGTTTGTATCCTCGTCGGCGTATACCAGGGCAGCCGGCGGCAAGACCGACACCTATGTTTCGGAGATAGCCTCATCGCAGAAGATGGACCGCATCCTGTGGGCCGGACATGACGTCAGATATACCGAACAGGCCACCTATGACGAGGACATTTCCTACATGAAAACCTTTGCCGCAGGACGCCTTAAATGGTTAAAAGGCGTCTTTGCCACCTGGTGATTGACATTTGATATTCTTTGGGGTAATATACAGATTGTCGCGCAGGAATGGCGGAATTGGCAGACGCGCACGGTTCAGGTCCGTGTGGTAGCAATACCATGAGAGTTCAAGTCTCTTTTCCTGCACTTGTATCAGGTGCCGCAGGATATTTCCCGCGGCATCTTCTATGTCAGACATAACCCGTCGGGGGAGGAGGAACCATGGCAGACACTATAGAATTCAGATATGACACCCAGTTGCTTCTGGACAAGTACAACACCGAGGGCGTGGATGTGGACGATCTGGCAGATGATCTGGTTGATGAGGTCAGGGATCATATCCTTGAGACATTCAAAGGAGACTGCCTGGTGGTAGCCGGAGACAGCGGTGAAGATGAAGAGGGCGGAGAAAAGGCCATACTCAAGCTTCACTTCCATACCAACGAACCCTGGCAGGTGCTTGAGTACTGCAGAACTCTCGGTGAGATATACGATATAGTCGTAGAGGATATGGACAGGCAGTCCAGAGGATTAAAAGGCTGATCCGACGACTGAACATACAGAGGTAAGATATGGATACGGAAAAAAAGGTAATGCTCTCCGGAATACAGCCCAGCGGCGATCTGCATCTGGGAAACTATCTGGGAGCCATAAAGAACTGGGCTGACAGGGTCAATGATTATGAATGCTATTACTTCATGGCTGACCTTCATACCATAACGGTGCGTCAGGATCCCAAGGAATTAAGACGCCGCTCGATCGAGATGCTGGCATTATACATTGCGTGCGGACTTGACCCGGCTAAGAATACTCTTTTCCTTCAGTCACACGTACCTGCGCATGCACAGCTGGCATGGGTGCTAGACTGCTATACGATGTTCGGCGAACTGAGCCGCATGACGCAGTTCAAGGATAAGTCCGAGAAGCATAAGGATAACATCAATGCGGGCCTGTTCACTTATCCTGCTCTCATGGCAGCAGATATACTTCTTTATCAGCCTCATTTCGTTCCCGTAGGAGAGGATCAGAAGCAGCATGTTGAGCTTACCAGGGATCTCGCCATCAGATTCAACAATATCTACGGGGATGTATTCCGTGTGCCGGAACCCTATATCAGCAAGGTCGGAGCACGTATCTACGGCCTGACTACTCCCGGACAGAAGATGTCCAAGTCAGAACCTAACGGATGCGTATTCCTGATGGATGAGCCCGACGTGATCATGAAGAAGTTCAAGCGTGCCGTGACCGATTCGGATACCGAGCACTGCGTCAGATATGATAAGGAGAACAAGCCCGGAGTAGCCAACCTGATGGCCATTTATTCGACGATCACAGGTAAGAGTTACGAGGAGATCGAGAAGGAGTTTGACGGTCAGGGTTACGGCGCTTTCAAGCCCGCCGTTGGCGAAGCCGTAGTCGACATGCTCACGCCCATCAGGGAAGAGGCAACGAGACTCATCGCCGATAAGGAATACCTGAACGGTATATACAGGGAGGGGGCCGAGAAGGCTTCATATATAGCTGAGAAGACACTCCGCAAGGTTTATAAGAAGGTCGGCTTCTATCAGCTGTAAGATTTTATAGTTTGTTTAGATTTAATAAAAAGGATTTGAAGAGTCTGCACTGAAAATAATCAGTGTAGACTTTTTTTGGATTCGGGACCAATGAACATCAGAGAACGACAGGAACAACGTGAAAAAGAGTATTTAAGCCCATATGCTGCGATGAGCGCGGAGTCAAAGGGCAGACTGGTTCACGAGGAAGAGTGTGATATACGTACTGTCTTCCAGCGTGACAGGGACCGTATCATTCATTCGAAATCATTCAGGCGCCTGAAGGATAAGACTCAGGTGTTTCTGACTCCGGAGGGGGATCACTACCGGACGAGACTCACTCATACTCTGGAGGTTTCACAGACAGCCAGGACCATAGCGAAAGCGTTGAGACTGAACGAGGACCTGACCGAGGCCATCGCACTTGGGCATGATCTGGGTCATACTCCCTTCGGTCATGCCGGTGAGAGGGCTCTTAATGAAATATGCCCGCTCGGATTCGCTCATAATAAGCAGTCTGTCCGGACCGTTGACATACTTGAGAAGGACGGTCAGGGATTAAACTTAACCTACGAGGTCCGTGACGGCATACTCAATCATCAGATGAGTTCACATCCGGCCACTCTGGAGGGACAGATAGTCAGGCTGTCGGATAAGATCGCATATATCCATCATGATGTGGATGACGCCATACGTGCAGGCATCCTTACGGAGAACGATCTGCCGGCCGGCATCACGGATATCATCGGACATACCTGTAATAAGAGACTGGACTGCTTCATTCACGATATAGTCACCACCAGTACCGACAGGGATGAGATAGGCATGTCCGATACCATCGGCGAGGCCATGCAGGCACTGCGTGATTATATGTTTGACCACGTTTATACCAACCCCGTCGCCAAGGCCGAGGAAGGTAAGGCTGAGGCTCTGGTGAAGACCCTGTATGAGTATTATCTGGAACACACCGAAATGCTTCCCAGATATCTGCTTGAGATAATGTACAGAGGCGAGGAGCGTGAGCAGGTTGTATGTGACTATATCGCATCTATGACCGACAGATATGCCACGGCAAAATACGAAGAGATATTCGTGCCCAAGACCTGGCACGGCTGATGTATGAGATATTCCGATGAGCTGATCGAAGAGGTCAGATCCAAAAACGATATACTGGACGTGGTCGGTAATTATGTCCATTTGCAGAAAAGAGGCAATACCTATTTCGGACTCTGCCCTTTTCATAATGAGAAGACCGCTTCATTCTCGGTCACTCCGTCCAAGCAGATGTATTACTGTTTCGGATGCCAGAAGGGCGGTAATGTATTTACCTTCCTGCAGGAATATGAGAACTATTCATTCCAGGAAGCTCTGACGGTTCTGGCGGAACGTGCCGGAGTCAGTCTGCCCGAGGTTGATGTATCGGCAGCGGAGCGATCCCGTGACATGCTGCGAAAGCGCATGCTGGAGGTCAATAAGGAAGCTGCAAGATACTATGCATACACACTCAGATCTCCTCAGGGAGAAGCGGGATATAAGTATCTGACAGGGCGTGGACTTACCGATGATACACTGCTTAAGTTCGGACTCGGATTTGCGAATGTAACTTCCGATGATCTGGTCAAATACCTTAAGTCAAAGGGATATGATGACCAGCTGCTCATCGATTCGGGACTCGCTTCATTTGATGAGAAGCACGGTCTTCATGACAAGTTCTGGAACAGAGTCATGTATCCGATACAGGATGCCAACCACAGGGTGATAGGATTCGGCGGCAGGGTCATGGGAGATGCGAAGCCCAAGTACCTGAATTCCCAGGAGACGCTCGTATTCAACAAGAGCCGTAACCTCTACGGACTGAACCTGGCAAGGAGTTCGCGGAGTGAATACTACATCCTCTGTGAGGGATATATGGATGTCATAGCCATGCACCAGGCCGGATTCAATATGGCGGTCGCAAGTCTGGGCACGGCTTTTACGGAAGGCCAGGCAACTCTTATAAGACGGTTCGTCCGCAGAGTATATCTGGCATATGATTCCGACGGAGCGGGTGTGAATGCGACGCTCAAGGCCATATCCATTCTCAAGAGCATGGATATGCCGTGCCGTATCATCAGCATGGATCCGTATAAGGATGCCGATGAGTTCATCAAGGCGCTCGGAGCTGAGGAGTTTCAGAAGCGCATAGACAACGCCATGGATTCGTTCTTTTTTGAACTGAAGATCATGGAGCGTGACTACGATCTGAAGGACCCCGGTTCAAGATCGGACTTCGCCGATGCACTGGCACTCAAGCTGTGTGAGTTCGAGGATGAGATCAGGCGCGAGAATTATTTAACGGCCGTAGCTGATAAGTATCAGATCGCAGCGGACCAGCTTAAGCGTGCGGTCATAGCCAGGGCAGCCAAGGGTGTCAGACCGGTCCGTGAGGATCCCAGGAGCGGCATCCGGAAGACTATGACGACCGAGGCTCTGATACTTAAGAAGCAGCGATATCTGATCACGTGGCTGAGCGAGGAACCTGAGATCTACC
>Ga0129306_1003906_pt1 | contig 10379 bp, 7 predicted proteins | sample P827metagenome_FD_94438 | JGI IMG/M metagenome (GOLD analysis project Ga0129306, IMG submission 94438) | Capybara group fecal microbial communities from Wisconsin, USA - P827 metagenome | ecosystem: Host-associated > Mammals > Digestive system > Large intestine > Fecal | place: USA: Wisconsin...
AACGTCTCGCAGAGCTGAGAGGGGAGATCGTCGAATCCGAGATCCGTGCGGATATTTTAAATTCCTCCGTCGCGGACGGCAGTTTCGGGATCGAAACGGTCGAAAGGCTGAAAGGATCCGCCTCCTGCGATAAGGGACTTGTGACGACGGCCATGATCGCGGCGGTCCGGGACGGAAATCCGGAGACCGTCGCTGTAGTATGCGCGCCGGAGCGTTTTATGGAAGACCGTTTTTCCGCGAAGATCCCGGAGGACGCCGTCCTCTGCACGCAAAATCCGGCTGACGCCATTCGGAACGGCGGGCTGCGCCTGTACGGAAACGCGGAGATCTCGTTATCCGCCAAGGGATTGACGGTAAACGGTCGGACCTTCTCGCTTACCGTTCTGGATCCGCCCGACGGGATCGAAACGCTCAGCCGGGACGAGAACCAGGAGCACGATCTGCCCCTCGACACCGTTCTCTTCTTCCCCGAGGACGCGGGAGAACTGTGGGCGGGGGAGGATTTCGTGTCCTTTCAGGTCTTTTTGTACCCGGATGGGCAGGACGGATACTCCGCCGCCTACGGAAGCCTGTATCGGGATCTGCGGGGCGTCTCGTTTTCGATCTACGATCCGGCGGCATTTCTCGTCAAGACCTGCCAGTCCCTGACGGACGCGGTACAGATTTTGAATTTGCTTTCTGGGGTCCTGCTTGCGATCAGCGGGATCGGAACGGTGGGGATCCTTCTGATCGAATTGTACAGGCGAAGGGAGGAAACGGCAGTTTCTCTTGCAGTCGGTGCGACGCGCGGCAGGATCCGTTTCGAGCTGTTCGCGGAGATCTTCCTCGTATGCTTCGCCGGGATCATAGTGGGAGCGGCGGGATCCGTCTTGTTGACAAGACTTGTTTCGGCGTCTCAGACGTTCGTCGCAATCCGAACTGTCGGGAAGACATGGGGAATCGCGCTTGCGTGCGCTGTCTGTGTGCCGTCGGCGGCGGTCGTTCTCGCTCTTGCCGGATTCGGGAAATTCAATGTCAGCGCGGTCCTGCGCGGGGAGGAATGAATATGGCGGAAAAGCTTTTGGCCGAACTCACGAATATCACCAAAGCATACGGGGATCTCACGGTTCTCAAAGGAATCACCCTGTCGATCATGAGAGGGGATTATCTGTCTGTCATGGGACGCTCTGGCTGCGGGAAATCGACGCTGCTCAACATCATCGGCGGGATGGACGCGGCGACGGGCGGTTCTTACCGGTTCGACGGGGAGGAGATCACCGGAATGAGCGAAAAACAGCTTGCGGGATTCCGAAACCGTCAGATCGGATTCGTGTTTCAGCAGTTCCATCTGATCGGGGATCTTTCCGTTACGGAGAACGTCGCCATGCCGCTCGGCTACCGCGGGGTATCCCGGAAAGCACGGATTGAGGCTGCAAAGGAAGCTCTCGGGCGCGTGGGCCTTTCGGACAAGATGAAAACGTCTCCGAACCTCCTGTCCGGGGGAGAGCAGCAGCGTGTCGCCATAGCCAGGGCGATTGTCGGGGATCCCGCGCTGATCGTGGCGGACGAACCAACCGGGAATCTGGACAGTGAGACGGCGCGGACGGTGATGGATCTGTTCGACGAACTGCACAGGAGCGGTAAAACGATTCTGCTTGTCACGCACGATGAAGAGGTGGCGGCTTGTGCATTCATAAGATGCTATTTGCATAACGGGATGGTGAGGATACAAAATGAAACTAAATAATAAAAGAAAAACAATCATCGTCATTGCATTGTCTGTTATGATTATTGGAACGATCATATTAACAAAGAATTTGTTGGGGTTGCAAAATTATAAAACAGATGAAAGAATCAACAATTTTGTATATGGAGATAAATTTGATGATGTACAATTTTATACTTATAAGGGGGATAGAATAGAAGATCCATTTGTGGGAACAAGGTACTCTGTGGTGATAAGCCTTTCATCAGGATGCAGATCATGCATTGATTTGCTTTCTCACGTGCCGGAATTGATGGATATTTATCAAGAGATAAACTTTAATATAGTGTGGAATGATAGCATTCCTCATTCGCTTATTAAAAAATATAAAATACCATCTGAAAACAACTACTCATTAAATGGCAAGGAAGTTTTAGATGTACAGTTTCCCGTGGTTTTTATATTGGATAGTGAAGGTACAGTGAGATTCAAGGATATTGATATGGGTAATATACTGGATAAAATAAAGGATTTGGGTATAACTAGCGAAGAAGAGTTAATGGAAGCAGGGGTGGAATATATACTTGAGAATTATTTCAAAAATGAATCTGGAGAAAAATTGTTGTATTTCTATATGGAAGGATGTCCGGATTGTAAAGCTATTCAGCCAATAATTGAAAGCGAAGAGATAATGAATAGATATGATGAAATATTCTATTTGTACAGACAAACCACAAAGCGGCAAGATGTGGTGGTTGATAGATACAACATTCTTGGCAGGGTGTTCAACATTACTTGGTATCCAAGTTTTTTGCAAATAAAAACTGGCGAATATAGGATTATAGGACAAATGACGCCTGAAGAGATTGAAGCTGAGCTAATTAAATAGTATGTAATGGCATCAATAAGAATTAAAAGAAGGGAAGTGAAATTATAAATGAGAAAAATTGTTGTTGTCTTGTTGACAACTCTTTTGATCCTTACGTCACTTATGATTACCCCAATCAGTGCGGATGAACTGAACTGTAATGATTGGGTTTGTACTTCTAGTGATACCATTTTTTGTGCACATGAAGATTGCGGTATCCTCTGGTGGCAACAGGATGGAACGGCTTACCAGATGTTTATATATGTTCGGACATGTACCTGGTATGACGATCCTACTGGAGAACCTTTTCAACAGGTAAAAAGAGAGGATGTCCATGTTGGATGTTGCGATTATCCTTATGCTTAATTAATAAGCAAGCACTACTCTTGGCACTATCAAATTAATGTTTCTTATTGATGCCTTACTATATATACACAGAGGCATGGTTATATTCATGCCTCTGTGTAGTTGTACGACCACCATAAGTGATAGCTTTGTGGTGAAAATTCACTACACAATTGATAGAAAGAAGTAACATCCGAATAACGAGGGTGTCCACCACATGACTAAATCTGAAAAAAGCAACAGGCAAAATACCGACTACTCACTACCCTGACTCTCTCAAGTAGATAACGGCTGCCTGAAATGAAGACTAGTGCACGTTAAGCGGGATGTCTAGGTAATGCAGTGCAAGCCGTATCCTCCACGTTGTAAGACATCTCTGAAAATGTCTTTTTCTTATACTCAGTAAAACTAGATTGTTTATTGATAACAAATTGAATTTATCCATAATCATTAAGCATAATATAAGGGAATGCAGAGATAATAAAGAATCAAGATAAGGCTCATGTTAATTCTCTCTTCCAATTATGAAGTCAAAAAACACAAAAACAATTGTCGGGATTATATATAAGAACTGTATCCCGACAATCTAAATTGCAGGAGAAAAAACAATGAAAAGATTGGCTTGTCTTTTTATCACAATGATTATTATTCTATCTGTTGCTCTTGGGTGTGAAACAGAGACGAAGTATGAAGAAAAAGAGATTGATGTACTTCCTGTGGTTTTGGATGATAAGTATATAATAACAACCTTTATAGATGATCCTCAGTTTGTGCATCCGGCGGGAATGATTACGCATGAAAATAATATAATTATATGCAATCAAAAAAACAATTGTTTATCTATATATGATATGTCGGGGACTAGATTGCGCGATGTAGGTGCATTGGGGAATGCGCCGCTGGAGTTTAATAAACCCACAGGAATTACAAAAGACAGTAATTATTTTTATGTGATCGATGCTAATAATCATCGGATTCAGGTAATTGATTTTGAATTCAGATTTGTTAAGGAGTACGCTATACCAAACTTCGCAGATCAGAATTTCAGTTATTTTTTTGATATTGCATTGTTGAATGATGAAATATATATATCATCAAACGCAATGAAACCAGATGCACATAAACTGATGTATATTACAGATGATAATACATGGCATAGTGTTTCAAAAGACTTTATAGGGTATTTGTTCGCTGATGATAATACTATATATGCACTTGATTATTTGGAGCTTTTTCACAATAAGGAAAAGAATACAGCAGAGTCCGGAAAGTCAGAATTGTATGTTTTGGAAAATGAATCAATAACAAAAAAGTTTTCACTTCCATATAAAAATACATTTATGGATTTTTTGCTTATAGACAACATTTTTTATTGTATCAATGGAGCTTTTCACAGACTTGACGCATTTGATGATAAAGGACAATATATGTGTACTGTTGCGAAATTTCCAACTTATGATATAAATGGCGAATATATTTTGTACTACGATAATGCTTTTTATATCTCCATAACTGAACTCGGTACTGTATACAAAATTGAATGCGCAGAATAAAAGAAGTATTGTGTGATTTTTCATGCTCTGTATTATTATTTACTAATCAATATCATCAAAATCCCGTTAGTTTATCGTTTTAGAAGTTTTGAATGCTAAATTCAGGAAAAACTCAATCTTTTGAAGGAGAGCAGTTGCATTTTTCGCACCGTCAGCCACACTTACACGGCGATTTAGCCACACTGGCTATTTTTGCGTGCAAGTGTGGCTCATCGGGCGGAATATACAGCCGAATCAGTGCTTCTATTATTCAATTGCGTAATTGCGCTGTTTGACTTATAGGACAAGTTGTGATTGATCGCACATCCAAAAGAATTGCATATCGAAAAATGAGATTTCCCGGATGGCTTTGTTTGTCCGGGAAATCTTTTTTCATAAAACAATATGATGGGAGATTATTGGAGAAGAATTCTGACTTGTGCCAAATGCCGATCTGATAACACCATCTGCATGGCGAAAACGCACACTTGCCGGTTGCATATGGCCATAATGCCCGGCCAGCAGGGTCGTAATTCCCGGCCAGTCAGGGTCATAATCGGCGGCCAGTTTGTCCCCTGACATATCCGGGCTGTTATGGTATCATGAAACTGTTTTTGACTGTATCGGAAGACAAGGCAACGCGGAGGCGCGACCTGAGCGTCGATGCAGGGGTTAGCGGAAAGGGTGATGCCGACAGCATCGCTCTTTTTTTGCATCAACACCCGGACGCACCTCATCATCACCCTTTCCGGAAACCCTAAAGCGATAAACCTCGGGGGCGCGGGGGCTGGCCCCCGCATGAGGCCGCAGGCCTTACAGCTTCTCGATATGAACGGTGTAGCTGGTAGTCAGACGCCGCCGGATTCCGTCCAGCTTGCCGTATCGTGGTCTTTCCGTCGCCGGTGGTTTCGGCGATCTCCCGGCTGCTCATCCCATTGGTGAAACGGAGCATGAGCACTCTCTTGTAGTCCATATGCGGACCTCCTCAAAATGGATTCCTCTTCCCAGGAAGAGGTACATCCATTATAGCGGTTCGTCCGCATTCTGGCCGGGAATTACGACAACATCCGGCCGGGGATTATGTCTTTCGCTGGCCGGGAATTATGGCCCTGCCGGCCGTTTGCGATGGCAATCTGCACCGGTGAAATTGCGCCACCTCACTTGAGAAGAGAGCCACTCAAATCATCAACTTCGTACTTCCGTACCCTCCCGCCTAAACTATTCCACCGCCTTAGCAGCGCGAAGCACAGGCGTAGCCTGTGGGAAAGTGTCGGCGGGAATAGATATCGCTCCTTCACAACTAAGCGGCACAATGATTATGCCAGAAGGAGAGCATCATTGTGATTTTCCGTCGGGTTCCGTATTCTTGGTTGCTCCGGATAGAAGCCTTTCCAGAATCTCATGGCGGGGATGAAATTAAGCAAGTGGCGGCAATCGTCGTACACGCCATCCAGATTGTCATACGAACTGTGTCCGTCATTACCCATTCTCGCAGATCTGCTTTTTCTCCCGGCGTTGTTTTAGAATTCTTTTTCTGCTAATCCTTCAAGAGTTGCCGGAGATACACCTTATCTTTTCCGGTAAGCTTCATTTGGCACCGCCTTCCGCAAGCTCCGCTTATCAGACTGTGGCGTTCCCGCATGAACATGGCGCCGTCGATCAAAACTTGATAGGAGTTATGGATGATGCGGTCGATGATCGCTTTTGTCAGCCAAAACTCCTATCAAGTTACGAATGATATCAAAGAATCTATTGCTGGAAAAAGAAATATGTCAATACAGAGACTCATCATCCGCTGTATATTGGAGATCAAGATCTCTTCGGACTCTACGCTGATTATATTATCACAGAGTCGAAGATAGAGAAGACGCAGTAAGGTAATATAGACCAGTTAAGAACGTGAAATCATTTCGATCTTGCAGGTATGATGACGTTCTCCAGGCTTGGCGTTTTTATCATAGTTGATGCCGACCAAAAGAATGTCGCTGCCATAACTCTGGAAAGGGGCAGGGTAATTCCGGGAGCGGATCTGATTCAGCGCGGTGTCGGCGGACATATCCCATTTGAGTTCGATCATGAGAATGGGGAGTTCTGCATCCTGTTTTGGCAGATAGACAACATCAGCATACCCAGTGCCGCCTGGGAATTCTTCAAAGAGCGTGAAGTTGTCATACGCGCTGAAAAGAGCCCGCTTGATCGTGCTGCGGAGACTTTGCTCGCTGTTGTAATGCAATGGCGATTCTTCGGAGTGGATTTTCTCGATCTGCGCGGCAACAGTGTCTTCATCCATATGGATGATATCTTCGATAAGCTTGTCGCTTTCGAGAAGTCTGCGGATGGTTTCATCCTTCCGGGTCGTTCGGATGGCGCGGGAAAACTCCATACGGATTTCCTCATTGGGGATTCGTGCGGTTTTCGCCTTGGAATCATATGCCAGATACCCGAGATGGATGAGGAGAGTTAAAACATCGTTCCGATCCCGGAAGGTTTTCAGGTCGTTCGCAAATCCGGTTGTCAGAACCGGGACGGAAGTACCGCCGATGAGATCGGTGACGATTTTCAAGAGTCCGTCGTAATTCAGATTTATATATCCCATCAAACTTTCTGAAGCCGAGGATTCCGTCCAGTAAGAATCAAAACAGTGGTATTGAAGCGCTTTCATCACGGAGTTCGGGTTGTACACCGATCCCACTTCCGGGAAGGAATAGCCGTCGTACCAATGCTTCATCTCATCGAAAGAGACATCGTTGCCTTCGCAGAGAACTCTGACTTCCTCTTCCGTGAAACCGACGTAGGGGGCAAACTTCCAAGGGAAGAGCATCGTATATTCCCGGAAATCCGAAATAGCAGACTGAGAGCCGTCCTTTTTTATGGGAAGGATGCCGGTTATATATGCGGCGGCAAAGATACGCGCTGTCGTGCCGCTGTTCTTGAAAAGGGAGCGCAGGAATTCCAGGTACCGTCGCTGATCGTCAGGGGTCTTGGCTTCACGGATAGGAGCGTCCCATTCGTCAATGATTGCGATGAATTTGCTGCCCGTGAGTTCAACCGTGTTGATCAGAGTACCGAATAAAGCGTCCTGTGTGGTGATGCCGGGATATTGAGCGATCAACTCGCAAGTAACATTTCTCACGATGAATGATACGAGATCTTCCTTATCGGCAGCCCCGATCATGCCAGTCATGTCGAGGTACAGCACATTATACTTATTCAGATGTTCAGAATAGGAGGGATCGGATGCGATCGGAAGCCCAGAAAACAGATCGGACGAATCACAGGTCTTATCGTAGTATGCACACAGCATCTGCGCCGCATAAGATTTGCCAAAGCGGCGCGGACGGCTGATACAAGTCAGCTTCCGATTTGTGTTGATCGTGCTATTGATCAAACTGATCAGGTTGCTTTTGTCGACATATGTGCTGTTCAATATTTCAGAAAAAGCGCTGTTTCCAGGATTCAAGTAGGTTCCCACAGTATCACACCTCGATTCAAATAACAATTCAAATATAGTGTACCACGGTCAAGAAAAGGTTTCAAGCGGAATTCGCGTCCGGAAGGATTCTTGTTTGTAAAAAAAATATGAACGAGATGAGCCAACCAGAGGTATCCCAAACACATCGGACAGAAGATAGGTTGGATACGGAAAAGGAAGGAAGAGGTCTTCTCTTCAATCCACTCTATTTGTGGCACTATTCCTGAGATGGTATGACCTTGACATCCAGTGAAGGAGTTAGTGCTATCCTTTTGACAGAGAGAATGTCCATTGAGTACTCATGAGTTTCTTTCCGTCGATCCTTCTTGCTCGGCGTTTTCGGCATGATATCAAGCTTGGTTACAAGGTGCAATTATTCTTCTGCATGCTATTTATAGATTTTCTCGTGTAATTATGATTTGAAAGCATATTTTCTGTTGTTCTTTTCGGACCACGAATTTAATTTTTCTCGTTTCACTATTTCCGTCTCTTCTCGGCATTACTATATGGAGAATCTTCCATCAGGTTTATACATTCCCATTGTGGAGAGATGCAAGCAATAGATTAACAAACCCGGTTCGAAAGATGCTGCTTGAGATTGCGAAAATGGGATTATGCTTCGTTGATCAAAAAAACTCAATTGCAAAATGAAGTTGTAAATGGAGTGCAATTCCCTTTAGGGCGAAATAAAAACATAAACGAACAAGTCATCTCTCTGATGCCATCTTAGGAACTTATACAATTTCACTGCTCGATATTGTTCTAGTGGCAAGAAAAGCGTAACAATCTTCAAAAAATGTATTTAAGCCTGGATTCATACGGGCGAAGATTGTTCATGCGAAAAGCAACTTCATACTGGAGTCATCCACTTTAGATAGTACCCTCGATCATATTTGTATTTATACGGTGCCCAGAAGGTTTTCCGTAAGAGTAGGGATACTGCCCCGAATCCGTTTGTGTGATTCCTTTGCCCGATAATCCAAGGGGAAAGGATGGGGTCAGCTCATGGACCACGGTGCGACATACACCAAGATGTATAACCAATTCTTGGATCAGGAAGGGACGATGACGGTGATAGAACGATTGAAGAGGCAAAAGGAACTGATGGATAAGATGCCTGCGACTTTCCCGGATGCATTGGTTTACATAATGAAGGACAGAATCAAAGTAGAAGACCTTTCTCAGAAATCTTATTTATCTGTTTCTACAATAGCAAGACTTCGCTCCGAAGAAAGGCTTAACTATAATCTGGATCAAATCATTGCAATCTGTGTTGCTATGCACCTTCCTCCGTGGTTGTCGGAGGCGTTGCTGAATCGCGCGCACCTTGATATTAAGAGATACGGCACTTATGGATATTACCGCGAGATTCTTGACTGCTATTTCATGGACGATATTGATGCCGTACAGGCGTTTTTAATCGAGAATGGGTTGAAGCCTCTAGCATTGCAAAGTTGAAAAATTAAAACATTATTCATCTATTTGGTGGTCAGTTTCTCTGAGAATGTAGTTGTGATGAGTGGATTGTACAGTTATTTCATCAGCAAATCTGATAGACAGGTAATCAATGCATCGCCTATGTTATCTAGGGCGAAGTACTCCTTTTATATATAGCATAATTGTGGGGCAGAGTCTCTTTGTGAAAAAAATAGTATGCGTTCACTGCATATAAAAAGCATAATTCAAATATTCTTGTGAGTTCACTGTATCTATAAAGCGCTTCTTTACCTACATTGTAGATCCAAGTCTCCACAGCGATAGCTACAGTAGCTTCCAGGCTGTATCCTGAAATTACGTAATCAGTGGGAATCAGTTTACACCTCGATGATTGTTTTGTGCTTGTAGATTTTGACGGGTATAGTCCTACTCCAAACTCCGAGTGAGGTGGAAATAAACGATCTCTTCTGCAGTCTATCCCAGAATCCCCCAAAAAAACAACAAGTTCCGGTGAAAACCCTTGTTTTTTAGTCCGATAGGTGATAAACTATTGTTATCTACCGCAACACTCTTCTTCTTGGAGGCGTTATGATTTCAGTGTCTCGAAAAGACATGCTTGAAGCCCTAAAATGGGCCAAGAAATTCAGCCCTGTTGCATACCTTGTTCTTTCCATGAACGGAAAATGGGGAACACCGAAGGATAATGCCATGAATATCGTTGCAGCTTTTAAGAGGCTATGGCCTGAAACGAGGGCATATCTGAAGACAGTGGCTACGATGAGCTATAAGGGTGGAGGAAGGATAATACCAGCTGATTTGGACATCAACTACCCACAGAAGAGGATCAAAAATGAGATTCACAATGACTTCTTCCTTCTCCTGAAAGAAATGACAAGATACATGGATGAGGCAGAGGATTATGAAGCTATGGTGCCATATTGTCGAGACATGCTTTCTCTGTTTGTGTGGAGTCCGAGCAACTGCGACATCTGGAACGGATCCATAGCATATGCGCTGGACAAGATGGAAAGGTACGAGGAA